>OLGV01000674.1_pt1 | contig 13457 bp, 13 predicted proteins | sample 1605761 | NCBI WGS metagenome assembly OLGV01 (sample SAMN03283245) | human gut metagenome | biome: human-associated habitat; material: feces | host: Homo sapiens | place: Peru | collected 2012
TGAAAGTACATGTTCACATTAACTCAAAAACTTATGACATCAAGCGACCGATTGACGAATCGTACCAGAAGAGGCTTACCAGGCAGGTTGTCTTCGCCCAGGAACTCGGTAAGTGAAACTACCTTGTCAAACCGGTCAACTGATGCAACTAATTTTTTACACATTACTACAAGAAATGTCAATTCCGGGTGTGCTTTTGCATAGGCCGTAAAATCGTCAAAGTGCAAGCGGATAAGATCAATGCTTCCGTCCATTGTCGGAATTGCATAGCATCGACCGGTCATGCCGACACCGACTACAGCTTTGACATTTCCGACTTCCTGCCGTCCCAACCTGGTCACCGGAGGTCTTTTTAAAAACATCGGAGAATCTCCAAAGATCTTTGAAGATTCTCCGAAAACGATACGAAGTTCTATCAATGCTTACAATCCATTTTCGTATTCGATTTGATATATGCAATCAATTTTGACAAATCCAGTATTCCAGACGTAATTTCAGGAGCTGCTTCCTTGTGGTTTTTTAATGGGAGGAAATACATATTGCATTTATATCCTTCCTTTGCGAAGCAACCTTCAACCTTTGCGAAGCAACCTTCAACCACTTCATCATTACCGGGGTACAATAATGCGCTATGTTCGGTGTCCCAATAATGATGATATACATACATCTGCTTCAGATCCGAATCACTTGCTTTACTGTCTTTCGGACACTTCCATTTTGTATCCAGGACTGCTATGCATTTGGCCCCATCAGACACCACAATATCTGGCCGGACTATCTTCACGCCCACATCTTCTGACATCCAGAAATCTCTTCTATTTTGTGCTGTAACCTTAAGGCCTTCATCGCGAAGACTTCGTTTCAACAACACATAAACATACTGTTCCCACAGCTTATTCATATCAAACATCAGAGCAAGAACACTATTCCCGCGACAATAGCTCATGTTCGGCATATAGTTCAGCAGGATCATTTTTGCCAGTTCTATCGCTTCACGATAATCTTCTGTCTTCCTGTCAAAACAAATATGGTTGAATGTTGCGTCGCTTACATTGATGTCATCGACTTCGGGGAATTCGAACATGAGCGCTTTCGCTCTCTGAACCGAATAATTGCCGGAGGCAATATCCGGAATGACTTTCAATGTTTTATACAACAGTCGGTTGAATAAATGGTTCCGGTCATATGTGGTGTAATCCACGTAGAACCTTTCTTTGTGGACTATATTTTTCACGATATGCTTAGTCATTACCAGGCGACCTTTTAGAGCTGTATTGTTACTCTCAACTCTTCTGTAGGTCTTAACCAAGCCGATATGAAGTATATTCTCCACCTCATCCATAAAGTGGTCGAGAAAGACATCCAACACATGGTTACGTCTGATCTGTTGTTCAGCTTTAGTTGTCAGGTCAACCTTCATTTTGAACACGACCTTCAACATTTCCATAAGGTGGCTCTCCCATGTGTCGGCATCATTATCGCCTACGATTTTATCAACCTTGGGGAGGACCTCAATTTGGATATCCCCAACGCTGATAACGCCGACATATTGTTTGAACTTGACACCGTTGTTGATAAGTGAATAATAGGGGAAGTCATCACTCTCTCTGTCGCCAAAGTACTTGGAGAGAAGTTTCAAATGCTTTTCCGTAAACCCTTTCTCACCTATTTTGAGGGATTCGTGTTCAAATATTCTTATGGGTTCAATTTTCATCTGATGAATCCTATGTCTATTTGTTCATCAGTTTCTTGATAGCATCTTCTGCTTTAGTTTCGCTGACATCCCTTATTGAATATATATTCTCGGGAACGTCGTCATAACTCTGGTTTCCGGCAAACTTGACAGACGCAGTTTTCCTTTCAATGAAGCCATCGCCAAGCACAAGCAGAATTTTCTCATAGTCGCCGTAGAAATATTCCTGCAAGAGAGGTATAATGTTGTTCTTAAAAATAGGGAGCAACTTTTCAGCCTCAATTTCGCACGCTTCTCCCTTTACGAAACCCATAAAATAACTGTGTCCGATCTGGTGCTCACGGTCCTTCAAAATCTCAATTCGTCCGTTGATAGTCTCAAGAAGATCTTTAAGGGAAATGTCCAGATTTTTTACTTTAACATCTTTAAGCAGATCCGGACATGGCATCATCTCTTCAAAGACAAACCTTCTTCTCAAAGCAGAATCCAATGCCTCCACGCTTCTGTCTGCGGTATTCATTGTGCCGATAATGTACAAGTTGTTCGGAACGGAAAAAGGGGTTTTCGAATAAGGCAGCACAACTGACATTTCTTCCGGGAATCCTTTTCTTTTGTCCTCTTCAATCAATGTTATAAGTTCACCGAAAATATTGGCAATGTTTCCGCGGTTTATCTCGTCGATGATTAGCACGTAATTATTCTCGGTATCATTCGATGCCTTGTCCGATATCTGCTTAAAAAGCCCATCCTCAATAATATATCCTACAGGCGTTATGTCCAATGTTGGTTTAATTCCCTCGATAAAGTCCTCATAACTCATAGACTGATGGAAGGTCGTAAATACAATGCGATGTTCTTCATCTCTATAGCGTTTGAACGCCTTTAGTTTTTCCGCTCTATCGCCCAATCCTTTATACCCGAGGATTTCCAGTGCCTTGTCTATAGTGTGATATGTTTTACCTGTTCCCGGAGGGCCGTATAATATCAGATTCAAAGGAGTACTCTTCAGTTCAATTGTGAAAGTTTCCCCCGTAGAGAAATGTGTCGAAGAATGGCTTGATTTCGATAAGAATTTCTTGTACATACGGAGGATTGTACAGATATCAGGTGTCCCGTTTGATTTTACCCCAAATAATGTTTTGTGAGTATTGGCCCAATCTAAGAGAGCCCGTATGTCTTTTGGATTTGTAATATCAAAAAAGGATGAAACTCCGGGAAATGAACTTACCAATGTCGGGTCATTCGTAAGTTGATTATTTAAATCAACTTCTCCTCTGAAAAATCCATTTTTCATTAGGTAACTGCGGCTGCCCTTTTTCTTCGTACTATTGTAGTACGCAATAAATGCTTTTTTGTTCATGTATATTCAATAATTTATGTGTTTTCTAATTTTTTCCTTTCCATTCTTCAATATGGCTGTCAATAATTGTGTCCTAATGGTTTACTTCCGGCACAATGTCGTTGAAGAGGTATCAAACCAAGACGACAATATTGAATGTGTTATTTCATCATCTCCGCACCGAGTATAACCCAAAGCGCAAATACCGTCGAATCAAGGTTAAACTGAGGGTCAATCCTATTGGTGTATTTATCTTCTTTCTTATCTACCTGGATGAAACCATAACCAAATCCGCCAGTATGCATGTCATCATAGTCGGTTTTATTCATCTTCATGAGTTTGGGGAGTTGTTCCAGAGCTCGTTTCTTGCGGACACTAATTGTGTTTGCTGAAACATTGAGTTTTTTCATTGATTCAGCGACGAAAGTTTTCGGGTCGGCAAGAAAGCAGCCAAGTATGCACTGATCAATCTGCGAGAGCTGCTTTATCGCGCCATAAAGGCAATTCTTCAACTTGACCATATCCATATCAGAGATACGTGGGATTATTTGCTTAAATGTATAATAGGCTTCATCGCTGCCTGAAAGTTCACCAAGCATAGAAAGAGATTTCTGTTCCTTTTCTAGTTCATCAACGATATTATTGTGTATTATGCGAGACATATATTCTATGTGTGTTTTTCCCTTGTCTGAATCAAACTTATTGTATCCGCTTTCAAGCGCATCAATGGCAGCGTTCTCACAAAGAACCTCTTCATCAATGCGTGTGTCCCAATGTCCGGACTGTCTTTTCATTTTATAGAGATATGTGCGAGCAATTTCCATTACTTGCTTGTAGTTCATAGAGCAGAACTCCTGCCATGTCATGTCTGTAACCATAAATATAAATATTCAAATTAGGATATGAATTTTCTTATAAGAACCTTGATAGTCTGCTCATCCACATGAGCGAACGTTTTCTTCAAAATATCTTCCCTATTAATCCTTAGATCATGCAGTTCCCTCTCCAGAGTTTTTGTCCAGATCTTGTTCTTTGCCCCAATAAGAGATTTTCCTATTATTTGGCCTATCTCCCTATCGAAACGTCTCTTTGCCCAAGTCCACAACATAGGGCAAAGCCTTTCCGTGTAGAGCTTGACTCCCTCCGAATAGCCAAGACCTTGATTCTGGACAAAGTCCGCAATGAATGACTGCTGAGTTGCGTTGAGTTTGCTATAACAGGATTTCAAGGAAGCCGCATTGGCATATGCTTCTTCAATAAACTTGTATGCAGGGTGCATGTAGGTGAACATGACATTCTTTTTTCTATGACTACGTCTCACATCCATATCAGCATGTGCGAGTTCATGGAGAATAACCTGGGCTAGCAAAGCGGCTGTATTATCCTTATCATTGTTAGCATACATCATAATTTTATCAACCCATACGAATATTCTTTGAGGAAGGTATGGGTCGTCATCGGAGCAATAAACTCCAAGTAGATCAGAGATGGTGATACAACATCCAGAAGAACCATCTTTTGTAAAAGTATCGTCCGACAACTCATCCGAATCGTCCAATTCTGGAAGTGAAAAATCACTCGAGAAGTCCGGGAGTTCAGTAAGTCTCTCAAGATTTGCATGTTCGTGAACTCCAAGGAGTTTACGAACATGCAACCAATCTTCAAGTGGAACACCAGTGTAGTCTGGGACCTCACCATACAACTTGTCATCAGGGACGGATACGGATATGCAACTATTTGGCAATTTTACACTTGTTAGTGACTGGAAAGTATATACAAGAAAAATCGGAACACGTTCAAGCCCCTGACGATTCTGTCTGCCTGAATGTCCAAAATGATTAAGAAGGGATTTATCAAGGCTCTTGTCAAGGATAACTTGAGCGTCCAGCAAAAACGAACTTGTATATATTCCGCGCGTAAGGTCAACTATAGGCATATCACGTAATTATTTTGTGGTTTATATGTTGCAATAGTTCGTTAATTTTATAAGTTTTACGCCGCGGCGCGAACGCCGTAGAATAATAGTTCTTTGAAATCAGTGTTATTTATCTTCAAGTTTGGGCTGTTTCCAAACATGGAAAATAATCGTTCGACCATTGCAGCATTGTGCAGCAGCACTTTGACATCACCGACCGAAAGAGTGGTGCTGTATTGAGTTCCGAACTGTCTCGCAATGTTGATTGTGGATAGCGACATGTTAAAGGCGAAATCCAAGGTGCCGCTATTCCTTGACTGGCAATTGCACAGGCCAGTATATTGCTTTGCGTCACGGTACAGAAACTCGATTTGAAATCTAGTTCTGTAAATTTCAAATATGTCAATGGCCGATTTCGATGTGTCGGTCGAGAAGAATACTTTTCTGGACTGAGCCTTTTTGTCAGGCTCGTTGAAGTCTGCTATGACGACCTTGACTTCTCGCTTTAAACTGACAGCCCATACGATTGCCGAGTAGATGGCAATGTCGCCAGAAGCAAAGGTCTCGAATATGCTCATGTCAAGTTTCTTGAGATCGACATCTCCGATGAACTTTTTCGGACGGCCTCTTTGTCCTGTCTTGGGACCGGTATACAAGTACTTGAGTCTGACATCGTCTCGGAAGCGGCTTATGAGGCTGAATCCCAGATTGTTCAGTCCGGTAACGAAACTCTCCTTAGAGAAGGAAGCGTCTGCAACCATACACTTGGATATTGAAATAAGTTCATCTTTGAGCGAATTGATGGTCCTGAGATATTGTCCCACAAGAGAGTTTGGATTGTCCATATGCTTCAAATATTCGGGTACGCGCCCACGCCTCTTTTTGTTGAATGTCTGTTTCGCAATCAAGTGTGTGCCGCTGGTGGCATCGGCGTCGACAAGGGCAAACCCCATCAACTCCAGGCCCCACTTCATTGAAGAAGCGCAGCCTGACCAGAAGTAGCCCAAACCGGGAGTCTTCTTTCCGGACTTGCTTATGTAACTCGGATCAATGGCGATGGCTCGTCGTTCCGGATTCCCTTCGGCAATGAACGATTTATTGAAACGGATCCAGTCACAACACTTCTTCCGGAAATTCATGCGGAAGCGCTGTTCAGACGAATGTCCGAACCTCTCCATCTGGAGAAAGTTGATGCGATTCGGTATGGTAAGAAAAAGTTCCATGGCTTCCTGGAAGAAAGATTGAAAAGATTTGCTTAAATTTGTCTGGCTTTTGAGGGCGGCTGCAATCAGCTCTCTGAGCTGGATAAGTGGCTTGATTTTCATCTATGTAACTTGTTTATTTTTACACTATTAAGTTACTGAAAATCAAGCACTTATCCAAATTTTTTAAGCAAAATCTTTATCATATTTAACACTTTTTTTCAACTGTTTTCTGTGTCGTCCGCAAGGTGCTGCAAAGTACCCCTTGACGGGCTATTGTATGCGTAAGTGGCTGTATGCCACAGTGTTTTTAAATTTTTAACGTAGTATTGATGTTGTAAATTTAGCAAAATATTTCGTTCCATCAACGTGTTTTAAAAAATAACAAAAACGTTTGCGAAACAAACAGGGCGGCTCAGTATCATAATAGTGGCGTTGGGATTGCGCAGCACCATTGACTGCGGCGATTCTGGTTGAATTATAAAAACACATCCAGCAATCAATGCTCCGGAAATTTCGTATATCTGTCAAAGCATAATCAATTCAATCCACTAAGCCAGCCGTAATATGTAATATGTGGATGTACGATGAATAACTTGTTCGATGATTGAATCCTAGCGATTGTCCATAGCTATTTGAATGACTAATGTTCAGTAAACACAAGAATCATTATATTTCGCAAAATTGAAAATTTGTTAACTTTGCGAAATGAAAACAGATGGCAGATATGAAACTCATAGAAAGAATCGGTTATTTGAAAAAGATGATTGATGTCGCGGGAACGCCTGACATCAAGGTAATTACAGGCATAAGACGTTCTGGGAAATCGAAATTGTTGGAGGCATTCATTGAGAACAGGAAAGGTCTTTCTCCGGAATGCAACATCATTCATGTAAATTTCAATCTTACTGAATTTGAAGGACTAATGGAGTACCACAAGTTATATGACTTCGTAAACAGCCGATATATCCAGGGACAGGAGAATGTCGTATGCATCGATGAGATTCAGATGTGCTCCGGCTTTGAGAAGGCAATCAACAGCCTCCACGAATGCGGGAAGTATGATATCTACATCACCGGCTCAAATGCTTTTCTGTTGAGCAGCGACCTGGCCACGTTGTTCACAGGACGGGCGTATGAGATAGAGATATATCCGTTCTCGTTTAAGGAATTTTGCGCATACTATACACCAAGCGACATTTATGAAGCTTTCGATAGGTACTCACACGAGGGCGGCATGCCAGGCTCGTACCTTTACAAGAGTTCTGAGGACAAATTTAAATATATCCGCACAGTTTTTGACACGTTAATAGTAAGAGATATCAAACAGAAATACAAGATCAGGAATGTCCAGCTTCTGTATTCTGTCTGCGACTTTCTTTTGGACAATGCATCAAACATAACATCGGTCAGGAACATCGCAGACTCTCTGATTGCAAAGAAAATCAAGACAAACGACAAGACGGTGGGAAAGTATGTTGATTATCTATGCAATGCCTTCGCGTTTTATAAAGTGCGAAAATACGACATTCGAGGGAAAAAGTATCTCGCGTCTCAAGATAAATATTATATGGCGGATCATGCGTTCAAGTATTCCAAACTCGGGACCAGGAACCTAGACTATGGAAGGATTTACGAGAACATTGTCGCGATTGAACTTATGAGACGAGGATATGAATTATATGCAGGTTTCCTTTACAAGAAAGAAATTGATTTTGTAGCCCTGAAGCAGAACGAAAAACTATACATTCAAGTATCTGACAACATTTCAAATACCGATACGTTCTCACGGGAGGTGGGACCTTTGCTGAAAATAGCAGATGCCTATCCTAAGATAGTGTTGGCCAGAACTCGTCACGATTCCTATCAGTATGAGGGGATCCAAATCATTGATATAGCAGATTGGCTTCTTGATTAGCCATGGGCTTCTGTTTCGCAAAAGATATAAAAGTTCATTTTTGCGAAATAGAAGTCTAAAGCATAGTAGTCAATGTTAGAGTTGGTGTCCATGCTAGCGCAATATTGATTCTCTCAATTCCAACAAAGACTTTATATCACCACAATGCTCCGATATCTGCTCCTTTCCCCAAATCCCATTTGAAACGTCTGTCCATTGCTGTCCGGAATTGATCATAAGGCATTTCATCAGTGACATGGAAGGGGACGATGCCGCAGGACTGTCTGCAGTCCTCCATAAACATGGGGACCCCATAGAATGTCACGCCGTCAATCTCCACCGAACTGTTGCACAGATAATGGCAATTGGAGTCAAGTCCGTCAATGACGGCACCATACAGGCATGCGTCGTGGTTCCCCGCCACGAAAATCTTATGGGCATAGGGAAGTGCGCTGAACCACCTCATAAAGTCCAGCACCTCCGAGGATGATCCGTTCATGGCAATGTCCCCCGAGTGGACAATCACGTCCGCCTCTGGAAGACTGCCAAGGCTGCGATGCGCCCCATGGGTATCCGAGAGATGAAGAATGTTCATGTCAAAAAGCATTCTAGAACTCCAGGTTCACTTTATATATAGGATCTTCCAGTTCATCTTGCTTGACTAGGAACATGGTCATATAGATAGGTAGGTATTCGACATTGCCCTTCACGTGCAGGTTGTCATTGCACAGAACTATCGCCCTCCGTATTCCATAATTCGGGATGCTCAAGAGTTTGGACAGCGCATTATGACGTTCGTAATCCTTACCAGACTTGACTTCCAAGGGAATGATTTCATCATCCGTTTCCAATATAAAATCAATTTCTCCCTGCTTCTTGCTGTTGAAGTAGTATAAATCCCATCCATGAGCGTGAAGCTCTTGCGCGACAGCATTTTCAAATACGCTACCATAGTTCACGTTCACCTTTCCCTGCAGAATCTTCAGTTGGATGCCTCCTGATGAATATTGGCAAGAAAGCAGCCCTACATCGTTCTGGAAAAGCTTGAAAAGGTTCCGCTGCTCACTCAGTTTCAACGGAGAAACTGGTTCTTCGACATTGTATGTCGGAAGTGCCATGTCTGCGTCTTTGAGCCAGATGAAATCATTTTCATGTCTGCCGAAAGTCATATTCTCATTGAGACGTTTGAGGATGAACCGTTTGTTCTTGGCATTCAACTCAGAAGGGATGAGATCAAATACCTCATTGATATATAGTTTCTTTCTGACATCCTGATCGTAACGGGCTATGTCTTTCTTATAAAGATTGATAATATCCCTTTGTTCTTTCACCACGTTCTGAATATTGTTGGAATCTATATAAGTCTGGACAGCAGCAGGCATACCTCCAACTATGATGTACAACTGAAATAGTTGCATCATCTTTTCATGTATATAGGCATCCACCAGCGTTTTTTCCGACCAAGATTTCTTGACAGCATCCAACACATTCTCCGGCACCCCCACGGCACTGACAAATTCCTCAAAATCCATGGGATAGACCTGCATCTCTGACATATAACCAACAGGCACTGAACGGATGTCTTTCAATTCAACACCCAGCAGGGAACCACTCAACGCATAAATATAGCTTCCTTCATCCACCAATGCTTTAACCCAGGTCATCACATCCGGGCATTCTTGCACTTCATCAAAAAAAATCAATGTTTTGCTTCGCACCAAAGGGACTCGCGAATATGCCGAAATCCTGAGCAGCAGTTCTTTGACATCTCCTGCCCCATTGATTATGTCCATCGCCTCCGGCTGAAGCAAGAAATTGAACTCAATGAGATTCAAGCCATGCAGTTTAGCATATTTCCGGATAGAATAGGTCTTACCTACCTGTCTGGCGCCGGTAAGAAACAACGCTTTCTTCGAGTTGGAGAAATGCGCATCTATCTCGTTGTCAATCTTTCTATTAAGCATATATTGCACAATTTACGCAATGTGTTTTACCACAGTTTTTGCAACTTTTCCAAGGCAAATCTATGCTATTTTTGCAACTTTTCCAAGTATTTCATCTTTTATTCACATTATTCTCTACAACATCTTCCTTGACCTTAATCGACATACATTCATCAGGGGAGAGGAACGTGCCCTGCACTCTTTCGACACCGGAACGAATTCTGATACTAATTGGAAAGTTAAAAGAGATGAAGGTACTCAGCTCTCTTTTAACATCAGACTCGCGAAGCAGAAGCATGTCGCCTTTTCCGTTAAGCCACTCCGCTCCCGGCGTATCCAACGTGACTATAGAACCTCGTTTGTCCAACATGCGGAACCCCATCCTTACAGGAAAATTCTCCTTTATCTCTTTGGTTATAACGCTATTAGAAATGCGATTCGTCAAGATTACCATATGAACACCCACAGCACCCCATTCTGAGACAAGCCTACGATATTCTTAAACGCGGCAGTAGCAGCATATTCTTCCTGCATCTCCGGATCCTGCATATTGATGACACTGGACAACAGTATCAATTCATCGGGAGGATCTTAGCGCGCAGGCTTTGGCGAAGTGGGAAAAGTACTTGTCTGACAGAAGCAAGGCGTCATTGTCCTCTGAAAGATATTCCTCACAGAATTGGTCCCGAGCCCTTATTACCTCTTTGAGCATCGAGCCCCTTAATGAAAACGGCTCGCTAATTCGTCCGACAGCTATGGTCAGGTCAAAAAGATCAAGAGCACGGACAAAAGCGCCTTTGGCCATATTCTCGTTACCTTTACGCTTCCATTTAAATGTTCTGCCTACCTCACTGCCTATGTTGGCCATCTGAACGATGAACGGCATCTCCGCCCACCTTTCCATATTCGGCTTTTCAGGAAGATACATCATCTTTTGTTCAAAAACCATTCAATAGCGTTCACGATATGTATTGTCTGATCGCTGACCATCACATCGCGGGTTTCGCCCAGACATATAAGCCAAAGGTTTCCGCAGTTCAACTTTGAGGAAGCCAAAATAAGGGATTCGGTCTCCCTTCTGTAGGTCTTACTGTCAGAAATGTCATAGGCCACTTGAATGAGTTCCAATACAACATTCTGTCTGCACACGACAAAATCGACCTCCTTTTGCCGTGTGGAAGGCTTGTAATAGTATATGTCCTCAGCCGCGGAACAATACCTGCGAAGCAACTCCATAAGGACCGCGTTCTCCAAACGCCAGCCCATATTCTCACCAAGAAGCGAGTTGCCACGGTTGGAGACGAATCCTTGGTCAACCACATAAGCTTTCTCGCCGGTTATCCTCTCTTTGCTTTTGTATGAGAACTTTTGCAGAGGATGGATCAAGAATGCCTGAGCCAGATAAGATGTATATTTCTGAGCCGTGGCTGCTGTCTTGAGGTTGGATATTTCCGCTAAAGTTTTATAGTCAATAACTTGACAGGAATTATTAATAAGATGATAAGCTATGCGTCTGATGCTCTCTGGATTGCGAATATTAAAACGCTTCGCTATGTCTTTTGTGATGATTGTCTCGATAAGCCCCTCTATGTACGTTCGGCGACCGCGAGGATTCCTAAGCTTCATCAATTCAGGGAATCCCCCGTCATTAAGATAAGCTTCCAAAGCGATTTTTCTGGCAGCGTCAGCCTTTGTCGTAATCCCTTTGACATCAACCTTTTCCGCATCGCATAACTCTGCATAACTGAAAGGATAAAGTTTTATCTCATTGTATCTTCCGGTAAGATGTGTGGCAAGTTCACTACTTAACAGTTTGGCGTTGCTCCCGGTAAGCACAATGCGCAAGCCTTGCCTAAGCAGTCTGTTCACAAACAGATGCCATCCCGGAACATCCTGAATCTCATCAAAAAACAAGTACTTCACATCAACACCATAAAGCTGGTACATGCAACCCAACAATGTGTTGAGATCCTTGGCTTCCATTCCCAACAACCTATCATCATCCAGATCGGAATAGCCGTACTTTACTCCATGCTGGATAAGTGCCTTATGGCACAATGTTGATTTTCCGCTCCTGCGAACACCTATGACAACCTGTGCCATATCGCTGTCCCACTCGAAAAAATCCTCCTCTGGACGGGATATCCAGCCAGAGACATCATACCCTGACATTTCCTCTCTTTGCTCCGCCAAAACCTGCAAAATCACCTTCTCATCCATAAACACTTGATTTATTGGCACAAATATAGAAAACATTTCGAACAATTGCGCTATTTTGACAAAAATAACATTACGAAATGCATTATTTTGACAATTTTCGGTTGTTGAAACAGTGTTATTTTGACGAAAAACATTCGTAAATATTTATATTTTTAATTTAAAATATTTTTTCGGGCGATAAAACTATGACTTATTTCTCAATAATCGTACCGGTTTACAATGTTGAAAAATATCTCAAAACATGTATAAATAGTCTTTTAATTCAAACTTATTCTGAGTTTGAGTGTATTTTAGTAGATGACGGTTCAACTGATGGATCAAATTTAATTTGTGATTCAATTTCAAAAGAAGATAAAAGATTTAAAGTGATCCATAAAAAAAATGAAGGCGTTTCTATCGCAAGAAAAACAGGAATAGAAAATAGTAAAGGCTTATACATTCTATTCCTTGATTCAGATGATAAATATAATCAAACTCTTTTAGAAAAATTATTTTACAAAATACAGGAACAACAGCCTGATTTATTAATTTTTGGTTTTAAAAGAATAACAGAAACTGATGGATGTGTTATTAAAGAGGTAATTCCTTCCAATACATTAAGTATTAAACAATTACTTACTGATCAAATGGAATCAACTTTTTTATTATGGAACAAATGTTATAAAAAAAAATTATTTAGTGAAATTGATATAAATCAAATAAACGGCATTACTTTTTCAGAGGATTCATGGTTAAGTTTTAATCTTATTTATTTGTCGAAAAAAATAATTTTTTTACCATTCTGTGGATATAATTATCTTTGCAGAAATAATAGTAAATGATGATGCGATTTGAAAAAATATTACCTAATGGAAGGCTTTGGGCCACGGTATATGAAGGAGAGGAAACGAATACCCTTGATGCTACATTCTCGCAATGGGAAGATGTGGCGTGGTTAAAGAGTTTTTTTGAAAATAATATATCAGACCTATCTTCTTATTTTCATATCACAGATGTCAATCAGGCAATATACGACACGTTAGATGACAATGAGAAGCTGCAATGCCTTATTTTAGATTTATCGCCTGAAGCAAATCTTGATGAATTGTTTCGTCCATTAAGCAATAGCCAAATTGGCGAAATTCTTTTAGGTAAAGAAAAGGCGCGTTTAAGGAACCGTCCAAAACATGCATCATGGTTAAGGATTTATGCAATAAAACTGTCTCCTGGCGTGTTTATCGTAACAGGGGGAGCAATTAAACTAACAGC
>OLGV01000676.1_pt1 | contig 13435 bp, 8 predicted proteins | sample 1605761 | NCBI WGS metagenome assembly OLGV01 (sample SAMN03283245) | human gut metagenome | biome: human-associated habitat; material: feces | host: Homo sapiens | place: Peru | collected 2012
GCAATGCGGAAACTTACAGCCTCTATCAGCAAGACATCGACGGTTTGCGTCTTTATCAATCAACTGCGTGAGAAAATCGGCGTGATGTTCGGAAATCCCGAAACGACAACAGGTGGAAACGCGTTGAAATTCTATAGCTCCGTGCGTCTTGACATCCGTAAGGTGAGTCAAATCAAAGATGGCGAGAATATCATGGGTAATCGCGTGAAAGTAAAAGTGGTGAAGAATAAAGTGGCACCCCCATTCAAGAAAGCCGAGTTCGACATACTTTACGGAGAAGGCATCTCGCGCATAGGTGAGATTATCGACATCGGAGTTGAACTGAACATCATCAAGAAAAGCGGCTCGTGGTACAGCTATAATGAAACCAAGCTCGGACAGGGTAGGGACGCTCTGAAAAAACTGCTCGAAGAAAACCCCGAACTGTGTGATGAACTGACACGAAAAATCACAGAAACGCTTAAAGAAACGGATCAAGACCTTTAATATATTGAATATCAGACTGATGAAAAAAGTTTTTATGGCATTGGCTTGCCTGTTGTTGCTTGCAAACTGCACGGAGAGTGAGAATAATAAAAAATCAAAGAATAACCAACAGATTGAATCATGCAACGGAGAATCGGCCGACACCTTGGACCTGAACGGATATGTCGGCAGAGCGCGTTGGTATCTTGCCAATCAACAGGTTGGCAACGCTATTCGTGACATCAATAATGCTTTGTCTATCGATGGTAAAAATATTGATGCCTTGCTCGTTTTGACCGATATCTACTATGCTTTGGGCGACCAGGACAATATTTTGCTGACATTAAACAAGGCAACGGAGATAGCCCCTTTGGATTCTCGTCCTGTGATTAAGTTGGCGGAATTGAGCTTCCTTCAAGGAAATTCTAAAATGGCGAATGCATATCTTGATAAGGCGGTGGAACTCAATAGTATAAATCCTCAAGCTTATTATATGCGAGGAATTATATGTCTTTCAAAAAATGACACAGCCCAAGCATTGAAACAATTCATGAAGGCGAGAAGTCAAGACGACACCTTTATCGACCCCGTTCTCCAGCTTGCCAACATCTACTCCGTGCAGCGTAATCCATTGGCCAAGGATTTCTATGAACAGGCATTACAAATAGAACCATATAATTACGGCATTTTTTATGATTTGGCAATGTATTTGCAAGACAATGGAAATCCAGAGAAAGCGTTGGAGATTTATGATACATTGGATGCGAGGATGCCGGGCAACTATCAGTTTTTGTTCAACAAAGGTTATGTGAATCTTGTTTATCTCCTTGAGTATGACAAAGCCATCGCAGAATTTGACAAAGCATTGGCGGTCAGTCCGAAATCAGTTGATGCATTGTTGAACAAAGGCGTTGCGTATGAACAAAAGGGAGATTACAATCAAGCGAAAAACATCTATCTCCAGATTTTGAAGGATAATCCGAATTATCAACTGGCGATAGATGCTTTATATAGAATAGGTGAGTGATTCACCTATTCTGTTTTCGACTCGGTGAATAACCTTGCGAGTTGTTCGAGGTTTTCGTCAAGTTCCTGTTCAACACAATAGAGTTGACTTGGATTTTCAAGAGGCTCGTTCATGCTGAAGTAGAATTTAATCTTTGGTTCTGTGCCGGAAGGTCTTACGCTGACTTTTATGCCGTCTTCGGTGAAAAACTGAAGCACGTCTGATTTTGGCAGGTTGATGATTGTTTCCACCCCAAAGGTCGTGTCTTTGCAGATGCCGAGTTTATAATCGCGGATTTCAGTGACTCTTGAGCCGAGAAGATTCTTTGGCGGGTTTTTCCTGAAATCAAGCATGATTTGTTTGATTTCCTTGATGCCGTTCATGCCTTTCTTGGTGAGAGAGACTAATTTTTCACGATATACTCCGAAATTCTTGTATATGTCTTTGAGAATTTGGTATAATGTTTTGCCTTGTTCGGCCGCCCAAGAAGTTGCTTCCGCAAGCATGAAGCATGTGATGACGGCATCTTTGTCGCGCACGAAGTCGCCAACGAGGAAGCCGTAGCTTTCTTCGCCGCCGCAGATGAATTTCTCTTCGGGTTTATTCAAAATCTTATCAGCGATATATTTGAACCCGGTGAGTACATCGTAAGTTTTGACTTTGAAACTATCGGCTATCTTTGACAACAAGTCGCTGGTCACAATGGTTTTGACAATAAACTCCTTTCCGGTGAGTTTGCCTAACTCTTCCAATCTTGTGAGGATATAATATGTGAGTATGCTGGCGGTCTGGTTGCCGTTGAGAATGATAAAGTCGCCGTTGTCGTCTTTTAACGCAAGTCCTACGCGGTCTGCGTCAGGATCTGTGGCAAGCACTATATCGGCTTTCATGGCTTTGGCTTTCTCTATCGCCATGTCCATTGCGGCTTTCTCCTCCGGATTAGGTGAGATTACCGTCGGGAAATTGCCGTCTGTAATCATTTGTTCTTCAACGGGATAGAAGTTTTTAAATCCTGCTTTGGCAAACAATTGCGGCATCAATTGACCGCCTGTTCCATGGATTGGTGTATAGACAAATGATAGGTTTTTATGTTTTTTAATAAGTTTTGGCGACAAGGAAAGGCTTAAAACCTTGTTGAGATATATTTCATCGAATTTTTCATCGAGTTTCTCGATGAGTTTGGCGTTTTTTTTGCGTTTTACCAATGAAATATCGGTGATTTTCTGTACTTCGGCTATTATGTTTTTATCGTGCGGAGCAACAATTTGACCGCCGTCTTCCCAATAAACCTTATAGCCGTTGTATTCTTTGGGGTTGTGCGATGCTGTCACCACGACGCCCGACTGGCATTTCAATTCACGAATTGCGAAAGAAAGCTCTGGTGTTGGACGTAAAGCACTGAACAAGAACACTTTAATACCGTTTGCCGTCATGACATCAGCAGTAATTTGGGCAAATTCCTTGCTGTTGTTGCGACAGTCGTATGCAATGGCGATTTGAGGTCTTTTCATGTCGGCGAATTTCATTTTGATGTAATTCGCCAGACCTTGTGTGGCCATTGCCACTGTATAAATATTCATGCGATTGGTGCCAACCCCCATAATTCCTCTTAAGCCTCCGGTCCCAAATTCGAGAATGCGGTAAAAACTTTCGGTAAGCTCGTCGGGGTCGTTGTCAATTAGATATTGAACCTGCTTTCTGGTTTCATCATCGTACTTGTCTGATAACCAAGACTTTGCTTTTGCAAGTATTTCCGTTGAAATATTATTCATAATACAATGTTTTATTTGATGATTTTCTTGTCTTTATTATCAACTGCAAATTTATACAAAAAAGTGATACCGAGCGATTCTTTAAATTGAAGAATTGATTTTTGCTTGTCGTCAATTGTGAATTTCACATTGTCGTCATAAATCATGTGAACATTGATAATCGTTGATATACATTTACTTATGGTAAATTTTATGCCAGTTTCCCAATCAACGTCAATGTTCCAACGATTGGCTCTGTTTGCGTCCATATAATTGTTGTACAAATTGAGATTTGAGAAAATACTGACATTGTCATTAAAGCTCTGTTTGTATTTAATCAGGATGTTGAAACCAAGTTCTCCAAGAAATTTTTTGCCGGGAATCCAAGTGCTGTCGCTCCCGACGATATTCCAATAACCGGCTTCAACACCAAAAGAACCCTTGTCGGCAAGTGCTTGGTCGTTGACAAAAGTGAATTTGCCGGCGGCGGGACTTATGAAGATACGTACAATATCATGGATGTTATAGGTGTAACCAACAGATACTGTTAAATATGCAGGGGCGAAAAAACTTGAAATAGGGACGGAGTCGTTCGGATACGCATATCCGTTTGTAAACTGAGTCTTTAGCATCATCATTGATGTGAATGTCAAGTTTTTATGGTTGTTGTGAGTCATTGTCGTCGATAGTTCCAAACGGTCTTCGGTTTTTTCCAGTCGTTTGCTTTTCGGAAAATTTTGTGTGCCGTAAATGAATATGCCGGTGGTAACATAATTAAACATACTTCTATTGTATGTGTATTTTAAGTCTGCCATGGCTTTTCCGCTCATATTGCTTTCACCTCCGGCCGCCCAGTATGTAATTGCCAACTGATTAATAGTCATGCCGACACTTCCCTCCAACTTATGCCATATCACACTGTTTTTGTCGGCAACAGTATCCTGCGACAAGCATCTATATGGATTGATAAATAGCAATACAAATAGAGTGCTTGTTGTTAAAGCGTTGATAATGTTTGAATTAGCCTTGAATGCCAGCATTTTGAAAAATAAAAAATCACACTCGTTTTTCAAGTGCAAAATTATAAAATATTAATTAAATTCGCAAAAAATTATTGTATGGATTCTATAAAAATTTGTCTTGAGAAATCAAAGGAGGACCTTTTCATGAAGAACAAGAGGCGTGATAATCCGGATTTATTTTTTTAGCCAGAATCTCGGCTGTGTGGCTTTCCTTGCATTTGGCCAAATCTTCCGGAGTGCCGGCAAAGACTAAATAGCCGCCATTGTCACCGCCTTCAGGGCCAAGGTCAATAATCCAATCAGCTGTTTTTATCACATCTGGATCATGCTCGATGACGATGAGCGAATGACCGTTGTTTATCAATGCCTCGAAGGCTTTGAGTAGTTTGTTCACGTCGTGGAAATGCAGCCCGGTGGTTGGTTCGTCGAAAATGAAAAGAGTTGGCTTTTCATTTGTTCCATTGACAAGAAAAGAAGCCAGTTTGATTCGTTGGGCCTCGCCTCCGGAAAGAGTTGACGAAGGCTGTCCCATTTTTAAATAACCAAGTCCGACATCTTGTAACGGCTTTAGTTTCAGAACGATACGCTCCGTGATGTTTTTAAAGCCATTTGGTTGATTGAAAAATTCCATTGCCTCGTCAATGCTCATATCGAGTATGTCGAAGATGTTTTTATCGAGAAACTTAATCTCGAGAGCCTCTTCTTTATAACGTTTGCCGTGGCATACATCGCATTCGAGAAACACGTCGGCCATGAATTGCATCTCCACTTTGAGAATTCCTTCGCCCTCGCAGTTGTCGCAGCGCCCTCCCGGTACGTTAAACGAGAAGTAGCCTGCTTTGCAGCCACGCGTCTTTGCCAGTTTCTGTTCGGCGAACAGACTTCTGATATCGTCAAAGGCTTTGACGTAAGTCACAGGGTTTGAGCGTGTTGACTTTCCGATTGGGCTTTGGTTTATCATCTCAACGGATTGAATGGCATTGATGCTTCCTTTCATTGCGCCGAAAGAGCCGGTCCTGTCCGCGGAGCCTCCAAAATGCTTTTTCAAGGCGGTGTATATGATGTCGTTAACCAACGAAGATTTACCCGAGCCGCTCACGCCTGTTACCACTGTGAGTACGTTTAATGGTATCATGACGTTGATATTCTTTAGGTTATGCTCAAGACAGCCGGAGAACTCGATGGCGTTGTTCCATTTGCGTCTATGTGTCGGCAATGGAATAATCTGTTTGCCCGTAATGTATTGGGCTGTAAGTGATTTGCCGCTTTTCTCCATGGCTTTGATATTGCCTTGGAAGACGAGTTCTCCGCCGAAACGGCCGGCAAAGGGTCCGATATCGATAATCTGGTCGGCGGCGCGTATTATTTCCTCGTCATGTTCGACAACAATTACGGTGTTTCCTATGTCGCGGAGACGTTTTAATACCTTTATAAGTTGTTGTGTGTCGCGGGAATGCAAGCCGATGCTCGGCTCGTCAAGGATATATGTCGAGCCGACAAGGCTGCTGCCAAGTGATGTGGCGAGGTTGATTCTCTGCGACTCGCCGCCCGACAGTGTGTTGGCCGCCCGATTCAAAGTCAGATACCCAAGTCCTACCTCAATCAAAAATCCGATGCGGTTTTTAATTTCAACAAGAAGTCTCTCCGCAATGGAACTGTCTGATTGTGAAAGTTTTATGTTACTAAAGAAACGTTGAAGCCCGCTGATTGGCATTGTCGTTAAATCAGTGATGCTTTTGCCGTTTATTTTTACGTAATTGGCTTCAGGACGCAATCTTTTACCGTGGCATTCAGGGCAGATTGTTTTGCCCCGATACCGCGACAGCATCACACGATATTGAATTTTATAGGACTGGCTCTCAACGTCTTTAAAAAAGTTGTCGATGCCCATGAAATATTTGTTCCCTTTCCAGAGCAGTTCTTTTTGTTCCTCCGACAGCTCAAAATATGGTTTGTGGACAGGAAAGTTGAAATGGTGAGCGTTTTTCACGAGTTCGTCGCGGAAATAACTCATCTTGTCGCCTCGCCAACAGGCGATGGCGCTGTCGTAAACCGACAATGATTTGTCGGGCACCACTAAATCCTCGTCTATGCCGATTATGGTGCCGAAGCCTTCGCAGGTTTTGCAGGCGCCGAAAGGGTTGTTAAAAGCGAAAAGGTGCGTTGTCGGAGGCTCAAAAGTTATTCCGTCAGCCTCAAAACGGGAAGAAAATGTGTGTTCTTTTCTGTCTCCATCATTATCAACGAGAATGATACAGTTTTCCTTGCCTTCATAGAGTGCCGTCTGTACCGAGTCCGACAACTGGCCAATAAGTTCCGAAGAGTCTTTGTTTATCTTCAGACGGTCAACCATGATGCGAATATTTTTGGGTCTGCCTTTGTTTTTTTCTTTTGGATAATCCTCTATTCTGACGGCTGTGCCGTTGACAATCAATCTGTTAAAGCCTTGTTGAAGCAAAATGTCGAGATGCTCCGGAAGTGTTCTTCCTTCAGGAATTACGATGGGGGCAAGAATATAGACGACTTTCCCTGTCTGTTCGAGAATGAAATCGACAACATCTCTCACCTGGCTGTGTTTCACCTCTTTGCCTGAAACCGGCGAATATGTTTTTCCTATGCGAGCATACAGAAGTTTGAGATATTCATATATTTCAGTGGTGGTTCCTACGGTTGAGCGCGGGTTGCTCGTCATGGTGCGCTGCTGTATCGCTATGGCGGGAGAGAGACCCGTTATCAAATCCACATCGGGTTTGTTGAGACGTCCCATAAACTGACGGGCATAGGCACTCAAACTCTCGACATATCTTCGCTGACCTTCGGCATAGATTGTGTCGAAAGCCAAAGATGACTTTCCCGAACCGGACAATCCAGTAACTACAATCAATTTGTTCTTCGGAATGCTTAAGTCAATGTTTTTCAAGTTGTTGACCCTTGCACCGTGGATTTCTATGTTCTCTAATTTGTTCATTTGCAACTATGATACCTCAAAAAAATTGCACGAAAATACAAAAAAAATTGGCAGCGTATTAAAAAATGTTTTACATTTGCAAAAAATTTAGACGTAAACGATTGTTCAACCAATAAAAAATAGGAGAGACGCTATAGATAATTTTTACCCTTTTTGATTGTATAACCTTAAAAAAAGGGGGACTTATGTCTGAAATATTAAACGATAAGGAATTGGTACTACGTTATCAGAATGGTGATGTGGCAAGTTTCGAGGTATTGGTTGATCGTTACCAGAACAAAGTTTTTTCGTACATTGCGATGCTTGTCAAGGATAAGCAACTCGCTGACGATATTTTTCAGGACACTTTTTTGAAGATTATCAGAACGGTCAAGGCGGGGGCTTACAAGGAAGAAGGCAAGTTTATACAGTTCGCGATGCGTATCGCCCACAATCTTGTTATTGATTATTTCCGCAAGGCAAAACGACTGCCTATGGTAGATCCTTCAAAGGAAGACTATGATATGCTCGACAATGCGAGATTTACCGACCCTTCGATAGAGGAGCAGCTGGTTACCGAGCAGATACATGACGATATTCGTAAAATGGTGGAATATCTTCCTGAAGAGCAGCGTGAGGTTCTAAATATGAGAATGTATGCCGATATGTCGTTCAAAGAAATAGCCGATGCGACAAATGTCAGTATTAATACCGCTCTTGGACGAATGCGCTATGCTTTGATAAATCTGCGCAAGATGGTGAAAACGAAGAATTTACAGTTGACTTTAAGATGATAACTGTTAAGATTTTTTAATTTTTTTCCACAGTCGTAAAATAAATAAATGTTAATAGGCGTTATGATTTCAAAATACAAACGAAATCTAATGCCTATGAGCTTAAATTCTACACTGTTATTTGAAGATGAAGTAAAAGAGGCGCTGTATGATATGTGCGCCGACATGAAACCGAGTCGCAACGCATTGAATGCTATTCTTCAATATGCCGCCACATACGACTGTGTAAACACGAAAATGGGCGCGGTTGACTTGATGCTTAACTGATGAGCAGAGGTTTTGTCAAGGAAGGCGATCAGGAAGATGTTCCAATGGTGCCGCCGAGGGCCTATTTGCCTAAAGGCATGCCCAACTATGTTACTCATGAAGGTCTGGAAACTTTGAAAAAAGAACTTGAAGACCTTGAGAATGAACGTGTTGCGGCAAGCGGAAATTACATAATGAGCAATTTTGTCGATGCAAAGATGAAATTGCTCGTTGAGCGTATTAATACTGCTGTTGAGGTGGACGTGAGCAGGGCTGACAAAGAGACCGTAAGTTTCGGTGTATATGTGAAATATAATGGTCGCACGGTGAGAATCGTCGGTGTTGATGAGGCGGATTTCTCAAAAGGACTGTTGTCGTTCATCTCGCCGGTGGCGAAAGCCCTTGTTGGTAAAAGAAGCGGCGACAAATTCGAGCTCAAGGTTCCTAAAGGCACTGAAACCATTGAAATTCAAGGTGTTTGGCATGAACCACAGCCTTTGACGGAGAGTGGCGTGGAGACGCACAGCAAGCAGACTATCCCTATAAATTCAAAGAAAACGCCGAGAACTCAAATAATACCAGAATCTGTGAAAAAGGACGCCTCGACTGTCGCCGGCAAAACAACAGATGTCGGTTTCGTTCCAGAGAACAATATCATGGAATTCCTGCCCGTAGTCAATGAGCGGGGCATTATTGTCGGTCGCGCACTATATATGGAATTACATAATGGCAATAAAATTCTGCATCCATCAGTGCATCTGCACGTCGTCAATGACAACGGTGACACCGTGAGAAAATATTGGTGGCACCTGTCTTTCGGCGACACTCCGGAGAAAACGCTTATGAAAAAAATATCGGAAACATTGGGAATATCGGGCGTTAAGCCGAAAATGAAGAGACAATATATCCGTGAGACAAAGAGCGAAAAAGAACTTGTTTTCGTATATAATTTATATTCCGGGAAAAATCTACCGGAAACTCCAGAAGAAAAAGAATATCTTGATGTCTTTTCAAAAGATTAGTCTGCAAAACACTGATATGGCGCCGATATGAAAAAAACACAAATTTTTTCTTGTTTTTTTCAAAAACAATCCATATATTTGCACTTTGTAATTTGAACAAATAGATTTAATATGGCTTATATCTCTTTTGAAAAACGGCAATTGGTGAACCTCGAGTTTGCGATGGACAAGGAGATTCTGCGTTCCAATCGTCTTGGCGCTTTCTATAACACGACAATAATCGGTTGTAATACAAGGAAATATCACGGTTTGTTGGTCGTTCCTCAACCGCAGCTTGACAATAACAACCATGTGTTGCTGTCGTCGATTGACGAGACGATAATAGCCAACAAGGAAGAGTTTCATCTTGGAGTTCATGAATATCAGGACGGCACTGTTGCGCCGCGTGGACACAAGTATTTGAGAGAGTTTACGGCGGTGCCTATTCCAAAGCTCAAGTACCGCATTGGCAACTCGATATTAACCAAGGAACTTATTTTCGGAGAAAAAGAGTCGCGAGTGCTCGTCCGTTACACTCTTGAGGAGGCGGTGCAACCCATAATATTGCGACTTGCGCCGTTTCTTGCGTTTCGCAATGTCCACATGGTGACACGTGAGAACCATGTTGCCAACCGCAAATATATTCCATTGAAAAACGGCGCTGCGTGGCAGATGTACGAGAACTATGACCACCTGTGTTTCCAACTTTCCAAAGCGACGGAATACACCCATTGTCCCGACTGGTATCGCAACATATTTTATGTCAAGGAGTTCGAGCGCGGCTATGATGCCGTTGAAGACCTTTACGTGCCGGGATTTTTTGATGTGACGCTGAAACCGGGCGAGAACGTCGTTGTGTCGGCGGGTCTCGACGAAAGAAATCCGGCAATACTGAAGAAACATTTTGAAAACCAGATAGACCATCGAATCCCTTGCGACAACTTTGAGCACTGTCTGCAAAACTCTGCACTTCAGTTTATCATAAGAGGCGAAGATGGAACCCGTATGTATGCAGGTTTCCCGTGGTTTGGGTCATGTAGCCGCGATACATTCCTCTCCTTGCCGGGTATATGTCTCGCTAACGATGACGAGAAGACATTCAAAGAGATGCTGAAATATTTCATCAAAAGAATGCAAGGTCCGTTTTTCCCTCACAGATATTACCAAAAGAGTCTCTATTATACAGCGGTTGACTCGCCGTTGTGGTTTGTTGTGAATCTTCAGAAATATGAGTCCATGCTGGGGAAAGACAAGAAATCCATCTGGCGCGAATATGGTGATGTGATAACCAAGATTTTGGACAGTTTCATTCAGGGGGCTGATTTCAATGTGAAAACCCATGACAATGGACTTTTGTATATTGGAAACGAAAACCTCGCTCTAACATGGATGAATGTCTTCTGCGACGGCAAGCCGTGGACGCCTCGCAATGGATATGCTATTGAAATAAACGCTTTGTGGTACAACGCTTTGCGTTACGGAGTCGAACTGCTTAAGGTGGCAGATAAAAAGAATAAGCATCTTAAAGAATGGAAAAAACATACTGACAGGATTGAGAAATCTTTCGTTAAGACGTTCTATAATGAGAAAACCGAGATGTTTTACGACTTTGTCAACGATAGCGAGAAAAACGAGATGGTTCGTCCGAACATGCTGATAGCTGCGTCGCTGCGTTATTCTCCGTTAGATGACAATCTTAAGAAACGGATTCTTGACATGTCGCGTTCCGAACTGCTGACAATCAGGGGATTGCGCTCGCTTTCGCCTCGTGACGTGAATTATCGCGGCATTACTATCGGAAACCATCACGAACGAGAGCGGGCGTATCATAATGGAACTGTATTCCCGTGGCTCATGATGCCTTACACTGATTTGTGTGTTCGTCTTTATAGAAGTACAGCCCTGCCTTACCTCGAAGATTTATACCAAGGATTCGAGCGGTCTATTTTTGAGAACGGCGTAGGCAGTATTTCTGAAATTTATGATGGCAATCCGCCTCATGAAGCTCGTGGTTGTATCTCGCAGTCTACGAGTGTGGCGGCGTTGTTATATATGAAATATGTGATAAATTGGCTCAAATACAGCAACGATGCTGATTTGTCGCGCTTTGATGTTGATAACTCTAATATCATTTAGTTATGAGAGTCTTGATGTTTGGTTGGGAGTTCCCGCCTCATATCACGGGCGGTCTTGGAACGGCATGCTTCGGCATGACAAAGGGTCTTGCAAAGAACGGCGTTGACGTGCTGTTTGTGGTACCCAAGGCGTTTGGCGACGAGGATCAGACAAATGTGCGTCTGCTCAACGCCAGCGATGTGACCGTCAATATCGACCATGAGGCGGAGCGAAGTTATTGGGACAGAGTGCAATACATGGAAATTGGCTCTAATATCATTCCATATTTAGGTCCCGAGCAGTATGATGTGATGATGGAGGAACGGCATCATGCCACAAAGGGATTTCGCAGCTCGGTCTTCGCCCCGAGATATGAGTTTTCCGGCAAATACGGGGCTAATCTTATGGAAGAGGTTGCAAGATACGCCTTGATAGGCTCGTCTCTTGCAACACAATATGATTTCGATGTTATCCATGCGCATGATTGGCTGACGTATTCCGCCGGGATTGCTGCGAAAGAGACTACCGGCAAGCCTCTTGTCGTGCACATGCACGCCACGGAGTTCGACCGCTCTGGCGAGAATATCAACACGGACGTGTACGCTATAGAAAGACGCGGTATGGAGGCGGCCGACATGGTGATAACGGTGAGTGACTGGACGCGCAACATCGTCATCGAGAAATACGGCATCAATCCCAAGAAGGTCGTCACTGTGCACAACGCAGTGGAGCCAAGCGACAAATCGCTCGATGAGTATGAGCGCAGCGGCTTGAAAAACAAGGTGGTGACATTCCTCGGACGTATCACGTATCAGAAAGGTCCGGAGTATTTCGTTGAGGCGGCATACAAGGTCTTACAAGTTGACCCGACAATTCATTTTGTGATGGCAGGCACTGGCGACCTTCTGCAAAAGATGATAAAACGAGTGGCGCAACTGAAAATCGGTGCCAACTTCCACTTCACAGGCTTCCTCAAAGGCAACGATGTCGATCAGATGTTCGCTATGACAGATGTGTTTGTAATGCCCTCAATATCAGAGCCTTTCGGTATAGTGCCGCTTGAGGCGATGCGACTGAAAGTGCCGGTCGTCATCTCGAAACAATCAGGTGTTTCCGAAGTGGTGGAACATGCGTTGAAAGTCGATTTCTGGGACATCAACGGTCTCGCCGACGCAATTTACGGCATCTGCAAATACAAGGCGGTGAACAAAATTTTCCGTAAGGAGGGAAAAGAAGAAGTCGATAACCTGAAATGGGAGTACGCCGCGAAAAAGATTAAGAATGTTTATGAATTGGCAATAAATAAGTAAGAGATATGAGAAGTTTATGTTTCTATTTCCAGGTGCATCAGCCGTATAGGCTTCGCACGTACCGTTTCTTCGACATCGGAAAGCGTCATTTTTACTATGACGACTACAACAACCGCATCACAATGCAGCGTGTGGCCGAAAGATGCTATATTCCGATGAATCAGTTGATGCTCAAGAAGATAGAAGAGCTTGGAAGCAAGATGAGGTTTGCGGTTTCGTTTTCTGGCACAGCCATAGAGCAGATGGAGACATATACGCCGTATGCCTTGGATAGCTTCAAAAAGCTCGTGGCGACGGGTAATGTGGAGGTGTTGGCCGCTACATACTCTCATTCAGCGTCATCGCTGATGAATAAAGCCGCTTTTAAGATGGAGGTGACAGAGCACAAACGACTTATGAGGGAGGTGTTTGGAGTTAGACCGAAGACTTTCCATAATACAGAGCTTATTTATTCAAATGAAATCGGTGCTGACGTGGCGGAGATGGGGTTCGACTTGATGCTTACCGAAGGTGCCAAGCACATTCTTGGCTGGAAGAGTCCCAACTATCTGTATGTCAATGTGATAAATCCTAAATTGAAGGTGGCGCTCCGTAATTGGAAGATGAGCGATGAGATAACACTGAAGTTTGCGCATGAGACGTTCAGGGTCGAGGATTTTGTCAGTTGGCTCAACTCGTTGCCGAAGGAGGAGGAGTTGGTGAATGTCTTTGTTGATTATGAGACATTTGGCGAGGCATTAGACGCATCGACAGGGATTTTCGAGTTTATGAGATATTT
>OLGV01000678.1_pt1 | contig 13407 bp, 11 predicted proteins | sample 1605761 | NCBI WGS metagenome assembly OLGV01 (sample SAMN03283245) | human gut metagenome | biome: human-associated habitat; material: feces | host: Homo sapiens | place: Peru | collected 2012
CTTGCGGAGTTTCGCCCTTGCGAGGGCGACCAGCCCTTGCCAAAGCCCAAGGGCTGGACCCCAACGCTTTTTAGTTTCTGGTGCGGGTCTGTGGTTGCTGTTCACCTGAATATAAAAAGCATAGTGCGCTGTTCGCTTATCACGCAAATGGGAAAAATACTATCGCTGCTGCCAGAAATGCCGCAAAAAATACACTCCCCGCTATTATGCAGATAAACGCATTCCCGTCTATCACAGTCCCGCCGTCCCTCGACAGCCTCACCATGACCTCTTTATCCGCTCTGTACATACCGCCCGCAAGCTTCTCACACGGAAATATATTCGCCCGCTCTTTCCCGCAGACACTGTAATATGCACAGCTGAATTTATGCTTCGGATGCTTATCCGTTCTCGTATAAACACCCTTTTCCTTATGCGACCCGATAAGCGTGACAAGACAGCTGAGAAACATCATCAGTATCCCGCCGGACACTATCATCAGCGCAATGTATATCAGCATGAATATCGTTCCTGCGCCCACTCCCATGCAGAAAAGCAGAACTGCGATAACTATCGCTCCTATCAGTATCTCCATAAGCCTTTATCCCCTGTTTATCCGTCTTTATCTTCGCCCGTGTCGCTCGCTTCGGCTGTGCTTATCCTCGATGACAGCGCCTTCTGAGCCCTTTCACTCATTCTCTTTGTATCGTCCGAGATGGGCGCTTCAAACCAGAATGTGCTTCCCACGCCCTTTGTTGACTGCACTCCGAACGGGAAATTGTGCTGCTTCAGTATCTGCTTTACGATGGAAAGTCCCAGTCCCGTGCCGACTACCTCACGCTTATGCTTCTCCGCACGGTAATATCGGTCGAATATCAGCGGGAGAAGCTCCTCGTCAATGCCGTCGCCCGTATCGGTTATCTCGATGCGGACATTCTTATCCCTTTTCAGCTGAGTGATATAAATAGTTTTGCTCTCGCCCGTGTAATTGACGGCGTTGTTTATGAGGTTGTAAAGCACCTGCTCTATCTTTATGACATCCGCTTCGATATAATGCGGCTCATCTATCGAAAGATAGAATTTGTAGCCCTTCTGCTCGGAAAGCACGGTATATCTCGTAAGAACATCCGCCAGCTTTTCGGAGATGTCAAACCTGCGCTTATCAAGATTGTTGCTGTTTTCCAGCTTCGACAGGTCGAGAATATCATTTACCAGTGCCGCCAGACGGTCGCTTTCCTCGATTATGACGTTGACATGCTGCGCCCTCTTCACGGGATTGTCGCCCGAAAGGTCACGTATCATCTCGGCATATGCCTTTATCATCGTCAGCGGCGTTCTCAGGTCATGCGAAATGTTTGCGATAAGGTCACGCTTCAGCGAATCGACCTTCAGTATCTCGCCTGCGGCATAGTTCAGCGTCGAGGCGAGCATTTCCGTTTCCTCATAGCCGTAGCCGTCAAATTTTACGTCATATTCGCCCTTTCCGAGATGTTCGGCGGACTGCGTTATCTTTATGATAGGTGCGGCTATCAGCTTTGCAAGGAAAAACGATATTATCAGTCCGAGGACAAAGAGGATTATCGTTATCCTGAATATCTGCTGCTTTATGATGATAGCGGTCGATTCGATAGGTTCGAGCGAGGTATTGAGGTAGATAAATCCCTTGGGTTCGCCGTTTTCCTTCATCAGCATGACGAAAAGCAGGGTCTTGTTGTTGAATTTCGGATTAGTCGCCTGATAATAGATGAACCCGTCATCGCTTTCGAGGACCTTGCTTCGGTAATAGAAAAGGTTCATGCCGTAATCATCGTGGATAAGGCAGTTTCCCGCCATCACGTCATAGGAATATTCAGTCACGCCGCGCATATCGGTTATGCGTATGCACATGCTGTTGTCATACGCCAGCCTGTCCAGCTGATCGGTGAAATCCGCATCATTGTGATGCGTGATTATATGATTCGCAACAGTCGTGATATCCGCCGTTTTCATTATCTGATAGTTTGATTCGAGTGATACAACGAATGTCAGCCAGAGGAGAATGAGTATCGCCGTTATAAACAGCATGAAGTATATCCAGACAGTATAGAGAAGGCTCTGTCTGAAATGTGTTTTTCTGCATTTGTTCATTATCCGTTATCCTGCGCAGAAGCGTCGAACTTGTAACCCATGCCCCTCAGAGTCACGATGAATTTGCGGTAGACCCCAAGCGAATTTCTCAGCATTTTTATGTGCGTGTCAACGGTTCTGTCGTCGCCGTAGAAGTCGTAGCCCCAGACTTCTTCAAGCAGCTTATCTCTCGAAAGCGCAAGTCCCTTATTCTTGACGAGATAGAAAAGCAGGTCGTATTCCTTAGGCGTAAGGCTTGCGGGCGTGCCGTCCACGATTACCTCGCGTCCGGGGATATTTATTTCCAGTCCCTCGAACTTCATAACGTCCGTTTTCTGCTCCTTTTTGCCTGCGGAACGGTTCAGTACGGCTCTTATCCTCGCAGTCAGCTCCTTCGGCGAAAACGGCTTTACAACATAGTCGTCGATGCCAAGCTCAAAGCCGAAAAGCTTGTCGTACTCCTCGCCCCTTGCAGACAGCATTATAACGGGTATCTGCTTTGTCTTGCGTATTTCCTTGCACGCTGAATAACCGTCCAGCTTCGGCATCATAATATCCATAACGATAAGGTCGTAGTCGTTTTTGCGGCACTTTTCGACTGCCTGCATACCGTCCTCCGCCTCATCTGTTTCATATCCCTCAAATTCCGCATATTCGCGGACAACGTTCCTTATCATCTCTTCATCGTCAACGATCAGTATTTTTGCCATAAAAGCAGCCCCTTTCATCATACGGTGTATATAGGCCACCTCTAAAAACCACCGGCTAAAGCCTTAGCACCTCATCTGCTTGCAGATTTTCCGTCATCTTGCACATAAATTTCTTGACATACGATAGTATGCCTGCGAAATTTCTATACAATCTGACGAAAAATCTGACTGCGCATCTAAGGCACTATGGTTTTTAGAGGTAACCTATAGTCTTATTTTATCATTTAAATGTGATATTTATGTGAAAAAACAAAGCACAAATGATAATAATTGTTACATTCATGCCGATATACCCTCTGCATATCCCCCTGCCTTCGCAAAATTGTGACGTGCGATTGAATTTTTTTCGCCATTTGCGGCATGACCTTGACATATATGAAAAATTGTTATATAATTATATCTGTATAGTAGTGATTTTTTGATATTTCCTACAAAACGCGACACCTTTTATCGGCTTTATCCGCTGCATATATATACGAAAATCTGAAACGAGGCGGCTTATTTTATGAAAAACCTGAAAATAATCATCACTGCGGTCTGTTATGCACTGCTCACTGCGGCAATGATAGCGTTCGTGCTGATATTCCCCGAAATGAGCAAGGCAGCTCTTGTGGGATATGTCTGCTTTGTTGCGCTGTCGGCCGGTCTGGCAGCAGGCATCGAGCTTTATCTCGGCAGGGAAACTGCCGTAAAGCACCGTGCGAATATCGAGAAAATGGCTGACAACATCAATGCCATGGTCATCGTGTGGGACACGGATTTCGAGGATATCTTCGTAAACAACGAGCTTACAAGAATAACAGGCTACACCGCCGAGGATCTTATCGCAGATGAGAAAAAACGCCGCAATCTTCTCCCCGAGGACGCATTCAACAAGGAGAATTTCCAGGCGATCATCAACAGCCGTGACGAGGAATTCAACGTCACCTGCAGGGGCGGTTCCGTCATCACCACAATCTGGAACACATCACTCATGAACATCTCAAAGTCAGGCTCAAAAATAAAGTACCTGATGATGTCCATCGGAAGCGACCTCACCGAAACAATGAAGCTGAAGGACGATCTCCTCCAGTATTCGAGAAGCCTTGCCGAAACCGAGAATAAGTATGCCCTTTCAATGGAGCTTTCCGAGATCGGTCTTATCCTCAAGGAGCCGGACAAGGATCTTTTCTATCTGTCAGATCAGCTGCTCGTTATGCTCGGGCTTGAAAATGAGTATGTAAAGAGCAACGTCCTGAGAAGCCGTGTCCACCCTAAGGATATGGTGCTTTTCGAAAGCTTTGCCGACGGCGGGGAAGCCCTTGCCGACAGCGGCGATATCAACAAGATCCACAGCAGTGAGATCCGCCTTAAATCCTCCGATGATACATATCATTGGTATATGTTCCGCTATAAGATAATGCCGAATTCTATGGACAGCCGCCTTACAAGCGTCGGCGGTGCTGTCATGGATATCACCAAGGATAAGGAAAAGGATTCGCTTATCGAAAGAATGGCGTATATCGACGAGGTAACGCAGATCTACAACCGAAACAAGTTCATGATGATAGGTCAGGAAGCATTCGAGTGCGCAAAGGATTCCGGCGGAGCTATCTCCTACTGGGTAATAGTCCTTGACATCGACAAGTTCCATATCATCAACGATACCTGCGGCTACAACAACGGAAACAAGCTGCTCGCCGAGGTAGCTGCGGCTATCCTCTCGAACCTTACAAGCGGCGGATTCGGCGCAAGAATAGGCGGCGACAATTTCGCCCTGCTCATCAAGGACAACGGAAACGACAACTACCCCCTTGAAATCATCAGAAAGATACAGAACAGGATCGCAAACCTCAATATCGACATCTTCTCAAACCAGACCATAACCTGCTCGGCAGGCTACTGCAAGATGTCCGACGGAGGCTCTGATTTTGCGACCGTCCTCGAACATTCCGAATTCTCTCTGTCGCTTTCCGACGGAACAAGAGGAAATATAATCCGCTACGACAACAGCGTTCATGAGAAGATACTCGCAGGCAATACCATCGAAAATGAGCTTGCCAGCGCTATCGACAATCACGAGCTTGTGCTTTACTATCAGCCGAAGATCAATCTCGCAGACGGTGAGATAATCGGCGTTGAAGCACTTATCCGCTGGAAAAAGCCCGACGGAACGCTTATCCCGCCGAGTGCGTTTATCCCCGTTGCGGAAAATTCACTGCTCATCACGAAAATATCCGATTTTGTACTGGGCGAAGCCTGCCGTCAGAACAAGGCATGGCAGGATATGGGACTCCCGCCCATCACAGTTTCGATAAACCTTACCTCCGTTGATTTCTACCAGACGGATGTCAAGGAATCGCTCCAGAAGGCTCTCGCAAAAACAGGTCTGAAGCCCGAATATCTAGAGGTCGAGCTGACGGAAAGTCTTGCCCTGAAGGATATCGACCAGGCTATCCATCAGATGAAGGAGCTGCGTGAGATAGGCGTTAAGCTCTCCATGGACGATTTCGGAACAGGCTACTCATCACTCAGCTATATCCAGGTGCTGCCGATCACGCTGCTGAAGCTCGACCGCTCCTTTATAATGTATCTTGAAGAGGACGAGATCTCACGTGAGATCGTGTCCGCTGTTATCCGCATCGCAAAATCCAAGAAGATCGAAACTATCGCCGAGGGCATAGAAACGATAGGTCAGGCGGAGATACTGAAGGAATCGGGCTGCGACCATGCACAGGGATATTTCTTCGGAAAGCCTATGCCCGCCGAAGAATTTGAAAAGTTTGTCAAGACAAGGAAAAAGATCGTCGTGTAAAATGCATCGGGCGGTCGGGTAAACCGTGGCTGCCTGTTACCATGCAAAGGAAAGGATTGAAGACAATGGCTGTAAAAAGAATCGGAATACTGACGAGCGGTGGCGACTGCCCCGGTCTGAACGCTACAATAAGAGGCGTTGCTAAAGCGTGCTTCGACCGCATGGGTACTGAAAATGTTGAGATCATCGGTATCCAGAACGGTTATTACGGACTTATCAACAACATTTCAAAGGTAATGCAGCCTTCTGATTTCTCGGGAATACTCACTCAGGGCGGAACTATCCTCGGTTCCAAAAGACAGCCCTTCAAGATGATGACCGTTATCGGCGAGGACAATGTTGACAAGGTAAAGAGCATGAAGGATACCTACAAAAAGCTCAAGCTCGACTGCCTGCTCACTCTCGGCGGAAACGGCACCCATAAGACCGCAAATCTTCTCTCTTCCGAGGGACTTAATATCATCGGTCTGCCCAAGACTATCGACAACGATATCTACGGCACGGACGTTACCTTCGGCTTCCACACTGCCGTTGACACAGCTACCGATGTTATCGACAGGCTCCACACCACCGCTGCATCGCACAGCCGCATACTCATGGTCGAAATCATGGGCAACAAGGCAGGCTGGCTGACGCTTTATTCCGGCATCGCAGGCGGTGCGGATATCATCATTATCCCCGAAATCCCCTACGATATCGACAAGGTGTGCGAGGCAGTTGAAAAGCGTTCCAAGATGGGCAAGATGTTCTCCATCGTTGCCGTTGCGGAGGGCGCATATGATATCGAAGAAGCCAAGCTCAAAAAGAAGGAGCGTGCAAAGAAGCGTGCCGAGGCAGGCATACTGACCGCAACTTCAAGGATCGCAGCGCAGGTACAGGCTCAGACAGGTCTGGAATCAAGAGTATGCGTTCCCGGACATATGCTGAGAGGCGGAAGCCCGTCGGCTTATGACCGTATTCTTGCAACAAAGTTCGGCGTAAGGGCAGCTGACCTGATCGCTGAGGAAAAATACGGCTACACAGTAGCTATGACAGGCGGAAAGATCACAGAAAACAGGCTAGAGGACATCGCAGGCAAGTCAAAGCTCGTCCCCGCTGACGATCAGCTTGTTATCACTGCAAAACATCTGGGGGTGAAATTCGGTGACTGATACAGAAAAGCTTATTCAGAAAAATCTCATGGAAATAAACAAAAAACGGATGAAAAATCTCAAAAAGCGCAAGAAAAGGCTCTGCACTTCGGGACTTGTCCTCGGAATCGTCGGCACGATATTTGCATTTATCCTGCCTATCGTGACCTATGCGACATCTATCCCCGGACTGGTCGCAAGCGTGAAGGCCAAGCGCAGAAATTACAGTGCGTCCGCAGGCATTGCACTCAATATCATCGGCATCGTGCTGGCTACGATAAACTCTATCCTTGCCGCCGTATTCATGATAAACAAATTTATTTTCGGCAAGGAAAAAGAAGAATGAGCATTGCAGACGAAATATTCAAGAAAAATGTTGCGGATATCCTCGAAAACGGCACCTGGGATACCGATCTCGACGTGCGCCCGAAATGGGACGACGGCACGCCCGCACACACGATAAAGCTGTTCGGGCTTGTCAACCGCTACGATCTTCAGAAGGAATTCCCGATAATCACGGTCAGGAGGACGTACCTCAAAACCGCCGTCAAGGAGCTTTTGTGGATATGGCAGAAGAAATCGAACAATATCCATGACCTCGATGCGCATATCTGGGACAGCTGGGCGGACGAAAGCGGCTCTATCGGCAAGGCTTACGGCTATCAGCTGGGCGTTAAGCACCACTATCCCGAGGGAGATTTCGACCAGGTGGACAGGGTGCTGTACGACCTGAAGCACAATCCCGCAAGCAGGCGGATAATCACGAATATCTACAATCATCACGACCTTTCGGAGATGCGGCTCTATCCGTGCGCTTACAGCATGACGTTCAACGTCACGGGCGACAGGCTGAATGCGATACTCAATCAGCGTTCGCAGGATATGCTGGCGGCTAACAACTGGAACGTCGTGCAGTATGCGGTGCTTGTTCACATGATAGCGCAGGTCAGCGGGCTGAAGGCGGGCGAGCTTGTCCACGTTATTGCGGACGCTCACATCTATGACAGGCACGTTGGCATCATAAAGGAGCTGGCATCTCACGAGAGCCTTCCTGCGCCCGAATTTTCGCTAGATAAGTCGGTAACGGATTTCTATGATTTTACGCCCGACAGCATCAGGTTGGAAAACTATCGGTATGACCCCGAGGATATTAAATTTCCCGTCGCAATATGAATTTTTATGCAGTATAGTTTATTCTATACTGCATTTTTTGTTAAATAATCTATTGTAATTATTCAAATAATATGGTATAATAAAAGCAGATATTAACAATTAGGTGATAATTAATGAACCATATTCCAAGAATTCTTATAATAGAGGACGATAAGCTGTCACGGGAAATGATGCGTGATATCATAATCGGGATCAATAACTATGATGTGATATGTGCGGCAAATGCCCGTGAAGCGGCTGAAGCACTTGCGGAAAAGCCCGATGCTATCCTGCTCGACCTCTGCCTGCCGGATGCAAACGGACGGGATCTGCTGGAAATACTGAGGAACAGGAGCAATGTGCCGGTGATAGTCGTTTCATCGCTTTCGGACTGTGCGGACAAGGTCGCTGCATTCGATGTCGGGGCGGACGATTACATAACAAAGCCGTTTGACTCGGAGGAGCTTACGGCAAGGCTCAGACGTGTTATTCACCGAAGCACAGACGAGGACAAAAAGTTCTTTGAGGCAGGCGGTCTGCGGATAGATTACAGGACAAAGTCGGTCAGCGTGAACGGAATTACGGTGAAGCTGACGAACAGCGAATACAGAATACTCGAACTGATAAGCAGTCAGAACGGCAGGCTGACCGATTACGACACGCTGATAGCCGATCTCTGGGGCGATAACGATGATATAGTAAATCCGCATAAGCTGCTGAGAGTCAATATGACAAACATAAGGCGGAAGCTGGCCGCATATTCGGGCGGTGAAGCATACATCGAAACAGATGCGGGAAAGGGTTACCGAATGAAGTCCAATAAATAGTCCGTACTCAACAACTGCCCATCGGGCAGTTGTTGGCTGAAAATCCTGTAATACAGGATTTTCAGCGGCACAAATCAAAGATTTGTGCCGTACTACCTGATTAATGTCTGCTTTTGCCGCCGCTAACGGGCGGCAAGGTGCAAGGATTTTTGGCTAAATCGCCAAAAATCCTTGCACCCAACAACTGAAAAAGCACTCCGAAGCAAAGCTTCTACGCACTTTTTCAGTTGTTGAGCAGACATTAAATAAAAAAATAAAAAAATAAAAAAACAGCGGATATCGGAAAACTCCGGTATCCGCTGCTGCTTTTCATTTTATCTGAGCTTTGCGCCGTTCGGGATATCATTGTCAAGGAAGATGACCCTTGCGTCTTCTCCGACATCAGCCGCTACGATCATTCCGTTGGACTCAACTCCGCAGAGCTTCGCAGGCTTCAGGTTTGCCACAACGATGATCTTCTTTCCGACCAGATCTTCGGGCTTGTACCACTTTGCGATGCCCGAAACTACCTGTCTGCCGCCCATTCCGTCGTCCAGCTGTAAGCAGAGAAGCTTGCTTGCCTTCTTTACCTTCTCGCAGGATACGACTGTCGCCGCTCTCAGCTCGACCTTCGCAAAATCGTCAATGCTTATCATGTCAGCGAGGGGAAGAACGCCCGCATTTTCAGGCTCTTCCTTGGGCTGAGATGCCTTGATAAGCTCGTTCAGCTCTGCGATCTCCTTGTCAACGTCTATTCTCGGGAATATGATATCGCCCTTCTTGACGGTGACATCAGCGGGCAGAACGCCGAATTTTCCTGCGTTCTCATATGTCACGATATCCTCGGAGATGCCTGCCTGCTCCCATACCTTGGGCATTGTTGTCGGCATAAAGCAGGAGAGGAGAGTCGATGTTATTCTGATAGCTTCAAGCAGGTTGTACATAACCGCCGCAAGACGTGCCTTGTTCGCCTCGTCCTTTGCGAGGACCCAAGGTGCAGTTTCGTCGATATACTTGTTTGCACGGGATATTACCCTGAATATCTCAGCAAGTGCGTTGTTCAGCTGAGTTTCGTCCATGAATGCCGCCACTTTGTCACGCAGAGCCTCGGACATTGCGATAAGCTCGTTGTCGATATCGTCAGCCTGTCTGTCAGCGGGCAGTGTTCCGCCGAAATATTTTATGACCATTGCAACTGTTCTGGAAACGAGGTTGCCGAGGTCGTTTGCAAGGTCGGAATTGATGCGGTTTATCATGATCTCGTTGGAGAATGAGCTGTCAGAGCCGAGAGCCATCTCACGCAGGATATGATAACGGATAGCATCAGCGCCGTAACGCTTGCTGAGAACCAGCGGATCAACGACATTTCCGAGGGACTTGGACATCTTCTGTCCGTTGAATGTGATCCAGCCGTGAACTGCGAGATGCTTAGGCAGCGGGAGATCCAGAGCCATCAGCATTGCAGGCCAGATGATAGCGTGGAAACGCATGATATCCTTTGCTACCATGTGGATATCGGCAGGCCAGAATTTATCGAAATCATTGTACTTTCCGTTGTCATAGCCGAGAGCCGTGATATAGTTGGAAAGCGCATCTATCCATACATAAACAACGTGCTTTTCATCAAATGTAACGGGAATTCCCCACTTGAATGTGGTTCTGGAAACGCAGAGATCCTCAAGTCCCGGCTTGATGAAGTTGTTTACAAGCTCAACAGCACGTGTCTTTGGCTGGAGATAATCCGTTTCAAGCAGGAGCTTCTCGATCCTGTCGGCAAACGGCGACATCTTGAAGAAGTAAGCCTCCTCCTTTGCCTCGGTGACTTCACGTCCGCACTCGGGGCATTTGCCGTCAACGAGCTGGGAATCCGTCCAGAAGCTTTCGCAGGGAGTGCAGTATTTTCCCGTGTATTCACCCTTGTAGATGTAGCCCTTGTCGTAAAGATCCTTGAATATCTTCTGAACAGCCTCGACATGATAATCATCGGTTGTTCTGATATAGCGGTCGTAGCTGATGTTCATTGTTTTCCAGAGATTTTTGAATATCTCAACGATCTCGTCAACATACTGCTTGGGTGTAACGCCCTTTTCGGCAGCCTTCTGCTCGATCTTCAGACCATGCTCATCGGTTCCCGTCAGGAACATTACATCATATCCCTGCATACGTCTGAAACGTGCTATTGAGTCACAGGCAGTTGTTGTATAGCAGTGACCGATATGCGGATTTCCCGAGGGATAATAAATAGGCGTGGTAATATAAAATGGCTTTTTTTCCATGTTATCAAGTCCTCCGACAATAAGATTTTGCCTTCATCGGCATACATTATTATAATTTTATCACATTTCCCCGTGATAATCAAGAGATTTTGAAAAAAATGCCGATATAAGAAACGGCTCCGCACATCTGCGAAGCCGAAAGCGTCACGCCTTTTCAAAAATAAGTATCTTCTGCGCCATCTTATGGACAAGCTTGAGGTTTGCGAACGGCTTCAGGTACGGCATGATAACAGTCATTCCCCGCACGATATCGTCGTCCTTGACACGGCGGAAGCCCTTTGCCGCACTGCCGAGGTCATCGAACGTGTCCGCACCGAAAATGAATTTCGCACCCGTATCACGGATAGATTTCTCGGTATGCTCCTTGTTCACCCACTTTTTCGCAAGGCATTCGAGCAGAACGGTCGCATTGTCGAAATTGTCCCTGATTATCGACAGCATCTGCGCATTTTCCTCGGGCGTGAGATACATCGAAAGTCCCTCGATTATAAAGAGCATTTTCCCTCTTTTCGTCACCTTTTCCGCCCATGCGGGATCGGTCGCAGATATGCCTATCGTTGATACCCTGCCGCTCTCGCCGTAGATAGCGTCACGCACCTGTATCGTTTCGGGCAGGTCGATGTTGTACCATGTTATCCTGCCGTTGTCCATGCGGTAAAATCTCGTGTCAAGTCCGCAGGCGATGTTTACAACGGTGCAGTCGGGGTTTTTGGCGATGAAATCCTTTACAAGCTCGTCAAACACGATTGTTCTGGCGATAACGCCGCCGCTCATGGTCGAATCCTTCTCAGCCTTTGAGAAGTCGTAGTCTATCTTTTCGACAAGCTCGACCGCCTTTGCGTCATAGAATCTGCAATTTTTCTTTCTCGAATATTTTGCCCTTGCGTAGAAGCTCTGGAGCATAGTTTCCGCCGAGCCTGTAAGCACGGGCTTTATCTGTTTCTCACTCATGGTATCCCTCATTTCTATAAGAAAATTTTATCACCGGAGATGACAGTTTGTCAACGCTAACTTGATATCCGTGTGATGTATCATAAGCATGAAAATATAACAAAATTATATCCCAAAAAGAAATTTTGAAATTTTTTGAGAAACATCTTGCAAAATGAAATGTATAGTGATATAATATAAATAAGTGAGCCGCCGAAACAAGGGGCGGATCGCCTGTGGCGGGAGATCATGGGCAATTATATTGAAAAGGGAATGATATTTTATGTCAAAAATCAGAATAGGCATTGCAGGCTACGGCAACCTTGGAAAGGGCGTAGAGCTTGCAGTTATGCAGAATCCCGATATGGAGCTTGCAGGAATTTTCACAAGACGTGATCCTTCCTCGCTGAAGCCGATAACAGAGGGGGCAAAGGTATACTCTCTCGCTGACGCTGACAAGCACACAGGCGATGTAGACGTTATGATACTTTGCGGCGGTTCGGCTACCGATCTGCCTGTACAGGGACCTCAGCTTGCAAAGCTGTTCAACACGATCGACAGCTTTGACACACACGCAAAGATCCCCGAGCATTTTGCGGCAGTTGACAAGGCGGCAAAGGAGAACAGCCATGTTTCGATGATCTCCGTAGGCTGGGATCCGGGACTGTTCTCACTCAACAGACTTTTCGGCAACTGCTTCCTCCCTGACGGTAAGGACTACACATTCTGGGGCAAGGGTGTATCGCAGGGACATTCCGATGCGATCAGAAGAATTGAGGGTGTAAAGGACGGCAAGCAGTACACGATCCCTGTTCCCGAGGCTATTGAAGCGGTAAGAAGCGGAAGCAACCCCGAGCTGACAACACGTCAGAAGCACACAAGAGAGTGCTTTGTAGTTGCAGAGGAGGGTGCAGACAAGGCAAGGATCGAGAATGAGATCAAGACAATGCCCAACTATTTTGCAGATTATGATACCACTGTACATTTCATTTCGCAGGAGGAGCTGGACAGAGATCACAGCGGAATTCCTCACGGCGGATTTGTTATCAGAAGCGGACAGACTGGAAAGAACGGCGAAACAAAGCACATTATTGAATATTCGCTGAAGCTGGGATCGAATCCTGAGTTCACATCGAGTGTGCTTGTAGCATATGCGAGGGCGGTTGCAAGACTTGCGGCTGAGAAGAGCTATGGTGCAAAGACGGTATTTGACATTGCGCCTGCATATCTATCGCCCAAATCAGGCGAAGAACTAAGAAAGAACCTCCTCTAAGCGGGGTGCGGCGTCCGCACTGTTTTTCCGCGATACGGCGCGGCAGGCCGTCGCCTTACTATTGTGGAGTGATATAGTCAAGCGTCCGCGCAAAGGTTACTTTGTGTTTTGTTTGTGAACCGCACAGATTTTGTGCGGTTCATTTTGCTTTTTAGGTTCAGGTGAACAGCAACCACAGACCCGCACCAGAAGCTAAAAAGCGTTGGGGTCCAGCCCTTGGGCTTTGGCAAGGGCTGGTCGCCCTCGCAAGG
>OLGV01000682.1_pt1 | contig 13319 bp, 10 predicted proteins | sample 1605761 | NCBI WGS metagenome assembly OLGV01 (sample SAMN03283245) | human gut metagenome | biome: human-associated habitat; material: feces | host: Homo sapiens | place: Peru | collected 2012
CCCCCAACTCGCTGCAAATATAGTCATTTTTTTGACTAATGCTCATACTATGGAAATTTTTTCTTCATCGTCTTTTTTTGCAAAAATAAACGGCATGGTTTTATGATTTCATAAAAATATAAGGTTTTTGTTGAAATAAAACACGTTTTGTAGGCTAATTGTATAATGGCACGAAATAAAACACCAACCAATTGCCTAAACAAATGATTGGTACGTCCTTGAGGTACCGGACGTACCAGGTAATTTGAACAATAACGAATAACGTCGTTGGTTTTATTTCAGGTATTTCCGTCCATTTCGGATATAAACACCTTTATAGTTTGCCGGCACCTCTGAACCGAGGCAGCGACCTTCGAGGGTGTACACTCGATTATCTTTCATAAGATATTCAGAAACATTCTCGTCAATCCACTCTATTCCGATAAATGGATAAAACGTGACCAAGCCGAGTTCGGGGTTATCATTTTTATGAACGATATGGTCCTCTATCTCGTTTAATGTCGTCACACCCCAATCGTTTCCGACAGCCAGGAGGTCACAGGTCGAGTTATTGTAGAGATCGTAAACATTGCCGCTATTGCCGTTGTCATGAATCTCATTACGCCCCCAGTCTTCCTCCGTCCCCATGTCAATATCATGGAAATAAATGGCTGTGATGCCCCATAAGTTGCCGGTAATCACATTGTTACGCAAAATCGCCTTGTTGTTGACAGAATAACCAAAAATAGAGATTCCGCTGCCTCCGTTCATCGGATTTGTCTCCAGGTTATTGTCGATAAATTCATTTCCAACGACAAGCGAAGAGATGGTCTTACCCTGCTGGTTATAGCCATAGCGATTGTTTCGCACTATGTTGTTCTTCAAAAGCACTTTTGTCGAGCCTGTTTCCAGCAGGTCGCTCACCGAGATGCCGCCTGACATATCGAAGGCGCCTGTTATCACATTTCCAACGATATAGATGGTGTCGAGCAGGCTGCCAGGGCCGAGATTTATTTGAGGATGGTTGCTATTGGAAGTGACATTTCCGTCGAAAGTGCAATTCAAAATCTGCGGAGAGGCTTGTCCGTTGGCTGGCGAGCTGATGGCAGCGCCCTCGTTCTGCACGAAGAAGCAGTTTTTAATCACCGGATTGCAATTGAAAATGTCGATGACCGCATTGCAGTAATCCTTTGTAAAATATGCGAATTTTACATCGTCGAAAGTCACTTCGGAGTCAATGACCTTGATACCTGCGCCGTAAGAGAAATACATTTTCTTGATGTCGCAAGCCACAGCGTTCTCAAAGCGTATCTTGAAATGCTCCGTCTCATTCAGTCTGCGAAACTCAACCATTTCAGCATTAGTATTGGTGCAAATCATTGAACCGCTGATAGTTATAAGAACATCAGCCACGTCAATACGCGTCACTTGGTTGTCGATTTTTAGCACATCGTTAGTGGAAATCGTCACATCGGCATTGATGACAAAGCCGTCAGTGCCTGCGGCGACCGCTCCATTGGAAACATCGACGAGGTCCGGCAATGTGTATGTTGTGCCGTTGCCCGGGCTAACCCATTGAGCATTTGCGTCAAGCATTATCGCAAAAATAGCTATTAAAGATAATAATGTTTTTTTCATAATTGATAAATGTTTTAAATTGATAAATATTGAAATCGTCATTTCGAGCGGAGGCGAAGCCGAAGTCGAGAAATCCATAACATTTGAGTGCTCTCGGGCACTTGTAGTTCCGAGATTTATTCACCGGAGGCGAATGCTTTCGCACGTTCAAGTCTCCACTACGCTTCGCTTCGGTCGAAATGACGAGATTATTTTTTAATTGCTGCGATGCCCGGCAACTCTTTACCCTCGATAGCTTCGAGGAGAGCGCCGCCACCTGTTGAAACGTACGAGACTTGGTCGGCGAGACCGAATTTGTTGATACAAGCCACCGTGTCGCCGCCGCCGATGAGCGAGAAAGCACCGTCTTTTGTTGCCTCGACGATAGCCATTGCTATTGCCTTTGAGCCTTGTGCGAAGGTGTCGAACTCAAACACGCCGCTCGGGCCGTTCCAGAGGATGGTCTTTGAGCCTTTGATGACCTTGGCGAAAATCTCGCGTGTTTTCGGACCTATATCCATGCCTCCCCAGCCTTCAGGGATATTCATCGGGTCAACAATTTGAGTATCAGCGTCGTTGGCAAATTTATCACCAGCCACGGTGTCGCTTGACAAAACGAGGTTCACGCCTTTTTCCTTGGCTTTTGCCAAAATATCGAGAGCGAGGTCGAGTTTGTCGTCTTCGCAGATTGAGTTGCCAATCTTTCCTCCGAGAGCTTTCTTGAAGGTGTATGTCATACCGCCACAAAGGATGAGGTTATCGACCTTTGTGAGCAAGTTCTCGATAATTTCAATTTTTGTCGAGACTTTCGAGCCGCCCATGATAGCTGTGAAAGGACGTTTGATGTCGTTCATCACCTTATCGATAGCAGCCACCTCCTTGCTCATGAGGTAGCCGTACATTTTATGGTCAGAGTCGAAATAGTCGGCGATGAGAGATGTTGAAGCGTGAGCGCGGTGTGCTGTTCCAAAGGCATCGTTGATATAATATTCAGCATACGAGGCGAGGGTCTTGGTAAACTCTTTTTGAGCAGTCTTCACCACTTTCTTTGCTTCGTCGTAGCCCGGCTCGCCTTTCTCGACGCCACGCGGCTTGCCCTCTTCCTCGGCGTAGAAGCGGAGATTTTCGAGAAGCATGACATCACCTGGTTTCATGGCTTTGACAGGCTCTGCGGCTTTCATGCAGTCGTCAACGAAGATGACGGGTTTGCCCGCGAGTTCCTCAAGATGTTTCACGAGCGGTTTGACAGAATATTTCGGGTCCGGATTATTTTTCGGACGACCGAGGTGCGACATAATGATAAGCATGCCATTGTCGTTCATCACTTTACGCAATGTCGGCATGGCGGCGCGCATACGAGTGTCGTCAGTGATGTTGAAATTATCATCTAATGGTACGTTGAAGTCAACGCGGACAATGACGCGTTTTCCCGAGAAATCAATTTGATTGATGTTTGTCATAACTTTAATTTTTTTATGTTAATAATTTATTTTTTTATTTCCAAAACAAGCAAATATTCTTTTTATCAACTGTTTGATATTGTTAGGTTTAGGCAGTTTATCCTCTTCTACTTCCGTAAAATCGGCGTCGCCGCGGCGTAGATAATGCCGTGTGAAAGCGCCCGGGCTGACGCCCCATTTCAGTTGAAACATCTTCTTACCCGGATTTTTATGCATTCTCTTCGTCGATTTGCTTCCGAAATGATAGACGAGGCTGTTGCCGACACCGATAAAATCACGCACTCCGGCATGCCATAGCTTACGCGAGATGTCGGGATCTGAATACCAGCCTGGGTGGAACTCCACGCTCATTCCGCCGACGAGGTCCCAGCAGTCGAGAGGCATCACGTTGGGCGGCCAAGTGCTTCCACGCCAGTCACTGCGGCACAGATTGTCTTTTTCTTTCAGCAAATCAGCCTCACGGAAACTCTCTATATCAGCGCCGAAGTCTTTATGGACTACGCAAGGATTGTTTCCGGCAGGCTCGACAAGGGTGCTGGAAATCATAAAATATTTATGTGTATCATTCTGATTGTCAGTCAGTTGGTTTATCCGTTCAAGAATCGGGACGTCCCAGTTCGGAAGGAAATACATGTCGTCGTTGGCATAAAACACGAATTTGGTGTCGATAAGGCTGCGGCAGGCGTTCAAGGCGTAGCAAATGCCGATGTTTTCCTTCGCATAGATATAGTCGAGACTTTGATTTTCAACCCATTGAAGCGTGCCGTCAACACCTTCGTTGACAGCTATGATAATCTGATGTTCATAAGCCGAGTTTTTGCGGATGCTGTTCACACAAAGCTCAAGATACTTCAAATTATTCCATGTCGGGATAATGAATGTGAAGCAGTAATCCTTTTTTTCAGCACGTTTATATTTATCAAATCTTATCATATCTTCTTATCTGTCAATTCTTTAAGCGTTTGATATTTCAGTCTTGTAGCCTTTGCGGCAACACGGCATATATGTAAGCCGTCGGCACCGTCGAGAAAGCCGAGTTGAAAAAAATAATGTTGCACGAAGGCAAAAACCGGCGACACCGTCATAAAAAACGAGGCATGTTTCTTTTCTTTCATGAAATAATGTCGCCCCCGCATCTTGGCAAACTTAAACTGCTGATTTTCATAATCTTGCGCTGTTTCAAAAGAGTAATGAAGAAGGTCGCCTTTCAGCACTTTCTCTTTGACTGCCGATGAAAACTCTATTGTTTCATGAATCTCGCCTTGCCATGAGCCCTTGTTACGATTCCATATCCTTATCTTCCTGTCGGGATACCAGCCGCAGTGACGAATCCAGCGTCCACAATAGTTCGTCAGGCGGTTCATACTGAAAACATTATCATCAGGAACGTCTTTGTTTTTTAGCTCGGAAATAGATTTTTTCAGTTCATCGGAAAGCTCCTCATCTGCATCTATTGAAAAAATCCAGTCGTTAGAGGCGAGGCTGTTGGCGAGGTTTTTCTGTTCGGAATAGCCTCTCCATTGCTGACTCATAAACTTGACGTTGAACTCATCACATATTTTCCTGGTGCCGTCGGTAGAGAAAGAATCGAGCACAACAATCTCATCTGCAACATCTTGCACCGAATTGAGGCATCGGCGAATGTTGCGCTCTTCGTTATGAGTGATTATGACGGCTGTAATCAGCATCGCACAATTTTTTGCAAAGATAGTAAAAAGACTTTAGACTTCAGACTTCAGCCCTTGGTTTTTTTATCTGATTCACGGCAAATCCCATTTTTTCACAACCTTGTAAACGGCGCCTTCGGGTCGCAAGATGCTTTGGAACAATATTATTTCATTCACCTCTTGGTAGATGTATGTCTTATGTTCTATGGCTTGCACCACCTTTTGAAAATACTGTTTTTCGCAGAGGTTTTTGATACGACAGAGTGTAAGATGCGGCACAAAATTCTGTCTATCTCGTTGATAGCCGATATTATCGAAAGCTGTCAAGACGGCTTCTTCGAGATTTAGCAAGACATCGGGGGTCTGCTGCATTCCGAGCCAGAGGACACGCGGCGCATAACGAGCCCCGAAGATGCCGGTGCGATTGAAGTCCATCGTAAAACTCTTCTGATTGTCAAGGACTTTCGACACCGCCTCAATGATTTTTGGTTCATCTCGAGGTGGCGTCTCCCCTATGAACTTCAGTGTCAAATGTATATTTGTCGGGCGCACCCAGTTTATCATCTTCTCGTGTGCGAGACGTTTTTTCAAATCGTCAACGAGCGGTATGAAACCGTTGTTTTTTGTTTCTATTGGAATTGCCAAGAACAATCTCTTCATAATTATTTCTTTTTGCCATATCGGGCGATTTACTGTCACTCTTTGTAGGTTTATACGGATAAATCGCGTCTCTACTCCATCTGTTTATAATCTTCAGCGAGACCTCCTTCAGATGTTTCCCTGTATAGATAAGGGATGTCGCGACCGGTTTTGTTCATGGTGGCGATCACTTTGTCGAAAGACACGCGATGGCGTCCGTCGGTGAATGTCGAGTAGATATTGCAGTCGAGGGCGCGAGCGGCGGCGAAGGCGTTGCGTTCGATGCATGGAATCTGGACGAGGCCGCAGACGGGGTCGCATGTCATGCCGAGGTGATGTTCGAGAGCCATTTCGCAGGCGTATTCTATCTGTGCCACGCTGCCTCCGAATATCTGACAAGCGGCGCCGGCAGCCATGGCGCATGCCACTCCCACCTCGCCCTGGCAACCCACCTCGGCGCCGGAGATGGAAGCGTTGGTTTTCACTATGTTACCAATCAGACCTGCCGTTATCAAGGCGCGCAAGATACGCATCTCATCAAATTCATAGCTTTCCCAGATATGATACAATGCCGCCGGCAGCACTCCGCAAGAGCCGCATGTAGGCGCAGTGACGATGAGACCGCCCGAGGCGTTTTCCTCACTGACAGCGAGAGCATACGAGAACACCAAACCACGGTTGCGCAGAGTGTGATGTTGATATCCCATCGCCTTGATATGATACTGGGTTGCTTTCCTTGCCAAATTCAACGGTCCTGGCAAACGACCCTCGGTGCGCAGTCCACGTTCAACAGCCTCTTTCATGGTCGCCCACACTTCTTTCAGATGGTCAATGAGAGAGTTGTCATTCTCATTCTCAAGGACATACTCCCAATATGTTCTGCCGGTATCCTCACACCATTTCATTATCTCCGTCATCGTAGTCAAAGGATAGATGTCGGGAAGCACGGAAGGCTTGCCTTCCTCTTCGAGAGCACCTCCGCCGACACTGTAAACCGTCCATTCCTCAAGTGTTTTGTTTGATTCGTCAAAAGCCTTGAATGTCATGCCATTAGGATGATACGGAAGAAATATTTTCGGTTGCCATACAATATTTACTCTGGCATGAGGCTCAAGCACTTCGAGTATCGCCACGTCGGTGAGGTGGCCTTTGCCAGTGGCGGCAAGGCTTCCATAAAGCGTCACCTCGAAAGAGGCTGCATCTCTATGACGCTCAAGAAACTGCTCGGCGGCGAAGCGAGGAGCCATGGTGTGACTTGACGAAGGACCGTGTCCAATACGATAGATTTCCTTAATTGTTTTCATATCTTGGGGATTGCGTTAATTAATTTTTTCGTATAATCGTTTTTAGGGTTATTGAAAATATCGTCCGCGTCACCGAGTTCCACAGGCTTGCCATTGTACATCACAATGATGCGGTCTGACATGAAGCGAACGACGTTAAGGTCATGAGAGATAAAGATATATGTGAGGCCGAAGTCGTGTTTCAGTCTGTTGAGCAGGTTCAACGTCTGTGCCTGCACCGACACGTCGAGGGCCGACACCGACTCGTCGCAGATTACGAGTTTCGGTTGCACCGCCAACGCCCTCGCGATGCATATTCTTTGCCTTTGGCCACCGGACAACTCGTGAGGATAACGTTGATAGTACTCCGGGGCGAGCCCGACCTCGACAAGCAGCTCGCACACCTTGTCGCGACGTTTCTTTGCGTCAGGTTCTATGCCGTGCACCATCATCGGCTCCGCTATCGCGTCGCCGATGCGAATCCTTGGATTCAGCGACGAATATGGGTCTTGAAACACTATCTGCACACGTTTGCGATATTCACGCAAACCGCTGCCACTCAACGACATGACATCTTGACCTTCAAAAACAATCCTGCCTTCCGAAGGCTCCGCCAAACGCAAAACAGAGCGTCCCAGCGTCGTCTTTCCGCATCCCGACTCGCCAACAAGACCTATCGTCTCTCCTGAATAGACCTCGAAACTCACGTCGTCAACAGCCTTGACATAGTCGTAAACACGACTGAAGACACCCCTTCTCAACGGAAACCATGTCTTAAGACGCTCCACCCTCAAAATAGGCTCTTGCGAATATAGTTTTGCAAGATGAGATTTTCTTTCTTCTTGAGTGACAACGAGTTGCTGTCTGAAATCAACATTATCGCTCCAGGTGCCGTCGAGGAACTCCTTCACGACAGGCAGGCGTTTCAGGCGACAGTCCCTTGGCGGGCGACAGGCGAGAAGACCTTTGGTATAGGGTTCTTTAGGATTATTCAGTATTTCTTGGGATTCGCCGTATTCCACGACCTCACCGTCGTGCATGACCAAGATATAATCCGACACCTCCGACACCACCCCTATGTCATGAGAGATGAAAATCATCGAGAGGTTTTCGGTGCGTTGCAGTTCTTTCAGCAGTTTCAGTATCTCTTTTTGCACTGTGACATCGAGTGCCGTGGTAGGTTCGTCGGCAATCAAAAGCTCCGGGGCGCAAGCTATTGCCATTGCAATCATGACACGTTGTTTTTGTCCGCCCGACAGCTCGTGAGGGTAGCTCTTGAAGATTGCCTCGGGGCGTGGCAGCAGCACTTTTTCAAACAGCGACATGACGCGTGACTTCGCTTCTTCTTCGCTCACGTCCTCATGTGCGAGAACAGCCTCCGCAACCTGAAAACCACATTGAAAAACAGGATTCAGCGAGGTCATCGGCTCCTGGAATATCATCGCGATACGCTTGCCGCGGATGTTGTGCATCTCATCTTCCGGAAGATGCAGTATATCCTTCCCGTCAAGGGTCATCTCGTCAGCGGTTATCCGCGACTGTTTCTCGTTCAGCAGCTTCATCACCGCCAGGCTGCTCACCGACTTTCCCGACCCGGATTCGCCGACGATTCCCAACGTCTTACCTCTCGGCACCTCAAAACTGACACCATGCACTGCCTCGTTCCATTCGCCGTCGCGAAGGAACGATATCTTTAGATTTTTTATGTCAAGCAGAACACTCATGGTCGTCATTTCGGGCTTGTCGAGAGAGCTATATTCCCGTTATCATTCGATATTATTTCGTTTATACTTATAATTTCTCTGTCATTTTGAGAAAAACGGCGGCTATTGTGCTAAAATCCCTCAAGTGGAACCAGCACCGTTGGAATCAGCAGCAATCCACCAATTATAATCAACATCAAAATAAACTTCCACACCCATTTGAACCATTTCTGGTAGGGGATTTTCGCCACACCGAGTGCTCCGATAAGCACGCCGGATGTCGGGGTTATCATGTTGGTGAAGCCGTCGCCGAACTGAAACGCCATCACTGTGGCTTGACGGCACACCCCGATGAGGTCGCTGAACGGCGCCATAATAGGCATAGTGATGGCAGCCTTCGCCGAACCGGACGGAATGATGATATTTATAAGTGTCTGAATACCATACATTATCTCCACCGACGCCACCTTGCCAAAATCGGACATCGACTTAGACAGACCGTATAAAACAGTGTCGATGACACCGCCGTCTTGAAGAATCACCACAATGCCTCCTGCCAACCCGACAACCACCGCTGCCGACAAAATATCTTGCATTCCCTCGATGAAAAAGCGAGCTATGTCGCTGGCGCTCTTCCCTATAGCGATGCCGCTGCATATACCCATGGCGATGAACAACGACGCGATTTCCATCACATACCAGCCATAACCCATCACTCCGACAATGAGATATATTATAGTGTACAACAGTATCAAAAGAATGAAATTATGTACCGATTTTCTTAACGACAAAATCCCTATGACAGCGAACAAGCCTGTCAGAATCGGGATTATACACACTGTAAACGAGCGAGAGCCGACTTTTAAGGTTGTTTCCGGATAGAAATACGAGAAAACCGCCATCACGACAAGCAGTAAAGCATACACAAACCAAGCCGCCTTGGGCACATAACGCTCGAGTTCCTGTGCACCCGCAGCCTCGCTTTTCCGCCAATAAGCATCGTCATCGTACATTATAGACGAAGTGGGATTTTTCTTGACCTTGTGAGCGTAATGCAGCACGAAAGCAATGCCGAAGATGTTGATAATCAACCAGCAGAAGACACGGTAGCCGATGCCTGAAAATAACGGGACATCAGCGATGCCTTGCGCTATCCCGATGGTGAACGGGTTCAAAATCGCGCCGGCGAAACCGATATGCGCCGCGACATACACCATGCAGAGACCGACAATGCTGTCGTAACCCATTGATATTGCGAGAGGTATGACAATAATCACAAAAGCGATACACTCCTCGCTCATACCGAAGATAGCACCAAACAAGCTGAACAGCAACATTATCAGCACGATGATGATGTTATCAATGCCTAAAAAACTTATAAACTTATGACCTTCAAGCCGTTGAGTAAATCTCAAAAAAGAGAGAATGCCCATGTCGATGGCATGGCTTTTGTTCATAATCCAGAACGCACCGCCTATCATCAGTATGAAAACGATGATTTTCGACTGCTGCACAAAACCGTTGAAAAGTGCCGAAAACACCTGCCAAGTCTGAGCTTCCGGATGAAAATCCTCTTGATACTCGACAGGCAGCTCGTTCGCATAATAAAAAACACCGTCGATGTATTTGCCTGGACGGATAAACCACGTCATAACGGCAGCGACGACGATTATGAAAAAAACAATAACAAAAGTATGCGGTACTTTGCGCTTTGCCATAAAATATTTTTTGCAAAGATAAGAAAATCTCTCGCAGATAACACAAACAACGCGGATTTTTATACCAAATCAGTCTTCCGCAGCCGATTTGCCCGCCAAAGCAAGAGTTTTTGCGGAAAAGGCTCTCTGTTTCTGTCGAGATGGCGGCTCTACCCTTCGTTTTCGGAGATTAGTAGAAGCTTGTCGCCTTTTTTAAGATATAGTTTTCCATTTGGGACGATGTATTTGTGGTCGCGTTTGACGAGCATCACAAGAGTACCTTTAGACAGTGGATAATCTTTCAAATACGCTTCGTTCTCAACGAGTTGCATCTCCATGGCGGTGTTAAGTTCTTCCGGTATTTCCACACCGAAGTTTTCGGGACCGCTGGTGTCTTTTTCTCCAAGATGCAGATGTTTCGCCATGAAAGGAATGGTTGTCCCTTGGAAAATCAGCGATAGCAGGGTGATGAAAAACACCACGTTGAATATCATTTCGCCGCCTTTGACACCATGTATGAAAGGATATGTCGCAAAAATGATAGGTGCGGCGCCTCGCAACCCAACCCACGACACGAAAAGCTTGTCTTTGAACTCTATTTTTCTGAAGGGGAGCAGGCTTATCCACACGGCAAGCGGTCGTCCGAGCAATATCATGAAGACACCGATAATGATAGCAGGCACTGCCATTTTCAGCATATTGTGCGGCGTTACGAGCAGTCCCAACAAAAGGAACATCACGATTTGCACCATCCACACCAGGCCGTCAAGAAGCCTGTCGATGCTGCGACGCTCGATAAGCTTGCTGCTTCCGAAGACGGTGTGCATCTTGCCGAAAAGCTTGATTTTGTTATCGACAAGACCGGCGTTTCCCACTACAATTCCGGCGATATAGACAGCGAGATAGCCGTTGCCGTTGAGCATGTCGGTGATGGCGAATGTAAGGAATATGAATCCCACTATGAGAATCTGATACAGCGCCTTGTTCTCAAGCTGCAGCTTGTTGTGAATCCACACATAGACGCGGCCGAAAAGCAAGCCGACCACGAGACCGACCACAAACTGAAGAAAAAACGTAAGCACGATGTAAATCCAACTGATACCAGCCCCCACATTAGTCTGTACCACCTGAACCATCACAATGGTGAGCATGTACGCCATAGGGTCGTTACTGCCGCTCTCGAGCTCCAGAAGGGGTCGCAGGTTGTGCTTCAGCTTGAGTTTCTGCGACCTCAATATGCTGAACACCGAAGCCGAGTCGGTTGACGACATAGTGGCGGCGAGCAGCAACGCCATCGCGAGCGACAACGACAGCACTTTCTCGAAGATAATACCCACTCCGTAAATGAAAAAACCAGTAAACACAGTGGTAAGCAGCACCCCTGATGTCGCCAGGACTATTCCCGGACCGATGACAGGCCGGATAAGCTCAAACTGTGTGTCCATGCCGCCAGTAAACAAGATGATTGACAAAGCTATCATGCCGATAAACTGCGCGAACTCATAGTTGCTGAAATGTATTCCGACACCGTCCTCGCCGAAAATCATACCCGCCATGAGAAATATCAAAAGTGTCGGGACTCCCATTTTATATCCCGCTTTCGTTATTAAAATGCTGAAAATCAAAATAACAGCAGCTAATAACAGGAAGTTGCCAGCCGTGATTATCATATTTTTTCCTTTTTTAAAATGTTATACATCGGTCTTCCACTCGAATTCTAATAGCCCTTTGTTTCAACAATGACATCTCCGAAAAACATAGACATCTGTCTCATGATTATTTTATCAGGCCGACATAACAACCTGTCAGATTAACCGAAGAAGAGCATTCTCTCATTTTCATTGCAAAAATACAAATATTTTTTTATGACCAATCAATTTTTTTGATTTTAATCATTAAATTATGTAATTTTGCAGTTAGAAAATCGATAAAATCATAATAACATGGTAAACTACAAAGATTTAGGGTTAGTGAACACCCGCGATATGTTTGCAAGAGCCGTCAACGGCGGATATGCCGTCCCGGCTTTCAATTTCAACAACATGGAACAGATGCAGGCCATTATCATGGCGGCGGTGGAGACAAAATCACCGGTGATTCTCCAGATTTCGAAAGGCGCGCGCAACTATGCCAACCAGACTCTGCTCCGTTACATGGCCGAAGGAGCTGTCGCATACGCCAAAGAACTCGGCTGCGAACGCCCCGAGATTGTGCTTCACCTCGACCACGGCGATTCCTTCGAGCTTTGCAAAAATTGCATAGAAATGGGCTTCTCGTCAGTGATGATTGACGGCTCGGCTCTTCCTTACGACGAGAACGTGGCTCTCACTCGCAAAGTCGTTGACTACGCTCATAAACACGATGTCACTGTCGAGGGCGAACTCGGCGTTTTGGCAGGTGTGGAAGACGAGGTCGCGTCAGAGGTCAGCCACTACACAAAACCGGAGGAAGTCGTGGATTTCGTGACAAAGACGGGTGTCGATTCTCTCGCAATCTCTATCGGGACATCGCACGGCGCCTACAAATTCACCCCCGAACAATGCACAGTTGACCCACAGACAGGCCGTTTAGTACCTCCTCCGCTGGCTTTCGACGTACTCGAGGCTATAGAGAAAGAGCTTCCGGGCTTCCCTATCGTGCTTCACGGCTCATCATCAGTGCCGCAGGACGATGTTGACACCATCAACAAATACGGCGGCAGCTTGAAAGCAGCGGTGGGCATTCCAGAAGAGCAGCTCCGCAAGGCGGCGAAGTCGGCAGTGTGCAAAATCAACATCGACTCCGACAGCCGTCTCGCCATGACAGCGGCAATCCGCAAGACCCTCGCCGAGAAACCGGCAGAGTTCGACCCGAGAAAGTACCTCGGACCGGCAAGAGAACACATGAAAGAACTCTATGAGCATAAAATCATTAATGTGCTGGGCAGTAACGGGAAACTGAACCGCTAACTATTAGGCATCAGATATTAGCCGTCATTTCGTCAAAGTTCATCACACCTCAACCGAAATGACGGCAATTGCCATGACCATGTAACAACAAACAATTTGCGTCATTATCTTTGCATGAAAAAACTCCTTTTATTGATTTTTGCTCTTGGTGTGGTTGAACTTCATTCTCAAGAGGAGTTTTTTTCGATAAAGGGAAGAATTTTTTCGAAAGACAGCCTGACAGCGATTCATAATGTCAATATTATCAGCGAGATATCTCGTTATGGAACGACAACGAACCAAGAGGGGCGATTTTTTATCAAGTCGAAGTCAATCGACACTTTATG
>OLGV01000683.1_pt1 | contig 13309 bp, 10 predicted proteins | sample 1605761 | NCBI WGS metagenome assembly OLGV01 (sample SAMN03283245) | human gut metagenome | biome: human-associated habitat; material: feces | host: Homo sapiens | place: Peru | collected 2012
TCTGAACTTCCGGATGTACAACAAAGTTCGGCTGCACGGTCGCGATTTCTTTGTAAAGAAGCTCTCGGTGACACTCCGCGCCGGCTCGGAAGCGTTGGAGTGCAGTGCGGATTTCATCTCGGCATAGTGTCCTTTTTTGCCATCAAACAAGTGAGTAGTTTTGCAATATGACAATAGACACATCATATCAAGATCAGTTCCCGTTCCTCTTTGCCGGGAATGCGGGGACGATTAAAATCACAGCATCGGCGAATGAACGCGTCCCGATTGAGCTTAGTTATGTCTCGGTTAAGGGGTTATCCTCACCTGTTATCCTCTATCAGGCCACATTTGCGCTGACAGCAGATATGAACGGACGGATTGAACTGAATTTCAAAGAGATTTTGTTGTCAATGTCATCAATTCTGTCAGGATTTAAAAACAAGTTCCTTGGAGAATTTATATTTGGAGTGACAGAAAGAGAACAAATATGGATTAAGTTTGGTGAAGGTTCAGACGCGGTAACTCACAAGTATCGTGTTTTTGCGGGACAGTTGGGAGACGAGGAGTGTCAGCGCGTGTATGATGGTCGCAAGTTTATCACTGTTCGTTCACAAATTGGAGTATCAAAGCCTATGGGGACGGATTATGTGCCGATTGTGACAGGAGAGAATTCCCATTTGTTCTTTGTCTTTTATTTCGACATCATTCCTCCGGTAAAGTATCAATATCCCTACTCTTTAGGCAAGGGACTCAATTCGGTGGATATGGCATACCCGTCCATGCGGAAATTCGCCGATGATGCCGGATACTCCGAATACGAACTCAAAGCCTACGACATCTGGGCAGAGACTTCTCTGAAGGATGATAATGGGGATGTAACATCAGTCGTAAAATCGGAAGTCTTAAGATTCATAGTTTCAGACAGTAAGGTCTCGATATTTGAGTTTCTCGGCAGTGTGGGACTAATGGAAACAATCTATGCCACTGGAAACAGAAAAACAGAGCTCACCACAGAGCCGACATCTTTCACAAACGGAGGCATCGAGTGTGAGCTTACCAATGACAGCCGCCTCATCCACGAGACTTTCACCGGATGGCTGGAAAGCAAGGAGGAGGTCAGGTTCTGGCAGGAGTTCTTCTCATCGGCAAGACGCTATGCGGTCATTGACGGCGTCTCGCGGAGAATCATTATTGACGAAGTGGATTCCGAAGGCACAGAAGGCGAACTCAACGCATTCTCATTCAAGTGGCACTATGCCGACAAACACGATGACCCATCGATGGTTCCCATAAGGAAAGAATTAAAACAATACAAGATATGAAATATCAGAACTTCAAAAGCGACTTCTCGTCCGTACACCAGTTCTTCAGAAAGGACGGTGACACGAACAATCAAGTAGCGGTTCCGGGACACGTTCGGCTTAGGTTTTTCACGGAGGAAAGGCTCAATGTATTTGTTGCCGAACGCGATGGAGACCAGATGACCGGCTGCTCCCTCTCCGAGGACGGGATGACTCTCACGGCGTCGGTTCCGCTGTCGAGAATCTGTCTCGGCAAAGGAGAGCTCTTCTGTGAGATTGCGGAGATTACCCCCGACCAGGATTTCCCGGAGCAGGAACGCATCGAAGTGACCCCGATTCGTCTCGGAGTGACACTCTGGCCCGGCAAGTCGGATGATTCACTCGAAGTCTCGGCAGACATAGTATTTGGAGTCGTATGCCCCGGAGCAGTTCGCTACGACACCACCCAAAACCTCGCTGACGCCCAGAAGTCGAGAGCCTGCGCCAACATAGGAGCCCTGCGCACCATCCCTGACGCGTCAGTATCCACGAGAAAAATTGCAAACGGTGCTGTAATTGAGAAGAAAATAGCCGATGGCGCTGTGACGAAACAGAAGCTTGCTAATAACATAGCCGGCATCGTTGACAGCGTCGCCAAAGGCGCGGCCGATTATAGCTTACAGCAGAACTCCTGCCAGGTGATAAGCAGAAACTCGATTGCAACAGGCAACGGAACCATTGCCGGCACAAAGGGCGTCAGATGGAAGACGATAAATTTCACTACAAAGACAATCACTCTCGAAAAGGCTCTGACGGCAAGCATAGGGGCGGGTGCATTACTTTCCATAATTAACGACAAGCATTATGACAAATGTTCTGAGGTCGCAGAAACTGCTGCCATAGGAGCAACGACAATAAAGGTAAAATCTCTTCCATTTACATCGATAGCGGAAGATACAGGTGATGATGCAAAAACCATAATGGTTTATTCCAATCCTGCCGTGGGTGATATGGATCTAGGGGACGGTGCTCATTCCGAAGGCGTCAATACGAAAGCGACACAGAGAGGTTCCCATGCGGAAGGAAGGGATACCTACGCTGCTGGACAATATTCCCATGCCGAAGGAAGAGAAACAGAAGCATTTTATGCATCCCATGCGGAGGGTAGAGGTTCAAAGGCAACAGGGGATGTATCTCACGCAGAAGGGCTGGGTACTTATGCAATCGGCGACCATACTCATGCCGAGGGCCAGAATACCCACGCGGTAGGGTTGAATGCCCATGCAGAGGGTTTGCGCGGATGGGCGAACGGACAGCACTCCCATGCGGAAGGTGTTGATACGGTGACGAGCAACACGGCAGAACACGCCGAGGGCAAGTTCAATAAGTCGAACAAGGCAGATGGTTCATTCGGCAGTGCAGGTAACACCCTGCACTCAATAGGTATCGGCACATCCGCTTCGGACAGGAAGAACGCATATGAAGTGATGCAGAACGGCGACGTCTACCTTCTCGGAGTCGGTGGTTACGACGGAAAGAACCCTGCCGCCAGCAAAGCGGTGCAGCAGGTCATCGGAGCTCTCCTTGACACATTCAAGCCGGTTCAAGTCAACGACAACAAGTCAGGAGCGACCGATGCAACTCAGCTTGCTGAACTAAAGGCATACGCGGCAAAACTTGCGGCGTATGGCGTTGACACCACAAATGGCTACGAGATTCCGATACTCTACAACAGCGGTTCCAAGGGCTTCATCGGATACAATCCAAACGCGGCATCGTCCTTCAACGGCTATGCGGTCACTCCCGAGGGTAACCTCTACACTCTGACGATGAATGCCACCACTGGTGCCCTGTCCAAGAAGATACTCGCGACAACGACCGTCACCGATGCCTTGAGCACCAACAAGCAACCGAAGACAGATGCAGCACTCAAGACGACGAGCAAGACCGTCACGGGCGCAATCAACGAGGTGAACGACAAAACAGCGCACGTGGCGTTCACCGATGTTACGAAGCTCTCGACTAACCTCGGCAAGCGTCTCATCTACAAGGGCGGGAACGTGACACTCTCCTCACCGATTACAATCAACTCGAACATATATGAGATTGATTTCAACGGCGCGGCCATAACCATCGGAGCGCTTGCAAGGACAGGGATTACGGCGATAAAGGGACATAGCCACTGCATTATCAAGAATCTTGTAATTGAAGGCATCTGGACCACGAACGCGGATGCTGTGAGCAATGTTCTTGAAACATTTGCCGGTGTGGAGAATGTAAATATTGATGTTCATTTTTCGGGAAGCAAGTACGGCAGAGGATTCTTCAACTGTCAGAGACTTATCAACTGCAAGGCGGAGATTACAAGTAATCATTCAGAGGCCCTGACCCGAGGGTTCAGTTACTGCGAATATCTCTATATGTGCCGGATTGGAGAAGGCAGTGTTGGTGAGGGATTCTTCCATTGCACAAACATGATTTCATGTGACGCGTTAGCAGTTGTCAATGCTTCTGGTACAGGCATAACAATGGGTTGCTTTAGGAAAGAGCTTATAGAGTGCTCTAACTATACGAACTTTCGCCGACGTACCAATGAGTACATATCAGATAAGGAAGTTACCTATGGTTTCTTCTCAGACACCGATAGCCTCTCAGTAAATGGCTATAGCCTTACTCCTTTTGCAAATACTATTGCGGCTAAGAATGAGGATGATACAAAAGCACTCGTCCATCCGGCAGGAGGAACGGGCGTGGCTGAAGTTCCGCTCAACACCGAGGCTTCCGGAAACTCCATCGCGCGACGCCTACCTGACGGACGGCTTAGGGCGGCCGGAGCCACGGCACCTGATGATGTGGTCATTATGAGCCAGCTCAACGCCCTCGTCTTGCAGGTTTCCGCACTTAGACAGACTGTTTCCGCGCTTCAGACCGAAGTAAACGCTCTAAAGGGATAATGTCATGGACTGGACAAACATAATAATGACGCTCATAACGAGCGGGGCGTTCACTACAATCTACCTCCTTGGTGACAAGAAGACATCCTCCGTGCTCGACAACGTCAGCAAGACCATCGACCAGTGGCTGGAGCTCGTAAAGGAGGTTAAACAGGAACTTCTGGAGCAGCGCGAGGAGTTCAGAAACTCGAAGGTTGAGTATGACGCGCGTCTCGTGACCAAGGACAACAAAATTGACTCGCTCTACAAGGAAATAGCCGTCCTGCGAGATCGCAACGACAAGCTCAGTTCCAACGTGGCGAGGCTTACCATCGTTCGCTGCTGGAAAGTCGGCTGCGGCAACCGCCAGCCTCCGATGGGCACCAAGGTCTCCGTCACCGAAGACGTAACGAACATTGTCGAACAGGTGAAGATTGAATAGAGTCTGATTTGCCAGATTCTTACAGCTCTTTGACATACTGGAATTGCCGAATATTATATACCTTTGCAGGGTCAAAATATAACGGCTATGGAAGAAAAATCAATTCAGCTTTTTGAAAATAAGCAGATACGAACCAAATGGGACGAGGAAACAGAGAAATGGTATTTTTCAGTCATTGATATCATTGATGTTTTGACGGAGAGCGTGGATGCAAAACGCTACTGGAGTGTGCTGAAAGTCAGATTGAAAAAGGAGGGTGCTGAACCTACTACAATTTGTAGTACCTTGAAAATGCCGGCTTCTGACGGCAAGATGCGACTCACTGATGTTGCTGACCAGGAACAGATGTTTCGTCTCATCCAATCCATCCCATCACCGAAGGCGGAGCCTATCAAGCAGTGGATTGCACGGGTCGCTTCGGAACGCATTGATGAAATTCAGGATCCGGAAATGGCCATTGAACGTGGCTATGAATACTATCGCAGAAAAGGCTACAGCGAAGAATGGATTAAACAGCGACAGCAGGGTATCAGCACTCGTAAAGGGCTTACAGACGAGTGGCAAAGATGCGGCGTGAAGGACAGACAGTATGCAACCCTCACGGACATTCTGACAAAAGAATGGTCAGGATTTACCACAAGGGAATACAAGGCTTACAAAGGCTTGAAGAAAGAAAACCTGCGCGACCACATGACTAATCTGGAGACAGCGGTAAACACTCTGGCGGAAGCGGTCACGACGGAACTCTCCAAAAAGCACAATCCGAGGACTTTTGACGAGAGCCGGAGGGTCGCGAAGGCTGGAGGCAGCGTCGCAAAGAAAACCCGCATTGACATCGAACGACGGTTGGGGGAAAGCATAGTGTCAAACGCTAATGCAAAACAACTGCAACATAAGGACGACGAAACGAAAGAAATTCCATAATCTTATATTTTGACACAAATTTTATGGGCGCGGCAATTCCGGTGAACGGAAAGCCAAGCGACGACTTGGGACAGGATCTCCTGAACAGCATCTGGAAACAGGCTGGGTGGAAATGACCACCCTCCTTTTCTTGAAAATGAACGGAATAAACACAGTTGTTATGGAAAAAGTTAGAATAAAGATTGATTGGTATGAACACAACTATGGCGCGGCTCCGGTGAACGAGGACATCGCCTGCGTCGCAACCGGCAGTACATTGCACGAGGTTGAGCGTAACATCGTCGATGCTCTAAAGTTTCATATTGAAGGGTTGGAGCCGGATGATATTCCATCTGAATTGCAGGGTGAATGGGAGCCGGTGTTTGAACTGACAACACGGGCGTTGCTTCGTTATTCAGAGAATTTCATAACCCGCAAGGCCTTATCAAAGGAAACCGGAATCAATGAACAGCAACTCAGCCACTATGCGAACGGCTGGAGGATGCCGAAACCGGTCACGCAGGCGAAAATTATCAACGGAATACGCAACATCGCAAGGGAACTTTCGGCTATCTCTTAATGTTTTGACGAACACGTTTTAGCCGTCCGCCCTCGGAGAAATCCGGGGGCTTTTGTATTAGACCCCTCATCCCCTCGAAGGGGAAGCGTAGCTTTCCTTATTCCGAGACATTGAGAATGTCCACGCCTTTGAGCTCTTCCGTAGCCTTGCCGCTGCGCTGGCAGTAGATGGAAGTCATTGCGAGGCTGCTGTGGTCGGCCTGCTGCTGAATGAAAGACACCGGAACACCGGCAGCTGCCATGTTCGTGATGCCCGTATCTTTCAGACTGTAAAACTGGACATCCTTACCGAATCCCGTTGCCGGGCGGACCACTCCCCTCCAATAATCCGAAACCCGTTGCACCCAAGTGCACTCCTTTCCCGGCATAAAATTCTTTCCGGAGAAAAGATACCATTTCGGGTGCGAAAGGTCAATGCCTGTGAAATATCTCATCATAGCGTCCGGAATCGTTCTCACAGAATCATTGTCGTTTTTTGCTATCTCTCCCCTTACCTTGACCGTCTGTGTCTTCAAATCAAGGTCTGAACATCTGAGCAGCATAATCTCCTTAGGACGCATAAAACAGCAATAGCATAGGAGGCACAGTCGCATATATCCTATATTTTCCCTCTCAAGAAAATTCCATAATGTCTGAAGTTCATCATCGGACAAAACGCGTCTCTTTTTCTTGCGGAGGCTTTTCTTCTTTGGTTTTATGTCCTCAAAAGGGTTGTCGGGAAGATAGCCTTTCTGAACCATCCAGTGAAAAAGCGTGGAATAGAAACGGAGATGATTGTTGTATGTGAACGCCACGAAATTGTTATCCCTTTCCAAATCTTCCATAAAATCAAAGGCAGATGCTTTCGTGAATGCCGCGACAGGGGAACTCTCCCTGAATCCCTTGCCTTCAACCCAGACAAGAAGCTTCTTCGCGAAAGTATTGTAGGAGCGCAACGTGTTCGCTTCCACTTCTTTCTCCTTCACCTTTATAAAATTGTTTACAGCATCCTTGAACTTGACAGAAGCACGTGGCGCTATCTTTTCCACAAGCGGGTTCCACCCCAACGACAGACGCTCGTTTAATGCTGCAACGAGCATCAGCGCAGCTCTGCGCCTTTCTCGGACAGACTTGACTCTGTTAAACTTGATTTTGACACGTTTGAGTTTCCCTGTTGCCGGATTCTCGACATAAAAAAAGATATACCACTGCTCGCCTTCGTGGAGTTGCGCAGGTATGTATTCTTTATACGCGATGGGTTTGAAGAAAGACATTTTTTTTCTTTCGCACAACTCCAGCAGAATCGAATATAAACTGCCGGTGGGGTGCGAAAGCTGTCCCATTTCTGTCCCGTTTTTTGTGACAGATTTTTGTAATTTATTGTCACCCCGAGAGTTACAGGGATTTCGTTGAGATAAGAGGATTCGAACCTCTACAAAGAGAACCAAAATCTCTTGTGCTACCATTACACCATATCTCAATTCCACTGCAAAGGTAGTTTATTTTTGTGGTTTCACAAAAAAATAAGCAAAACTCACAAATTACTGCAGAGCGGCGGACAGGTCAGGAGCCTTGAGTTCCAATCCCTCGGCAACATCTTTTCTCACAAGATAGTACACCGCGTTTGGAATGCCACCGCGATTTCCGTTATAATAGTACTTTGCATCTGCAGAACTATACTTACCCACTGCGTCAAATCCGCAAATCCAAAGACCTCTCATATAGACGGCAAGACCATCATATTTGAAACTGTTTCCTAAAATCTTGATTACTGATTTGTTGCCATTTGCGATGAATCCTCTGAAGGCCTTGTTCCAGCCTTCACCTCCGCCTTGTTTAGAGAGTTGCTCATATTCGCGGTCGTAAGGAGCGAAATCACGGGGAGTGTTGTCTGCGTCCAAGATCGTTAGCCAAGCGGTGTAGTGCCAGTTGACATCGTTTTCAAATTCGATGGTCTGCGGCACGGAGACGGAGAAATGGTCATATCGGTCCTGGTCCGCCTTTTCAAAATCGAGCACTATTGGCTTGAGGAACTTATTTTCACTTCCTCCCCAGCCGGAGAGATTGAAACTTTTTCCCTGTTCCTTTGCAGAAATCCTCACATTGAAAGGTTTCGGTTCTTTCAGTTCCCATCCTTTTGTGGCGGAAAAATCTGTTCTGTCGTAAGGCATCAGTACCCAATCTCCAAGGTAGTCGTCGTAAGTGCAAGGATGGCTGACTCTGTCCTCGAAATTCTCTCCGTAGAAAGGATAACTGAGAGCGATTTTTGAAACTAAGTTTATTTTGTCTCCCAAACGCTCAAGCACCCCGGCGGTGAACATAAAGTGATTGCTGCCAGTGAACTGGAAAACGCTCTCGGCCTTTCCCTTGACGATATAGCCTTTGTTTACGAGAGTTTCCCACGTCTCTCCAGCTTCGAGTGCGTTTGCAATCTCCTGTTCCATCCAAAGATTGGCGTCAATCCTGTCGGCATAAGAAACGGCTCCAATCCAATACCAGAGAGTCGCGTCGGACGGGGTCACTTTTGCGACATAGTCGATGTGCCCTGTGCTTTTGTTATAGATTTCGTAAGGAGTGATTTCGAACTTCGCGTTTAACTCTCCGGTTGTCACCTCTTCCGTAAACCAGTTTCTGGAAGCCTTTCCGTTGGGCGTCACAGCAGCGACTCTTACGGTGTATTTTGTTTTCGGGCGAAGTGCATCCACAGAAAATGAAGGATCTTCGACATTCTCTTTATAGACGTTAACGTTGCTTCCACCGGAGATGTAGGTGAGCTCGCATCTGTATTCCGATGCCCCTTCCACCGGCTCCCATTTTGCGGAAATGGAGGCCGTGCCCTGTTCAATGGTCACTTCCGGAGCCGGGAGAGCCGTTGTCGAAGGTTTGTTGTCCTCCCGGTCAGAGGGCGTCTCTTTGTCGCAGGAGGCAAATGCCAGAATGCCTGCGGCACACAGTAATATATTACGTATTTTCATTGTGCTTTTCTAAAAAGTCTTTGCCAAATCTGTGGCAACTTATTAAATTTTGTTGTGACTGCCGCTTTCTCAGAAAGAGGCCATCGCACGCACCATATGCCTGGCTCTCTTGTCGAGGTCGGAAGGTGTGTCTATACTTTTCCCCGTTCCCATGTCGAACGCGAAGACTATGCTCGGACCGTTTTCGCTGGACGACCAGTAGACTTTGTCTTCCATCGCATCTCCTCCGTTGTCAGTGAGACATTTGTTGAAGAAGTCTTTGCGCTGTTGTTCTTCGGACGAACCGGAAGCAGTTTCCGGACCTGTTTTCGGAGACCTTATGGAGTTCAACGAGCCTGTGCCGCCTTCCGTGTCGTTTGTCTCGTGCCCGGTGTAGGCACTATAAAGTCTAGCGAGTTCGTTCATTGACGGCAAAAACCAATTCTTCAATGCTCCGACGTTATCCTTCGTAGCCTCGACGAATGCAGGATAGTATTCTTTCCAATCATGAAGTTTCTGGACACATGAGGTGTTGTAGGCACCGCTTCCTGGAAGGGAGCCCATTGCCTCCTCCACTTTGTAGGACCAGACTTCTTCGCACTGATTGAGAGACACAAGGAGACCATGTTCGCCCGTTTCATCCACACTCACGACAATCCCCTTGACAAAGCCTTTTGTGTAAAGATCGCCCACCTTGTAGGCCGGCGTCGGTGGAGCGGGAGGAGTCGGGTCGGGGTCCGGGTCAGTTTCAGCGTTTTTGCTGCAACCGGCAAAGAGCGCGGCCGCAGCAAAAACAGCTAAGAAACATTTTAAGTATGTCGTTTTCATTTATCGCGCAACAGGAATGGTTTCAGTTTGGTCAAAAGTAACATTTATAAAATTATATTCCACGCCAACTTCACTAGCCTTACCTGTATGGCTACATTTGAGAATATCTGTTTTAATACCATCCGTATCCTCTCCGATACTATAGATATAGAACTGCACTCCTGGTTTTGTCCAGTTAACATAACCTCTCCATTCAGAAGCATCGTTACTCATATTATCACTCTTGCAGAGTTCTGTAACAATTTCCTCGCTGGTTTTACCTGCCCATTCATCTATGTCCTGGAATTTTTTGCAATACAATTTTCCTGCATCTTTTTTCGGCTCCGAGTACGTGTAAAATGTAAATGTTATTTGACCAGGGAACACGCTTTCATACGAAGTTCCTGTCATCATTGTAGAAAGACTAACTTTACTCTTCTTATCTTCAATTGTCTTGAACTCAGTAGTATAAGCCTTGGTGGTGTAGGTCCCGTCAGCCTTAAGTCCGATGGCATAGGCGACATATTCGGTGCCCGGAGTAAGTCCGCCCCAACGATATGAACTTCCGACTCCGACGTCGCTTAGAAGGGCTCTTGAAAGGAATTCCTTTCTGTCCATTTGGGCATTCGGTTTACTGTCGTTCCACTCCTTGAGACTGGCGTCGATAAACTCGTCGCAGTCTCTTTTGAGAACAGTCTGGAAGCTGGCCTCGGAAGGAACAATCGGGGTCACTTCACCGCCTTCGGCCCCTTCACCTGTGCTTCCGCCTTCAGAGCCTGTGCTACCACCTTCAGTGCCTGTGCTTCCGCCTTCAGAGCCTGTGCTTCCGCCGGTCGCTTCCTCTTCCTTGGTGGCGAGTTCAATGAGACGAGCCTTGGTGATGTAGTTGAACATATATGTCTGTCCTTCCGCAGCAGTGTTACCGGAGACGGAAACACTCGCAGCGGTCTTCGTGACATTGTAGACTTTCATGCTATAGACCGCATTGGTCGGTGTGGCCTCCAAAGTCTTCACAGGATCTTTCTTCACATTGAGTTTATCCCCGGTCTTTGGAAGACCGTCAGGCGTGCAGGCGATGAGGAAGAGTGTGTAGTCTTCGTTCGGAATCAAATTGTTGAATTGTAATTTCCCACGTCCGGTAATGAGATCTGCCATAAAGCTACCCTTTCTTGCAGCGAGGAGTTCATTCACGCACTGCTCGTCGCTGAGTCCTTCGAAATAGCAGTCGCGCTCAAGAATGGCAGCGTAAACCTCGTCGTATGCCGGATAGACAGTGACATCGTATTGTATATCAGTCACTTTTTTATCATCCAAAATCCAGTTATTCCTTTCGGTTTCGCCGGTTCTTACCATCTTGACAACCGGCTCTGTCGTGAAACTTCCGTCGTTTGCGATTCCGATTGCGAATACAGGGTATTCCATTTCAGGGAGGAGGCTGTTTGCGACATCCGTAAGGGCGGTGTCGTACTCTGACTCTCCGTTAACTGTGATGTAGCTGATGAACTGAGCCATACTCATCGCTTTGAATTCGTCGTTCTCAGCCTTGAGCGCTGTAAGATAATCCTTTACGTAAGCAGGGATGTTGTCCGGGTTGCTGCCGCAGTACTGCTCGTAAATGTCGGGCAGCATAACGTCACCGTAGTAGAATATGTCAGGGTCGTTGCAGTCGAACTTTACCTTGAACCAGGTGCTTCCCTTTTCGACTTCCGTTATGCTGATTACAGCGTCCTTTTTCAAGGTCGCTCTTCTCGTCTTGAATTCGAAGGTCTCCGGGGTGGTGGTCGGCTCGTTTTTGTAGCTTACGCCGAACACAAAGAAGAGGTAGTCGGTCTGCGGGTCGAGAGCGCGGAACTGATAGTTCTGCATTCCGGTGAGCAAAGCTTGCGACAGAAATTCCTCAACATTGAGATTCTTTTTTCCTGCCATCTCTTCGAACCATTTGATGTATGCTTCCTGAAGAGTCTCGGCATCGCTCTTATAAAGGGATGCGAAATCTTTCTTGGTGACAACTCCGAAGTAGTACGGCTCTTCATTGTCCACCGGAGTTATTCTCACGCTGATAGATCCTTGAGTGAGCGCCGTTGTTTCGACATTGAAGTTTTTTTCAGTTTCAGAGTCCGGCTGTGTGGGCTGTACTTCCGTCTTGTTGCAGCCGGCGAGAAGCATCATTGCCCCACCAAGCATAATAGAGAAAACGCGTTTCATAAAAAACCAAGGGTAAAAAACTATAAAACAATACACTTAATCACGCAAAGATATGATTATCCATCGGAAAATGCAATACTTTTCCGACGATTTCAGAGACACCCGCATCATCATTTGTCGCGACGGCGTCCTTTCTGTATCTCCAGTTGTCTCTCAATACGGTCGAGACTTCGCCGAAACAGAGGCTCGCGTCTTACAGAAGGTATCTCTAACGGAGGGAACTCTATCTTCTCCGGCGACATAACCCGTTCATACCCATCTGCTTCAAGAGCAGCGCAGGCATCGGAATATCCCCTGCGGAAAAGAGTCTCTATCGACGACAAATCATAAACGCTGCATCCGTCAGTATTAAGTTCAATGTAGGTGTCGGCAAGACGTGAGGCGTCCATAATATTGGACATGAACATCATGCTATAGGCACGCATCGCCACATAGACCAGATTGTCGCGGTAGGGCTCCGGCTCCATCTGACGCACGCTGAAGGCTATGACCTTTTCGCAAATATTCCTTATTGCCGGCACCGGAAGATTCTGGAACACGCCTCCGTCCACATAATGCACTCCATTGATTATCATCGGCTTGAACACAATAGGAATGGAACAGGAAGCGACAAGGCGAGGAGCGAGTTTCCCTTTCGAGAACACCTTGGGCCGCCCGTGATCCATGTCGGCAGCAACGATATAGGTAGGAATCGGAAGTTCCTCGATGTCTGTATAGGGCAGCTTTTCCTGAAGCAACTCAAGCAGAGGAGTCGAGTCAAACAATCCGCCCCTCGGCCGCGACGGCGCGACTATATCCCTGAAGAAGTTAAGCTCCCTAAACATCTCTATCATCTGCACCGGCGAGAATCCGGCAGAAAAAAACGCGGCAACGAGCGACCCGGCACTTGTCCCCGACACGACATCCGGCCTCACTCCGTATTCCTTCAAAGCCTGAAGAGCTCCGCAATGGGCCGCTGCCTTAGCTCCTCCCCCGCTGAACGCGATTCCAAGTTCATACTTTTTCCTTGCCATATCCGCAAATATTGAATTGTGGTCATATATCACAAAAACGCCGAGATTCTTTCGAACTTCGGCGTTTTGTGCTCCCTTAGGGGCTCGAACCCTAGACCCCAACATTAAGAGTGTCGTGCTCTACCAACTGAGCTAAGGAAGCATTAAACTTCTATTTTTAGTGATCCGTTCGGGGCTCGAACCCGAGACCCCAACATTAAAAGTGTTGTGCTCTACCAACTGAGCTAACGAA
>OLGV01000684.1_pt1 | contig 13307 bp, 9 predicted proteins | sample 1605761 | NCBI WGS metagenome assembly OLGV01 (sample SAMN03283245) | human gut metagenome | biome: human-associated habitat; material: feces | host: Homo sapiens | place: Peru | collected 2012
ATCTTAATGTTACATATTTATTAGAAGCTGATGAAAGTGAAAAAATACATATAAAAGAAGATGAGAATAGTGGCGTAAAGTGGATTCCTATTGATGAAATTTTAAATACAACATCAGAGGTTTGGGTTAGAGATAGAGTTTATGCTAAAATAATAGATAAAATGCAGAAGGATGGAATTATAAAAAATGGTAAGTTATAGAGGTGACGAAATGTTTCCTAAAAAAATAGAGAAAATAGTAAAAGATATAAAATATACTGTTGATAATGTTGGGCGTAGTGAAGATGAAGTATATATTTTTGAAGATAAATATATATTAAAAATCTCTAAAGATAAAAATAGATTAATTGATGAAAAAGACCGAATAGATTTTTTGTATAAATGTAATATTCCATGTAGCAAAAGTATTTGTTATTTAGAAGATAATAACAAATGTTATTATCTAAGAACTTACATAAAAGGTTATAGTTTGATTCATAACAAATTTATAGATAATCCAGAATTATTAGTTGATGTTTTAGTAAATATAATTAAAATATTAAGAAGCTTAGATAAGTATAATTGTCCTTTTAAATCAAAAGATAATATAGGAAATGATTTTGTGCATGGAGATTTGTGCTTACCTAATATTTATGTCGATGATAATAACAATTTCGCAGGATTTGTTGATTTAGATAATTCTGGAGTGGGAGATAAATGGTATGATTATTCATGGTTGTTATGGAGTTTAGAGTACAATTTGAAAACGAAAAAATATAATAAAGTTTTATTAGATAGGCTTCGACTAACATATAATCAAGAAAAATATGAGAAGTAAACTTTCGTCTGCCTTTGCTGCGTTGATTCTTCACGCGGTCGCATTGGCCGCCGTTCTTTTGACAGTCTCCGGCTGTGAGAAATCCGGGGACGGCTCTCTTCCGAAGCCCGAACCGACTGTAGAAGAGAATGTGAGCCTAAGCCTCGGTAGCGGGACAATCACGAAGACCATTCTTGGGGAGCTTGACGGTTCTTCCTATCCTGTCTATTGGTATGAGGGCGACCGCATTGCCGTGAACGGAAAGCGCTCCGAACCTCTTCACGGGATTGGAGATAAGGTCACAGACGCGACATTCAGCGTGTTCGGAGTCAGCGCCCCTTATGGCGTGGTCTATCCTAGCTGGATTTGCGGGGCAATGGACGAAAATGTAGCCGAAATCACTATCCAGACAGTTCAGAGATGGATTCCAGGCTCTTTTAGCAACGGTTCCGCCGTGCTCTACGGACGTTCGGATTCCAAGGATTTCACGCTCACCAATCTCTGCGGAGTGATGAGGATTCCGGTGGATTTCGGGAAATATGAGATTGCCGACATCACGCTCACAAGCCTTGGAGAGCCGCTTGCAGGAAAGTTCGATTTGAGTCTCGCGGACGGAAAATTGACTGCGGTTGATGCCGGGCAGAGCATCTCGCTTTCATTGCCGGAAGGTGGATTTGCCGCAGGCTATGGCGACGGCCCGGATTCGGATGCCGCATCGATTGAGGGAGGTTCCAAGGCAGTTGAACTGAACTTCTGCGTGCCGGCTGGGGTATATGCCGAGGGTTTCAACCTTACGATTACCGAGAAATACGGACGCAAGATGGTTATCGAGATGCGCGAAAATACGGCGGTGAGTTCCGGCGTCATAGTCGGCTGGACGGAGCAGACATTCGTGCCGAGCGGTGCGCTGATAATCACCGACCCTGAGTCGTGGAACACTTTCGCGGCCGCAGTGAACGCCGGGGACTATTCTCAGTGGAAAAATCCGGAAAGCGGTGAAGTTTCCATCGTCGCTAACGTCACTTCCGCCGATGATCTCGTCCAGATTGAAAACTGGGACGGCGTTCTGAACGGCGGAGGTTACACAATCACCCGCAATTCCATTTCAAAGCCGCTCATCAAGAGCATCACGGAGACAGGAGTCGTGAAGAACCTCAAACTTGGAGGACTGCGCACAAAACCGGGTGCCAATTCGAGCGCCGCTCTTGCGGCTACCAACCTCGGACTTGTTGAGAACTGCGAAAACAGAGCTGGGTTGAGTGTTACCGTCGATGCTGCCTTACATTTCTGCGGCCTTGTCGAGGCAAACGGGGGAGTGATGCGTGACTGCACCAATAGTGCAGACTTCGAGATAAACCTGCCGTTCTCTGCAAATCATGAATTTATGGGAGGTGGTCTCGCATTTCGCCCTGATGCAAAGGGGGCGGACGGCACAACCAGACTCGGAACATTCGAGGGCTGTCGCAACACCGGCAACATAACAGTGAAGAAAGAGGCCACGGCTGCTTCTGACCTTTACAAATGTGCTGTGGGAGGTATTCTGGCCTCCGCATACAGCGGTACGGCTGAATCATTCGTCACGCTGAAGAATTGTGCGAATGATGGTAATATCACTGTTTGGGAAAACACTTTCAAGAACAGTGGAGCGCAAGGAGCTTACTCAATCGGCGGTATTATCGGCCGGATTGCCCCTCTTTCAGGAAATACATCTTGCAGTTATGTTAATCCAACTCCAGGTGCCGCAGGAGGTTTCTATGCTGAAATCATTGGCTGCTCCAACTCCGGGACAATCGATGTGTGCAGTTCCATCGACAGCGGTGCTTCTTCTGGAATGTCCGGCGCGAGACAATGCTATGTCGGTGGAATTGCCGGCATCGTCGTAGGACTTTCTGCAAAGCCGGCTAAGATTGACGGCTGCACCAACACAGGCAGGATTCTCGCGGGCGGAACACTTAAGCCATGCTCGCTTGTCGGTGGAATACTAGGTGGAACAGCATTCTCCGAAATCTCCTCATGCACGAACAACGGCTCATTCGGCTTCACAGCCAACATCTTGGCAAAACCACAGGCGCAGATTGGCTCAGTCGGAGGCATCGTGGCTCACATTCTTAAAGTTACCCCTGTGCCGACAATAAAAGGCTGCATGTCGACGGCTGTGCTTCCAAAGGAGGCGGTTGCCGGATGCTCCGGCGAGATTTACGCTACCGGAAACAAGCCTACCATCGAATGATTGGAAGATTCCCTAAAAAACAACAGACGTTTTCAATGAAACAAGAATATATGAAAAGGATACTTATTCTGACTCTCCTCGTCCTTTCCACAGCCACTGCCGCCTTTGCCCAGAAAGTGACGGTCAGCGGAACGGTGAAGGACAGCGACGGCAATCCTCTGCCGGGAGTCTATGTGCTTGATAAACAGGCCAAGGCTAAGGGCACTGCCACCGACGTTGACGGAAAGTACGAGCTCAGTGTCGCCTCCGAAGGCTTCATCGAGTTCAGTTGTCTCGGTTTCGAATCCCTGCTTGAACCGGTGAACGGACGCGCGAAGATTGATGTCGTGCTCAAATCCGAGGCCGCGAAACTTGACGACGTGGTGGTAATCGCCTATGGTACAGCGAAAAAGTCCGACCTTACAGGAGCCGTGGCCGTTGTCGACATGAAGTCGCTCGGCGATGTGCCGGCATCCTCCGTCAGCTCCGCGCTCCAAGGGCGTATTGCAGGAATGGACATGATGTCCTCTACCGGAGAACCCGGCGCCGAGGCTTCCATCCAGATCCGTGGAGCGCGGTCCATCAGCGCTGGAAATGCGCCTCTTATCGTCGTCGATGGCGTGATTGACGCAGTCTCCGACCTAAATGAAATCAACCCTTCGGACATCAAGAGCATATCCGTCCTCAAGGATGTATCTTCCACATCGCTCTACGGATCACGCGGAGCGAACGGAGTCATACTCATAACCACGGAACGCGAGACCTCAAGGAATTTCACGGCATCACTCAAGGCTGCTGCCGGCGTTTCACGGATTATGGGCTCGCTCGACTTGATGGATGCTTCCGAGTTCGCGACCTACTGTAACATGACGCACTACATCTCCGACTACATGAGCGGAAAGGAAACGCCGTCGCGTAACTTCTACTTCTCAGATGAGGAAATAGCCGCAAAGGGCAAGGGCACGGATTGGATTGACGCACTCTCGCAGACCGGTGTGTATCAGGATTATACCTTCTCTGCGCAGGGCGGAACCAACATCACCCGCGCCTCCGCATCCTTCGGCTACCACAACGAGAGGGGAGTGGTCATAGGATCCGGGTTCAGACGCATCAGCGGAAGGGTAAGCGTGGAGACTCAGCCTCTAAAATGGCTCCGCGCCGGCGTTCGTCTCTACTACGCCGACCGCAGCACCGACAAGTCCAGCGCATCCATCACCGGAACCAGCAGTACGGCCGCAATCTATCTTAGCCCGCTTCTGGGAATTAATGACACATGGAACACCTTCGGCTCCGAATACGCCTCCGGAGGCTCGCCGTTCAACAACCCCTACATCTGCGCAAAACAGATTAGCAACGATGTCCGCCAGACCAATTTGAACCTGCTTCCGTGGGTGAGACTCATCTTCAACCGCTATGCCTCCTTCGTCAGTAAGTTCTCCTTCACGACTGACGGTTACAAGTCCCTGCGCTATGCCCCGTCGACGCTTCCCGTCGCACAGCGTAACCTCACCGGAGGAACAGCTACGGCGATAAACCAAGACCGTCAGGTTTTCCTCAGCGAGAACACCTTCACCTACGACCGCACCTTCTCGCGCCGTCACACCTTGAACCTTCTTGCGGGATTCACGGCCGAGCGCACAAATATCGACTACCGCTACTTCTATGGTGAGGGCTACATGGACGACAACGTCACCTACAAAAACCTCGGCGGATTGCTCGATGACCGCAATACCACCAATCGCAGCTACGAGAACATCAAGACCTCCATGTCCGTCCTCGCCCGCGTGAACTATGACTATCTCAAGAAATACTATGTCACTCTCACCATGCGTGCCGATGGAGCATCGAACTTCGCCGACAATCGCAAGTGGGGAATATTCCCTGCAGCCGCCCTCAGGTGGAACATCAGCCGCGAAGATTTCCTTGCAGGAGTGTCGTGGCTTGACGACCTTTCACTAAGAGCAAGCGTCGGACGCAGCGGGAACGATGCCATAGGCTCGTATATGTCCAAATCCACCCTCACCTCGGACAAGGGAGTGTGGATGCTCGGAGACTATAGGCCGCTGGCATATTACGACACGCGCCTGAGCAACGGGAACCTCACGTGGGAGACGACGGACTCCTATAACATAGGACTCAATTTCTCGGCGTTCGGCGAAAGGCTCAATCTCGAAGTCGATGCCTACGAATCGAGGACATCGGACCTTCTACTCGCGATGAAGACGAACCAGAGCACGGGATATGACACATATTTCACGAATATGGGAAACACCCGCAACCGTGGAATCGAGGTTGCCCTGACCACGCGCAACATCGTCACGCGCAAGTTCTCGTGGAGCACGATGTTCACGATTTCGCACAACGACCAACTCGTTCTCGATGCCGGAGAGGACCGTCTCGTGCCGACATATTCCAACTTCCGTAACCTCACCCAGCCTCTCTACGGCTACCGCGCCGGCTATCCTGTGAACTCCCTTTGGGGCTATCAGTACGCAGGTGTATGGCATAGTCAGGACGAGATTGACAGAAACAAGATTTCCAAGACTTATGTCAGTTCGGGTACGGAACAGCTCGGAATCTGCCGCTATGTGGATCAGAACAATGACGGGCTGCTCGATCAAAATGACCTTGTCTATCAGGGAAACGCCGATCCTGTGGTCTATGGCGGACTTCAGAACACCTTCACTCTCGGTAACCTGTCCCTCAAGGTCTATGCGACTTATTCCTTCGGCGGAAAGATTTACAACATCAGCGAAATCCTCGCCGGGAGCGGCTCAAGGGCCTATAACAAGTATCGCTATATGCTTGATGCGTGGGATCCGGAGCTGAATCCGGACTCCAACATTCCGCGTGCCGGCAAGGAGGACTACAACGCGAGTGACCGCATTATTTACGACGCTTCGTACATACGCCTCAAGGAGGTTTCGTTAAGCTACCGTTTCAACATCGCGAGGAAATGGTGCAAGAGCATCGTGGTGGGAGCGAGCGGCGAGAACCTGCTGCTGTGGAAGCGCTACAACGGCTTTGATCCGGATGTTTCCACCAGCGCGACCACACGACGGATCGACAACGGCGCCTTCCCGCGTCCGAGGACATTCGTGATTAACCTTCAGATGAACTTTTAGCCTCGGGAGGATATGGATATGAAAAAGATAATATATATTGCCTTGATATGCTTCGGTGCGGTCTCATGCTCACTGAAGGAAAAGATTACCTCCTACACCGAGGGTGACAAGTACTACCGCAGCGTAGAGCAGATAAAGACAGGACTGAATGCCTGCTACTCTCCACTTCGCCTGATTTACACGAATATGGGATTCTGGGAGATGTGCGAGTGCGACACAGACCTGATGTTCCTGAACGTTGACAATCAGATTGACGCAGTGTGTGACATCGCTCCGGCACGCCCAGGCGCGGCATCGCTCGTTTGGCAGAGAGGTTATCAGGGAGTTTCCCGCACCAACTCCATGGTATTTTACATAGGCAGGGCTGTGTCTGAAGGCTATGTCACCGCTGAGGAGGCCGCCCCGCTCTATGCCGAGTGTGCCGTTCTCCGTTCGTTCTATTGGTATCTTCTGACCTCCACTTTCGGTGACGTGCCGTTTTACACAGAGCGCGTGACCGAGGACAATAGGGCTGCGATTGTGAGGCTCCCGAGAATGTCAGCTGCCGACACCCGCTCGTTCTGCATCTCAGAGCTTCGAGCAAATCTCCCGGCACTTGAGGCACGCAGGAGCTACGACTCCGGTACAGACTATCGTATGGGTCGCGCTCTCGGTCTCATGCTCGGAGGCCGTCTCTGCCTGTGGAACAAGGACTGGAACGGGGCAGTGGAGTTCTTCGGGCAGCTTGAGGGGATTTACGGAGAGCTTTCGCAGTATCCTCTCACTGACGTGCCTTTCAGCGTAAAGTACAGCCGTGAGTCCATCTGGGAGGTCCCGAACACATACGAACCGAACGGACTCCAGATTGTGGGTACGCTCGCGAGCTGGACAACTCCACTTCGCGCCCAAAACATCGTGAGTGACGAGTTTGCGCAGGAGGAAATCATCTCCGACATCTATTACGGCATCGGCATTCCGGAACTCGGAGCGCACTCGCAGACCTACACCTCGGCGCGTCCTACCCCGTATCTGTGCCAGAACCTGCTTCCATACACCTCCTCTGACCTTCGTTCCGGCGAGTATTCCAACGGGGCGGACAAGGCCCGCGGCGGCTCCGGCAACCTTGCATGGCGCTGGTACGGCTATGACCCGGACGATGTCGGACGAGTCGGCGAGAAAGAAGTGATGTTCTTCGGTCTCCGAAGGGACGACGGCTCATGGAACAGGATGACCTCCGCGAGCACCCCGTGGCTCGGCAACAAGTTCTGGTGTCCGGACATGCGCAGCACACGCGATGCTAACAACTACAAGATTTTCCGCTATGCCGGGGCGGTTCTCGGCCTTGCCGAGGCGCAACTGATGCTCGGGAATACCTCTGAGGCTCTTAACTATCTGAATATGATCCGTAGCCGTGCCGGACTTCCGGACCTCACGCTCGCAGATGTGGGGGGCAGCACAGACCTGCTCATGGAGGAAATCCGCCGCGAGTGCGCCAAGGAACTTCTCGGTGAGTACAATCGTAAGTTCGACCTCGTCCGCTGGGGTATCTGGTATGAGCGCACCTCGCAGTACAACACCGGAGCTCTCATCAGTCACAATGTCCGTCCGTGCAACCGCTACTGGCCTATTCCTGCCGACCAGGTTGCAGCGTCAGGCGGGGTGCTCACTAATATAGAGTACGGAGAGTAATGAAAGGGGTGAATAAAAAGCGGTCTGCTTCGTTGGATGTCTTGATGAAATCCTCACAACCATCAGGTTGCTGCGGTATTCATCTTCACCATCCGCCTTGCATCCCATCTTTTTCTTCATCCCCTTTGACTCAGCTTAATAGATAAAACTTTATAATCGAATATGAACAAGATAATGAGAATATCAATGGCTTTTGCGGCGCTTTTGTCGCTCCTGGCAGCCTGCGGGCGGCAGCCGGAATTCATTGAGGTGACGGAACTCGGATGCGCGGCTCCGGAAATCGTTGTTGATGCGGCCGAGGGCAGTGTGTCTTACGTCGTCATCGCATCCTCCGAAGTGACAGCTGAAATCATCGCTGGAGGCGACTGGGCATCCCTTTCCACCACACGCTGGACAGGAGATAACGAAATTGAGGTAAGTTTCACCGCAAATCCCGAACGCGAGCGCAAGGCCGACATCCGTCTCACCTGCGGCAGACGCGAACTGTTCCTGAGCCTCATTCAGGGAGGAGCCGAGGACGCGACCTTCCATTTCACCGAGAGGAACGTCACCATTCCGTTTGAAAACGGTGCTCATTCAGCCCAGTTCGAGACTGTCATTCCAGTCGAAAAAATCAGCGGCAGTGTCATCTACCCCGATGGCGGTGACTGGATTGAGGAACCCCTCTCCAAGATCGCTTCCGACCATACCTTCATCTATGCCGTCCGCGAAAACCTCGGCGACACTCCACGCACGGCCATCATCGAACTTACATCCACCGACAATGTCGGACGTGCCCTTACCGCACGGCTCTATGTCACTCAGGGTACACGCGGCGATGTCAAGACCATTCCGCTCACGGTCGGCGGACTCCGCTCTCTCGCGTTTGACGAGGCTGCCCCAGACGGTAGCGACCTCGATGCCGACGGCATAATCCTGAAGCCATACGCCCTCACCGGTCGTGTCATCAGCGACAACTCTGAAGGCAACGCCGCTCCGAACGAGAATATGTCCGTAATCATTCAGGACCTTACCCTTGCCGGCAGGACAGTATATCTCCAGAGTGCGGAAGCAGGCGACTCATACGGAGTCAAACTCATTTTCGACTCGGAGGACGCGCTATCGCTCAAGAGATACGACCTCGCGACGGTTTCGCTCAAGGGCAGGAAACTCGTCCGCCACACGGATCCGGAACACTACACCATCACCGGTCTCAAGGCCTACGACATTGTTTCCGCCGCTTCCGGCAGCGAGACCGATGTCACACCTCGCACCAAGTCTGTCAACGAACTCACAGACAGCGACATCAACACTCTCGTGACGCTCACCGGCTGCGAGATACCGATTTCCAAGGGTGCGTTCGTCCCGATTGACAACACCCGAAGCAGCATAATCAACAAATACCCGATGCCGCTCCTCGACAAGGACGGCAGCACGATTTACCTCCTGACCAACACCACTGCCGCATGGGCGCGTGACGGACATGGACTTCCGCAGGGAAGCGGAAGCGTGAGCGGAATCATCGTGAACGAGACCTGCGACAACTTCGAATGGAACAGCACCGAAGCCGCCGCCGACACCCGCCTGGAGGACTATGTGACCGGACTCGGCAGTATAGGCCGCTATCAGATTCGTCCGCAGAGTCGCAGCGACATAGCCCTCGACGAGGAAGCCTTCACTGAAAGGCTCTGCGAGTGGACCAGCTATGCCGATGTGCTTAACAAGCCGGGTCTGAGCTACTCGCGGCCGGCAGAATGGGAAATCTCCCCAAGCCAAGACTGGAGTTCTCTCGGACCTCTTTCCGGCACAGCCTCCGGAATTGTCCCTCAGTCTGACGCTCCTGCCTGGTTTGCCGCCAAATGGTTTTCAGGCAACCATGCGGATCCTAAGCTCGATGACTACTACTGGCAGATTGAGTTCTCCACGGCCGAGCTTACGGCAGCCAATGCCCCTCTTTCGGTGCAGGTTGCTGCATTCAATACGGTCGGTGCCGATGTCGGCGCACCGCGCTATTGGTGGCTGAAATACTCGACCGACGGCGAAACCTGGCATACGCTCACCGCCGACTCCTACACCGGAGCTTTCGTTCAGCATACATCAGTCGGCACCGAATGGACCTACACCGTTCCCGACTATCCGAAGAACGGATTCTACCGCCAGTATCACTGTCCTGGCGCGAAGAATATGTCATTCACCCTACCTGTCACTGCCGACCTTTTCGGCAAGGAAACGGTGTATATCCGTCTCATTCCGGCGAAGGACATTTCCGGCTACGACGGCGTGCTCCCGATTTCCTACGACGGGACGACCATCCAGAATGTGAAGCGCGCGTGTCTCTCGTATGTGGCTGTGAGATATAATAGGTAGAAATGAATATCTTTTTGGTCCAGATTCCTCCTCTCATCGGTCACATACACCCGGTATGCTCCCTCTTCGAGTAGAAATCTGACCTCAAAAATCTTATTCATTTCCCTTAAATAAATTAAATGATAAAATATTAAAAATCAAATAATTGCGAAAATGAAAAACACTGAAACTAAAAAAATCCTCGGGGGGGGGTATATCTCACCTGAAATGAATGAAATAAAAATCTGCTTTGAAAACGGATTCTGCAAGTCGGGCATCACTGACGATCTTACGGAGGAAGACGGAAAATTCGAATGGATTTCTTAATGGGCGCGATGTCGAACTCTTAAAAGACATATTAGAAATGAAAAGGATATATACTATAACCACAATAATTATGGCTGCGCTTGCCATTGCCGGCTGCGCGAAGGAATTAGAAGAGAATAATCAGGTTCTGAAAGAGGATCCGAAGGAAGAACCCAAAGATGATCCGAAAGTCGAGGATGGTACTATGGTTCTCGGTGCCATGCTGCCTGATTACCCGGATGCTTCGGACTATGACGCTGCTGTTCAGTCAGCCGACACCAAGACAACGATTTCGGACAATGGCAACAAGACCTACTCCGTGCATTGGGCAGAGGAAGATGCCATTTTCGTGAACGGCAAGACCAGCAAGAACATCAATATAGACACTGACAACCCCAAGAGCGCGACATTCACTCTCGATGTCGTCGATGCTCCCTACTGCGCAGTTTATCCGGCAGGACTGATTGTCGCAGATTCTTTCTCGGCGGAATCTGACACATTGAACGTCACCGTTCCTCAGACGCAGACATACATCGAGAATGACTTTGATTCGGCTTCGGCAATCATGTCGGCATATTCAAAGTCCGCTGATGCCGGTCTGACTTTCAAGCACACGATGGCCTATGTCAAACTGACTGTCACCAATGCGGCTATAAAGAGTGTCCGTATCAATGGAAACAACAATGAGGCAATAAGTGGCGTGTTTACTGTAAAGTTTTCAGAGAATGGAAATTCATTCGCGCCGAGAAAGGATGAGAAAGGAAACACTAAGGGTAATACATCCGTGACATATTCCAATGGCGGTGCAGACATTGCTGCAAATGCCCCGATGTTCATAGCAATTCCTGCCGCGGAATACCAGAAAGGTCTGACTTTCACGATTGTTGATTCGGAAAATCACTATCAGGTTAAGAAAACATCTGCTTTCACAGCAAAAGCTGGCAAGGTTTATCCTACAGAGACAGAATTTGTTGCAGAAGGAACTTATGTTGAAGGTGGAATCTACACCGTTGAGGACTGGAATGCATTTGTCGCTGCTGTCAATTCCGGTGATTGGTCTGCATGGAAGAAAACCATTGACGGTAAAGAAGGCGTGCACCTTATGGCTGACATTTATTCGTCCACAAATCTGCCGAGGACAAATGACAAATATCTGGAAGGAGAGAAAAAGGGGAATACTTGTATGTGGGACGGCACATTCTACGGTCATAATCATATAATTACACATGCTGGTTTTGAACCTCTGTTCCTACATGTAGGTTCTGAGGGCGTGATTCAGGACTTGATTGTTGCCGGTGAACGGACACGAAATTCCTTGAATGGTTGGACTGGCTCAATTGTCTTGAACAATGCCGGTGAGATACGCAACTGCGAAAATCGAATGAACATAACTCTCAGTGGTGCGAACACTAATGCAGCCGGAATATGTCGTACTAATACGGGTACAGTTGTTGGCTGCAAGAATACCGGCAAGATTACAATTTCTAACCCGACTGCGGCAGTGAATGTCGCCGGCATCACAATGACAAGTTCCGGAGCACTTGTTAATTGCACGAACGAAGGCGAGATTACCGTTACGGGTGTTGACCAGGATTGTATTGTTGCTGGAATTGTTCAGTCTGTGTCAAGCGGCACGGCAGATAAAGTCAATGGTCTCGTAAATAGTGCAGCCATTACTATTGATGCAAAATTGACTGCTGCTAAGACTATTTATATGGGAGGCGTGGCTGCAAATGCTCAGTATAATAAAGTGCCGACACATTTTAACAATTGCTCTAACTCCGGTGCTCTTAAAATTACGAAAAGCGGTACTTTCCATATGAAGGGCGGAGCGATAGGTGGCATTGTGGCCGCGATAACATCTGGCTCAGCAGGAAAGCAGGGCGTTAATTATACCAGTTTTGACAACTGCAGTAACTCTGGTCCCATTGCTTTCTATGAAAGTGAGAGGGGAGACTGCCCAAAGGAAGGTCAGCATGGGGCTTATGCGATTGGAGGAATCTTGGGACGTTGTGTTAATGTTCATTCGGATGGTTACTATAGTCTTGGGAAAGGATATTATACCGTGGTACGTAATACTTGCTATAATGTTGGGACAATAGATGTTTGTACAGCAAACGGACAGGCTGTTGCAGTGGGAACAACTGGCGCCAGACAGACTTATGTCGGAGCTATTGCCGGTTTTGTTGATGGTGGTAGCACAACATCTGTCGTCCGTGGGAATTCTACAAATCAGCAGTGTACAATTAAAGTTGGTTCAGTTAGTGGTGGAATCTGTGCCGGTGGTATTCTCGGAGGCGGATATAAGGTGAATATAGATGGCGGGTCAAATGCAAATGTGAACTTTACCGTTTCTGATAATTCCTTTATAACTCCCCAAAAAGTTGGTTACATCGGAGCTGTCCTCGGCTGGGCTGCATCAACTGTCAGTATCGTAAAGACCGCGGCAAGCGCATCATTTGATTTCAACGATTCTCTCAAGGCGAGCTGTTTTGCTTCCGGTTTTGCAGGTGTCAAAACAGGTGTAACTCTGACCGTTGCAGCCGATTGCACATATCAAGAAAACAAAGTAACCGAAGCAGATATTTACGGCGGAGGCACAGCGACAATCAAATAATTATCACTAAAAAATCAGGTATAAAAGACTATATGAAGAAATTCATCACAATTTCAGCACTGGGACTGCTTGCGGCAATGGCCGTGAGCGCCCAGAACCCTACAGACGGTCAGAATTCCATTGACAGCCCGGCGGCTCAGACTGCGGATGCGGCAGCGCCGGTGGCAACCTCCCCAGTCAAAGCCTGGGAGGGCAAGATAACGATGCCGACCTACCTTCTTGACCCGGCGGAGCAGTCTCCAATCTTCGAGCGTGACTGGTC
>OLGV01000687.1_pt1 | contig 13282 bp, 12 predicted proteins | sample 1605761 | NCBI WGS metagenome assembly OLGV01 (sample SAMN03283245) | human gut metagenome | biome: human-associated habitat; material: feces | host: Homo sapiens | place: Peru | collected 2012
TATTCTTCCCCCAAATCCAACAGATTGATACAGAGTTTTTTTGAATAATTATTTTTTTGCTTCGGAAAGAATTTTGTTTCTGTAAACGGCAGCTGCCATTTCCGTTTTATTTTCCCCGAAATGATAATAAACACGATCCTTGAGCTTTTCGGGAAGATACTGCTGCGGAACATAATGGTTCTTATAATCATGCGGATAGAGATAATGCTGTCCCCTGATCTTTGCGTCCTCGCCGTCCAGATGTACATTCTGCAGATGTCTGGGAATATCGCCGAAATCGCCGTGCTTAACATCTTCGAGTGCTGCATTTATCGCAATATATGCCGAATTTGACTTAGGAGCGGTCGCAAGCAGTATGACAGCATCCGCAAGAGGTATACGTGCTTCGGGCAGACCAAGCTGCATAGCACTGTCCACACACGCCTTCACTATCGGTATAGCCTGCGGATATGCAAGACCTATATCCTCGGCGGCAATAACAAGAAGTCTGCGTGACAGTGAGATTATATCACCCGCTTCAATAAGCCGTGCCGCATAATGAAGCGCAGCGTTTTCATCGGAACCTCTTATTGATTTCTGAAGTGCGGAAAGAATATCGTAATGCTGATCGCCGTCTCTGTCATAACGCATATTGCTCCGCTGTGTGAGTGCAGCGGCAGTATCGGGCAGAACGGCGATCTTTCCGTTATTTTCCGATGCCATAACGCAAAGCTCGGCAATGCTTACCGCCTTTCTGACATCTCCCCCGCAGCCCCTCGAAATATAGCTTACGACATCATCGGAAACATCTATTTCCGTTTTCATTTCATCCGAAAGTATGGAAAATGCACGTCTTACGGCAGGCATTATCTCATCACCGGAAACAGGCTTGAATTCAAACACAGCCGATCTGCTTATGATGGCATTGTAAACGTAAAAATACGGATTTTCCGTAGTTGATGCTATAAGCGTGATCTGTCCGTTTTCGATATATTCAAGCAGTGACTGCTGCTGTTTTTTGTTGAGATACTGTATCTCATCGAGATATAAAATTACTCCGTTTATGCCGTCAAACGTGTTTGTGTCGGCGATAACGTCCTTTATGTCGGCGACCGATGCAGAGGTTCCGTTCAGCTTATGCAGCTTTTTTCCGGCGGATTCCGCAACTATTCTTGCGACCGTGGTCTTTCCGACACCCGAAGGTCCGTAGAATATCATATTGGGGATATTTCCGCCTTCGATTATCCTTCTGAGATATTTTCCTTTTCCGAGGATATGCGTCTGTCCGACTACTTCATCAAGTGTCGTTGGACGTATTCTGTCCGCAAGAGGTGCTGACATTTTGGGATCACTACCTTTGTATATTTTTGGCTCTGCCTGTGATTCGCATCATCAGCAAATCACTTCGCTGCCGTGCAGATCATACTGCGAATGAAAAAAACGATATCTTTTTCATGTGCTTTGGCAAATGATATTTTCATGTCAACAACATAAACTGCGTCCGGATGTTCGACCTTGCGATAATGCGCCGCTTCAAGAGCGCAGATACCATTTCCCGAAAGCTTTTTGTTTTCGGTGTTATATACGCATTGCAGGATGTTCATATTTTTTAGGTTCAAGCATAAAGGCTATCTTCCGCATTTCATTTTCAAATTTCTTGCTTTCTCCGAAACACCTGTTATAGATGAAATATTTCTTTTCTCTTGGCGAGCATATTATGCGATCAACTAAAAAAGGCAGGAGACAAACGCCTCCCGCCTCCGTAAAACGCTATTATTCGTAAAGAGGGAATTTCTTGCAGATCTCTGTAACACCTGCACGGATAGCATCAGCGCTGTTCTCGAAATCTGTTGCGCAGAGGTAGATGTACTCTGCGATCTTCTCCATCTCCTCAACGCCAAGACCTCTTGTTGTAACCGCAGGAGTACCGATTCTGATACCGCTTGTTACAAAAGGCTTCTCGGGATCGTTATGGATAGCATTCTTGTTTACAGTGATGTACACCTCATCAAGACGGTTTTCAAGCTCCTTGCCTGTAATATGGAAAGGACGGAGATCAACGAGCATAAGGTGATTGTCTGTGCCGCCGGAAACGAGGTTGAATCCTCTCTTCAGAAGTCCGCTTGCAAGAGCCTGTGCATTTTCAACGATGCGTCTGCCGTAATCCTTGAATTCAGGCTTGAGTGCCTCGCCGAAGCATACAGCCTTTCCTGCGATAACGTGCATAAGAGGTCCGCCCTGAGTTCCGGGGAAAATTGCGGAATTGATCTTCTTTGCAAGTGCCTCATCATTTGTGAGGATAAGTCCGCCTCTGGGTCCTCTCAGTGTCTTGTGAGTGGTTGTTGTAACGATATCAGCATAAGGAACGGGAGACTGATGCATTCCTGCCGCAACAAGTCCTGCGATATGTGCCATATCTACCATGAGATATGCGCCGACGGACTTAGCTATCTGAGAAAGTCTCTCAAAGTCGATCTTTCTGGGATATGCAGATGCGCCCGCAACGATAAGCTTAGGCTTATGCTCTTCAGCCAGCTTCTGAACGGTATCATAGTTTATCATCTCAGTCTCATCATCAAGACCGTAGGAAACGAAATTGAAATATTTACCCGAAATATTTACGGGAGAACCGTGTGTAAGGTGTCCGCCGTCAGCAAGGCTCATGCCGAGAACAGTATCGCCCGGCTGAAGAAGCGCAACATAAACTGCTGTGTTTGCCTGTGCACCGGAGTGAGGCTGAACGTTAGCAAACTTTGCTCCGAAAAGCTTCTTAGCTCTTTCGATAGCGACAGTTTCAACTATATCAACGTCCTGACAGCCGCCGTAATATCTCTTTCCGGGATAGCCCTCTGCATACTTGTTTGTAAGAACAGAGCCCATAGCAGCCATAACCGCCGGAGATACAATGTTCTCACTTGCAATAAGCTCAAGATTTCTGCGCTGTCTTGCAAGCTCCTTGTTCATTGCGCTGCCTACCTCGGGGTCTACGGATTCAACGTAGCCGATGGTATCGATAAGATCCTTGTACATTGATAAAACTCCTTTTCATTTTAATAAAAACAATGTCATGTATATTATACAATACTTTCTGAAAGATTTCAACCTTTTTTGCAAAATTTATTCATTGCATATTATAACATTCTGTGCAAGTCTGCATTTGCCGATAAGCTTTTCTTCCCCGTTCGGAGACATCATTATGATATGCTTGCCGTCTGAAATCACGATATTTCCGTTATCGCATACTTCATAATCAAGTACGCCTTTTCTGATGATCTCCTCATCTCCCGACGGGAAACGCTTTACAAGCTGCCATGAATGTGGGATTATGCCTGCATTCTTGTCACCCTTACGGCTGTTTTCTTTTTCGGTTTTCTCTGCGTTGATGATATTTCCCGCAATCAGCAGCTCTTTTTCGTCCTTCTGCTTTGCTTTCAGCGGATTATTGAATCCCTTTCCGTCAGAACTGAGTGATTCACCGCCGAACAATATTGAGAATGCGTTCAGAAATCCGCCTATTGCCTTGATTATTCTTACCGGGAACAGCAGCAGATCAAGCCAGAAATTTCCGCTGTCATCCGTTTTATAGGGACGCTTTATGTAGTAGAGATTTCCGTCAACGTCCGTTTTGGGGCAGAAGAAATCTGTATTTTCATCAGAGCATATCTCGTCCATTTCATTTGTATCGAAATTGTAACACGCAAGCGAACGCGGCGACAGCGCAGCGGCTATTCCCTGCTTGTTTCTTCCTATACCAGCCGTGCTGAAATACAGCTCATTTTTGACCTTCGACCAACATGGGCATTCCTCAACAGTATCACCGTCAGTAAGCTCGGTGCAGTTTCCCGAAGGAAGTTCATAAACAGAGATATGCCTTGAAGTATCTCCGTATTCTACCGAAACAGCAAGCCTGTTATCCTTATTGTTCATTTCAAACGGAGCAAAATTCTGTGCCGCAATTATGTGGCTTTCGTCCCCGTTTTCGTCCTTGTAATAAAGTCCGCCGACCTCGCCCAAGTTTATCGAATAGATTATCCTTCCATCGGGTGAATTTGCAAGTCCGCAGATATATGCCGCAGATTCGGAATTTTCATCAGGCATGCGAAGCGTCCCCGTGAATGCGGCACCGCTTCCCGACTGTTTCCATTCGTTCCTTTTGCGTATCTCGGAAACATTCTGTCTGTATGTCTCGGCACGCTTGCTGATAAGCTCGGTCACTTTGCCGTTGTCATTCACCTTGTACATCTTGTTGTCTGAAGTGCAGTAAACAGTCATTTTAATTACCCCTTGCGTCATATTTTTTCGCCGTTTTTGAATATTCCCCTGAATTCAGTTCCGTTTTTGTCGGTCACAAGCAGAATGCAGTAACAGTCACCGTCTTTGTAAAGAGCTGCATAATGTTCGGGATTTTCTATGTCGGTATATATTCTTCCGAAATATTTCTCCTCTCTGAATGATTCGGCATCAGTCATGGAGATACGTATTTCCTCGGAAATATCACCGTATTCAAATCCGATGATATCCTCAAGCTCATTTATTGCAGCATCTTCATCGGCGGATTCAAGACCGAAAGCAAGCTTTGTTCTGTACTTTCCCTGCTGATATTCAAGTGTTCCGCCGATAAAATCCAGCGTCTCGGGTATATCGGTATCCATAAGCATAACAGCCCGAGAACGTTCATTTTCAGTCATTTCCTTCAATATGTGCATTGATGAGCTGTTATAGAAAAATCCTACGGTTTTGTATCCTATATAAAGCACGGCAAATATCAGAATGCATATGACCGTATAAAAGAAGCTGCTTTTTTCGCCCTCACGGACAGGCCGTCTTTCCTCCTCAGCCGATATCTGCTCAGGTTCAGCCTCTGCGGTTTCTTCCGATATATCTTCAATAATTTTTTCTTCGTTATCCATTTTTACCTCTCCGATAAAAAATATTGTATAAAATATTATATCACACCCCTGCGATTTAGTCAATATTTACAAGTGCATTTCCATTCCGATTATGCTATAATTAAAAATGAATGATAAAGAAAGCCTACCGTGGAGGAAAAATGAACAATACTATCAAATATAAAATAAACTGGGAAAAAACTGACGGTGTATTTGCCGTTCCGAATGAAACAGCGGATTGTCTGAAGCTTGCAAGCGGCGCTGGCGTAAAGATACTGCTCCTGATGCTGAGATACGGTAAAGAGTGTACATATGACACGATAAAATCCGCTCTTGGCTCAGACGACGAAACCATTGAGGACGCTCTTTCCTACTGGGCGCAGGTCGGCATCTTAAAGCCTGCTGACGGTGTTCCGCAGAAGCTCCCGGAACCCGCTCCCAGGCATATAAGCACACCTGCCCCAAGGCCTGCTGAGGACAAGCCGAAAGTATCCCCGACAAGAACGATGACACCGAAGGAAATAGCCGAAAGGATAGAATCATCTCCTGAGATAGCCTTTCTTTTTACATCTGTTGAAAATTGCCTGGGAAGAATACTGAACCATACCGAACACCGCTCGCTTATATGGATACATGACTATCTCGGTCTGCCATCCGATGTTCTGCTCATGCTCATCGAATATTGCAAGAGCATAAACAAAACGAATATCAGATACATAGAAACGATAGCTGTTTCATGGCAGGAAAAGGGAGTGTTCACGCATGAAGCGGCAGCTGCAGAGATTGACGGAATGGTAAAAAGCCATACTCTTTCAAGGCAGGTATCCACAAAGCTCGGTCTTAACAGAAATCTCATTTCCAAAGAACAGAATTTTGTTGATGAATGGTCGTCCCGCGGAATAACGATCGAGATGATCTACTATGCATACGAAAAAAATATCGAAGCGATCGGCAAGCTTTCCTTCGCATACATGAACAAGATAATCCAGAGCTGGATAGAAAACGGTCTGCGTTCCGTAAAGGAGGTCGAGGAATTCGATTCTATGCAGCGTGCAGAGCGTGAAAAGCAGAAAAATTCAACCAAGCAGGAAGACAAAGGCGAACATTCCTATGACCTTGATATGTTCGATACCTTTGCTCTCAATCACACACCTGAGTTAAAGGAGGCTGACAGAAAGTGAGTTACAGCAATACGGCATTTGAACGTGCAGAAACGGAGATAAACGCAAGGCGTGTCAGAGCCGAATCGGACAACGCCCGCAGGATCGAAGACATGGAAAGGAAAATTCCCGAGATAAAGGAACTTAACAATCAGCTTTCCTCAACAAGTCTTGATATTGCAAGGCTTATTCTCCGCAAAGAGGGCAATTTTCAGGAGAATCTTGAGAAAATAAAACAGAACAACTTATTCTGTCAGCAGAACATTGCAGATATACTAAAAGCTCACGGCTATCCGGAAGATTATCTGAAAGTCAAATATACCTGTCCGATATGCAGTGACAAAGGATATGTAAACGGCAGCAGATGCAGCTGCTTCAATGAGCTTCTTAACAGATATGCAATTGATGAACTGAACGTCAATTCCGCATTGAAGCTTTGCAGCTTTGACAGCTTCTCACTTGAATATTACCGCGGAAAAACAGACGGCTCAGGCATAGACTGCTATGGAAAAATGGCAGATATCCTCAGCTACTGCAAGCGATATGTATCAACATTCTCGGCATCATCGCCCAGCATTTTCATGATAGGAAAAACGGGACTCGGAAAAACCCATCTTTCCCTTTCTATCGCAAAAGGCGTAAGCGAACAGGGCTTTATGGTTGCTTACGGTTCGATACTCAATTATCTGCGAACGATCGAGGCAGAACATTTCGGACGTGCCGATGAAAACAAGGATACATTACAATTGCTGCTGAATGCCGACCTTCTTATTCTTGATGATCTCGGCTCTGAGTTTGACACATCGTTCTATGCTTCAACAATATACAACATCATAAACACAAGAATAAACACAGGACTTCCGACTATCATAAATTCAAACCTTTCGTCCGCCGAACTCCAGAACAAATACAACGACCGAATTATTTCGAGAATACTTGGAATGTACGATATTCTGAGATTTGTCGGCGATGACATAAGGCAGATAAAAAGAATCGAAAGCATGAGAAAATAACAAATGACCGATACCGCAAAACGCAGTATCGGTCATTTTTATATCCGAAGTATTACTTTACGATAACCTTATGGAAAACCTTTTTGCCCTTTTTGAGGATAACTTCACCGTCAACAGCGACCATTGCATTTGCATCAGATGCTTTTTCATCGTTGACAGCAACGCCGCCCTGCTGAACAAGACGTCTTGCTTCGCTTCTCGAAGGAGCAAGCTTTGTCTTTACAAGCAGATCAAGAATGCCTATTTTTCCGTCTGTCATATCGTCAGCCGAAAGCTCGGTGCATGGCATATCTGCAGTGTTTCCCGAACCGCCGAACAGGCTCTTTGCAGCTTCAAGGCATTTGTCAGCCTCTTCCTTGCCGTGGATAAGATTTGTCAGCTCATAAGCAAGGATCTCCTTAGCCTTGTTGAGCTCAGCACCTGTCATAGTGCGCTCCATCTCTTCGATCTGCTCGATAGGCAGGAATGTCAGAAGTTTCAGGCACTTGATAACATCAGCATCACCGACATTTCTCCAGTACTGGAAGAAATCATAAGGAGATGTCTTTGCGGGATCCAGCCATACTGCACCCTTTTCGGTCTTGCCCATCTTCTTGCCCTCGGAGTTTGTGAGCAGTGTGATGGTCATAGCGTGAGCGTCCTTTGCAAGCTTCTTTCTGATAAGCTCAGTACCGCCCAGCATATTAGCCCACTGATCGTCGCCGCCGAACTGCATATTACAGCCATACTTCTGGTACAGCATATAGAAATCGTAGCTCTGCATTATCATGTAGTTGAATTCGAGGAAGCTCAGACCTTTCTCCATGCGCTGTTTATAGCACTCAGCTCTCAGCATGTTGTTGACGGAGAAGCACGCGCCAACCTCGCGCAGCAGCTGAACATAGTTAAGGTCTAACAGCCAATCGGCATTGTTTACAATGATAGCCTTGTCTTCACCGAAATCAATGAAACGGCTCATTTGCTTTTTGAAGCAGGCAATGTTGTGAGCGATGAATTCCGGAGTGAGCATTTTACGCATTTCGTCCTTGCCGCTCGGGTCGCCGACCATGCCGGTGCCGCCGCCCAAAAGTACGATAGGACGATGGCCTGCGCGTTGCATATGGCTCATCATCATCAGGGCGATGAAATGGCCTACATGCAGGCTGTCCGCGGTGGGGTCAAAACCGATATAAAAGGTGATTTTTTCCTTCTCTAACAATTCTTTAATCTCGTCTTCATGGGACATTTGCTTAATAAAGCCACGTTCCATAAGCACGTCATAAACAGACATCAGATAACCTCCTTACAATTTAAGCTGTGAAAAACAGCCTAGGCGATATATATAGTCTACATTATACAATATAAGCTTGTTTTTAGCAAATGAAAAAGACTTTATAAAAGTGAAAATGGCTGATATGCAGGAAAAAAGCCCGAATATCAGCCGAAAGTGTAAACTGTTATTCCAAATGAGATGTGCAATGCGGGCAACGGGTTGCGTAATCGGCAATCTCGGATTTGCAGTAAGGGCATAGACGCGGTTCCGGTGCAGGCGCCGGTTCCGGAGTAAGCTTGTTGATCTGGCGAATCATCAGGAAGATGACAAAAGCGAGAATCAGAAAATCCAGTACGGAATTAATGAAGCTGCCGTAAGCGAGCACAGGCGCACCAGCCTTTTTTGCTGCCTCCAGCGTAGCATATTCCTTGCCGTTGAGGCTGATAAACGGATTGGAAAAATCCATCTTGCCAAGCGCCATGCCTAATGGAGGCATAACGACATCGTTTACCAGCGAGCTGACGATTTTGCCGAAAGCACCGCCGATAATAACGCCGACAGCCATATCCATAACATTACCGCGCATAGCAAATTTCTTAAAATCTTCCTTCATAGACATATATGAACACCCCTCGTTAAAAGTATTTTTTATAGTATTCTCGTTTAATGCTGAATTTCCTGCTGCTTGACGAAAAAGTGCTTGTGACATATAATAAAAGGGAATAAATTCTGCGTTATGCAGGTTCATTTAGTTAGATATAGAGATGGAGGAAGAATTATGCGTGACGATTTAGTAGTACCAGGCGAAGGCGAGGAGAATTATGTCCTGGCCCGTGATGCCAGAGTTGTGACTGTACCGTTCTCTCCCTTGGAAGAACGTATGCAGAAGGAAAAACCGGAGGTTTTTGCACGTCTGCAAAAGCTGAAGGAAATTATCGGTGAGGAAACCTTCAAGCGCCTTGTAAGCAAGGTGCATAACATCAACTATGCTGATACCCGTATCATGATTGTTGCTGAAAGCGAACTGCACCGTACCAACATTGAAAGAGAGATTTTACCGGCTATTGCTGAGGCTTTTGAGGTTACCAGCATCCGCGTTGTGACCCAAGGATAAAATTTTTCAAAAAAAGTGTTGACAAAAGCTTAAAGATGCTTTATAATTACATTCGTTGCTGATGAACAGCAACAACAAATGTCGGGGCGTGGCGCAGTTTGGTAGCGCGCTTGTTTCGGGTACAAGAGGCCGTGAGTTCGAATCTCGCCGCCCCGACCAAATTTAAAACTTAGGAACCGCATGAGAATGCGGTTCTTTTTGTATGCTGAAGCTTTAAAGGACGAAAGGAAAATGAGAAAAATACTGCTTTGTCCGATATTTGTCCAATATTTGCTCCAACTGCCTATTTAGAACACTTTAGAATGCATTAGAAAAAGCCTGCTTTTCAACTTAATGAAATAGCAGGCTTTATTTTTTATGGCAGCAGTCCTTTGATGGCGTTTTCGTATTTATCCATAGCTTTTTGATGAGTATTTTCTAAAGGCAGCGCGTAGGTGCGTCTGGTGAATCCTGCGTCATTGTGGCCTAACAGCTCGCAGATATCTTCAACGGAAACACCTTGGTCGCGCAGGTTGCTGCCGTTATCAGGAAAGACGTAGAGCAGGTTCTTTCCATGAATTGAGGGATTATAAAGCGGCTGCGTGCTGGTAACATCGGGCGCTTTTTGTATTTCGTTGGCATTACGAATACGTTATATCTTACCAATGCAGGAAATTTATAATAACCTGAATCATAATTTCTTTTTCTTCTGGGCGTGATTCTGCAATCATAAGGGTGATGGCAACAAGAGCACTGTCGCTGATAATTTTTTTACCATCGTTATATAGTGCGTTATTCTGGTTTAGGAAATATAAGAACAGAGCTGCAGCGATACGTTTGCAACCATCATTAAATGGATGGTCCTTTACTAAGAAGTAGAGCAGATTGGCTGCTTTTTCTTCTAGTGATGGATATGCATCTTGACCAAATGCACTTTGATAATTTGCCAGGTTCTTTTTCCACGCCAAACACATCAGATGTCTGGCTAAATTCCATACTTTTTATAAGCTTCATACATTCGCCATACTTAAGCAGATAAGAGCATTTAGAACCTTCAGGTATAGCAACGCACTGATGATCATAGGCATCAAGCAGTTCTAAAGAACGTGAATACTCATGAACCACTTTCAAAACATCTTCTGCATCAATACCAACAAGTCCACCTATAATATTAGACTGTATTTGTACTGTTTTATTCAACACAGCTAACCGTTTTTCATTAATTGCAAATCCTTCTGTTAAATATTGCTTAAGGATATTGGTTGCCCACTTGCGGAAAAGAACGCCACGAGGAGATTTTACACGGTAGCCAACGGAGATAATGACATCTAAAGAATACATTTTTACAGGTTTGTCGGAATTTGCAATATGCAAAAAATGCATATTGCTTTTTTGTATACAAAAACCCCGCCATTGTGGCGGGGTTAAAAAGAGCTTAAGCGGTGAGCAAAGAAAAAAAGCTCCTAATGTGTTAATATACTAATGACCTGCCAGTCAAAGTAAAAAACACATTAGGAGGACATTAAAATGCCGAAAAAGCAAGATAATATCGTAAATAGTTTAGCACATACCAAGTGGAATTGTAAGTACCATATAGTATTTGCGCCAAAATATCGTAGAAAAATTTTTTATGAAGAAAAAAGATTGGCGATAAGGGATATATTAAGAACAATATGCGGATGGAAAGGAGTAGAGATAATAGAGGGAGAAGTATGTCCAGATCATGTACATCTGTTGTTAAGTATCCCGCCCAAAATGAGCGTTTCGTATTTCGTAGGATACTTAAAAGGAAAAAGTAGTCTGATGATGTTCCAACGGTTTGGAAATATGAAATTCGCATATCGAAATCGCGAATTTTGGTGTAAGGGATACTATGTAGATACAGTAGGTAAAAATACTACTGCAATAAAAGAATACATAGCAAATCAATTGGAGCGAGATAAAGAAATGGACCAGTTGGTGTTATTTGATCCTAAAGACCCATTTATGGGTAGCAAGTAATAATTGCATGGCTGGCAGGCCAATAAAAGACACATTTATGTGTGGCTGCTGAAGATAGGGCTATGCCCGAAAAATAAAAGCCACCCGCTAGGCGGGTGGATCTTTACTTTCCTGATTGTGCTATATTTTGACTGATAAGTCAGTGATATATATTGTAATACCGGACTGATACTGCTGCTTGGGAGAGAGCAGCTAAAGGAGGTTCTTTTTTTATGCTTCAGAATATGACTGAAGGCGCACCATTAAAGCTGATTATTCCCTTTATGGTGCCGCTTCTGATAGGAAATGTTTTTCAGCAGCTGTATAATATTGCCGATATTATTATTGTCGGGCGGACGATTGGCGTGAATGCTTTGGCTGCTGTTGGCGCGGTATCACCGCTGTTTATGCTCACGATGGTGCTGACGATTGGTCTCAGCAACGGCTTTACTGTTGTTACGGGACAGCGTTACGGTGCGCAGGATATGCAGGGAATGCGCCGCAGCATTGCTACCTGCGTTGTATTGAGTATATTTTTCGTATTTCTTATTATGGGTATTATGCATTTGGTTATCGACCCGATGCTGGTGATGATGAATATTCCGCCGGAGCTGATGGAGGATGCTTACGCCTATGTAATGATTATTGTCGACGGTCTGCTGGCGATGATGGCGTATAATCTTTTGTCGGGTATTATGCGTTCACTTGGTGACAGTAAAACGCCGCTGTACTTTCTTATTGTGTCTTCGATAGTGAATATTATTTTAGCACTTGTTTTCATCATCAGCTTTGGCTGGGGTGTACCGGGAAGCGCCTTTGCCTTGGTTATTGCCCAGGCTTTTTCCGCAGTGCTGTGCGTAATTTATATTTACAAGCGCTTTCCGCAGTTGCATATTCATCGCAGTGATTTCAATTTAGACTGGCCGGAGCTGTGGGCGCATCTGCGTATGGGCTTGCCGATGGCAGTGCAGTTTTCTGTTTTGGGCTTGGGCATTATTATTTTGCAGTCAGTCTGCAATAAATTCGGCAGTGACCAGATTGCCGGCTTTACTACGGCAATGCGCGTGGAGCAGCTGGCGCTGCAGCCGATGATTTCCTTCGGCATTGCTATGGCTGTGTTTACGGCGCAGAATTTCGGTGCTCGCCGCTTTGACCGCATCCGCGATGCGGTGCACCGCTGCTCGCTGCTGACGCTGGCCTTCAGCTTGTTTGCCGCAGTTGTGGTCTTTGCTTTCGGCGAAGAGGTTATCGGTATCTTCCTTGATAATCCATCACCGACAGTTATGGAGTCCGCACATCTTTACATTCTGTATACCGTGCCTGTCTACTTCTTCCTCAGTCAGATTTTTATTTATCGTAACGCCTGCCAGGGCATGGGCGTAAGCATGATTCCTATGCTTTCGGGTGTTGTGGAGCTTATTATGCGTTCTATCGCAGCAATATATCTCAGTGTGCCCTTTGGCTATGAGGGCATCTGTATGGCGGAGCCGATTGCCTGGATCAGTTGTGCTGTTTTCGTTTTTGCAGCCTACCATTATTTTGTGCGTCTGCTGGAAAAGAAATATACACCTGTTAACTGAAAATAATGCAGAAAAATATTCCGCTGAACTGCATAGTAATTACGTGCTTGAAATATTTTTACTATGAGAATTTATCTCGACAAAAATTCCTGCGCAGGTTACAATTAAAGTACAGAGAATACATTTAAGGATGGTGAATGCTATGAAAAAAATCTTGCTGCTTCTGTCGATGCTGATGACGATGCTTCCGTCCGGCTGCTTCATGATGCCGTATGCAGGACGGTCGTTCTCTGTGCCACCGTCAAAATATCTATATTCTGTCTTGTAGTTCACTCCATTGCCGAAGAGTGTGTACTCACTGCCCAGGTCGTCAGAGAGCAATGCTCCATCGGCAGG
>OLGV01000690.1_pt1 | contig 13267 bp, 13 predicted proteins | sample 1605761 | NCBI WGS metagenome assembly OLGV01 (sample SAMN03283245) | human gut metagenome | biome: human-associated habitat; material: feces | host: Homo sapiens | place: Peru | collected 2012
GGGAGCATACAACGATACGACCCACACTATTATGAAAAGGAGAAGAAAAATGAGAAAGTTCAAGAGTGTTCTTGCGCTTCTTCTCGCGCTGGTTTTGGTACTGGGCTGCGTCGGCACGGCATTTGCCGCGAAGACTCCGGTTTCCGAAGTCGAGGGCACGAAGAAGACCGACCGCACGGGAACGGGAACAATAAGCATCTTCGGCAATCAGATGCGTTTCGACATGAGCAAGGGATTCCCGCTGCTCACCACCAAGAAACTACACCTCAAGTCGATAATCTACGAACTGCTGTGGTTCTTGCGCGGCGACACCAATGTGCGCTATCTGCAGGAGCACGGCGTGCGCATCTGGAACGAATGGGCTGACGAGAACGGCGACCTCGGACCGGTGTACGGCCATCAGTGGCGCTCGTGGCCCGACTATAAGGGTGGCACCATCGACCAGATACAGAACGTGCTCGACCAGCTGCGCAACCATCCCGACTCGCGACGCATGATTGTGTCGGCGTGGAACCCGGCTGAGGTGGACGACATGGCGCTGCCGCCGTGCCACTGCCTGTTCCAGTTCTACGTGGCAGACGGCAAACTCTCGCTGCAACTCTACCAGCGCTCGGCTGACACGTTCCTCGGCGTGCCGTTCAACATCGCATCGTACGCCCTGCTGCTGCAGATGATGGCGCAGGTGACGGGCTTCGAAGTGGGCGAATTCATACACACAACGGGCGACACCCATCTCTATCTCAACCATCTCGACCAGGCTCGACTGCAGCTCACACGCACTCCGCGACCACTGCCGCGCATGAAGATAAACCCCGACGTGAAGGATCTCTTCTCGTTCCGCTACGAAGACTTCGAGCTGGAGGGCTACAACCCGTGGCCACACATCGCAGCCACTGTAAGCGTGTAGAGAGTTTTGAGTTTTGAATTTTGAGTTTTGAATTGTTGCGGCACAGCCGCAATGTTGAATTTTGAATTTTGAGTTTTGCGCTCGGCTTTGCCGCTTGCCAGAGCAAGAATTGTCGGCTGCGCCGATTAGGAGTTATTCAATTTTGAGTTTTGAATTCGCAGCGCATAATTCAAAATTCAAAAATTCAAAATGCGCGAAGCGCACAATTCAAAACTCAAAACTCATAACTCAAAACTCAATTAATAATTAATAATTACCAATTAATAATTATCAAAATGATTACAATTATTGCCGCCGTTGCCGCCAATCGCGCCATCGGTTTCGAGAATAAGCTACTCTATTGGCTGCCCAACGACCTGAAACGCTTCAAGGCGCTCACCACGGGCCACACCATCATCATGGGACGCCGCACATTCGAGTCGCTCCCCAAGGGCGCCCTGCCCAACCGCCGCAACGTGGTGCTCAGTCGCACAGCCACCGAGTTCGAAGGCTGCGACTGCTACCCGTCGCTCCAGGAAGCGCTCGCCCACTGCGCAAAGGACGAAGACATATATATAATAGGTGGAGCAAGCGTCTACGAGCAGGCGCTCCCCATAGCCGACCGACTCTGCCTTACCGAGATTCACGACACGCCTGCCGACGCCGACGCCTTCTTCCCCGAGTACGACGGATGGAAGGAGACAGCGCGAGAGGAGCACTCTACAGACGAAAAGCATCACCAAGCGTATGCCTTCGTCGACTACGTAAGAGAATAACAATCACTTCTTTACAAGATAAACATTTCTTTATACGGCACTCCCGACTTCACTGGCCTGGATAAGCCCGACGCATCAGGACTGCTTAAGGCAATAGGTCTGTAATAAACACAAAAAAACTCGTTGCAATCCAAAACCGGATTAGCAACGAGTTTTTTTGTTTATTCCGTATATTCTTTATTTCTTATTCGTCTTCACCATATTCGTCTACCGCATCATTTTCGTCCTCAACGGGCAGTTCGCCGATAGGCAACTGTCGGTCGATGATAGCATTGAACGAGATGATGGTCTCGGAACGTGAGAGGCCAAGCGGCTGCAACTTATCGTGAATGATGTTAAGCAGATGATGATTGTTGCGGGCGTATATCTTTATGAACATATCGAAGCCGCCCGTAGTGTAATGGCACTCCACAACCTCGGGTATCTTCTTCAACTCATCTACCACATCGTCGAACTTCGCCGGATTCTGCAGGTAGAGTCCGATGTAAGCACACGTCTCATAGCCGAGCTTTTCAGGGTCGATGATGAACTGCGAGCCTTTAAGCACGCCCAGATTGTTGAGTTTCTGTATGCGCTGATGTATCGCAGCGCCACTCACGTTGCACAGACGAGCCACTTCCAAGAACGGGATGCGAGCGTCGCCAGCTATCAGCTTTAATATCTTCTTATCTAAAGAGTCTAAATTATAATGTGCCATCTGATATTTGTTTATTTTTGTACTAATTTATGCAAAGGTAGTGCAAATAAATTTATACTGCAACATTTTTGCACGAAAAACTCACAAATCGAAAGTATCGGATAAATCGGCGTAAATTACTTCTTCTGTTCCGCCGAATAGCTCATTCGGCGAACATCGGCTTTGCGCAGCGCCATCTTCACCTCGTTTATCAGCGACATCGGCGTACTGCGGTCGGCCTTTACCGACACAATCTGCTGCTCCTGGTCGTCGCCCGACATGGCTTTGCGCTCAGCGTTCACGTATGTTGTCACCTCTTCCGGCGTAGCATACTTGTCGTTGAGCTGCACCGTCATGCCCTTATACGACGGGACAAAGCCCGGCACAGCCTCCGACGGCCTGCCGATGTAGACATACGACACGGCACTCTTCTTCGTGAGGCGCGTCAGCTCGGTGCCCTGCGGCACACGGAAGCGCACCTTCAGCGTCACCTGTCGCATGTGCGTAACGACCATGAAGAAGAACAGAACGGTGAAGATAAGGTCGGGCAGCGACGATGTGTTCAGTGTCGGCACGCTGCGGTCAATGCTTCTGCGTATCATTCTGCGCCTCCTTTCTTCTCGTCCACCACCTTTGAAGTTTTATTATCCTCAGTAGAGTTATTGACCTCTGCGGTGTTATAAGTTTCCGAAAGATGTTGTGGGTAAATGTCGCGCACTTTCTTGCGTTGCTCGTCGGTGCAGCTGGCATAGTCGCGATGATAGCGGCGCTTAGCCTCAGCGTTGCGCACCTCAGCGTAAGCAGCTACAATCTCGTTCTCAAGCGTGAAGTAAGTGTTATAGTCGGAAGCCGGATTAGCGTCCACCAATATAAGATGCTGTGCGCCGCGCATCCGCACAAAGTCTACGATACGGCGGCGTATATCCTCAACGGCAACAGGCTTGTCGTTGAGCATCACCTCGTTCTGCGCCGTAATGCTGAACGAGAGCGTGTTCTCCTTCGACACATCCTTCGCTTCGTCGGTCTGCTCCTCCTTGTCGAGCGGCGGCAGTTGGCGCACAAGTCCTTTGTCCACATCCATCGACGACGTGACGAGGAAGAATGTGAGCAGCATGAAAGATATATCGGCTGTCGACGTAGTGTTAAGCGACGGCACCGAGTGTTTTCTACGTTTTATAAGCATAAGCCTTATTGTTTATAGGCCGAACTAAGCCTTTTGGAAGACTATTATCAATAAGCCTTTCTAAGCCTTTCTAAGCCTTTCTAAGCCTCTTTAAGCATTCTAAGCCCTCCCCGACGGGGAGGGTTGGGAGGGGCTTTTACCTGATGTATCGTGTCGATCCATACACGATGGCTCCGACAGCAACCACGATGAGCAGCAGCGATGTGCCGATGAACATGCCGGCTGTGCGCAGCCAGAAAGTATCTGTAAAGCGTTCGCCGTTCACCATGAGCGCATCGGTGCTCGAAAGAGCATAGGTGAGCACGAAGGAGAGCACTGTTCCGACGACGACCGCCACAGAGATGCGGCGCGCCGGCACGTTATTCACAACCACGTTCTCGCCCTTGTTCTTGCGCACGCCGTTGACAGCGCCGAGCACAGCTAAGCCGAGCGTAGCGAACGTAAGCACGATCATGAACCATATCAGCGCATCCGTAAGCAGCGGCGCACTATAGTCGGGATTATCGTCGTATGGCATGTCGTAGCCGATAATCCAGAACAGTGCGAACAGCACCACTATCACACCTATTAATATATAGAATATGCGGCTCGACAGCTGCATCGCCGTCAGATGTCGCAAATCAACAATCTTCTTCATCTCAACACCCTTTCTTATACTTGAGCAATGCGTCGAGCAGCGTGATAGCGCTCTCCTCCATCTGCGCCGTGAGATGGTCTACCTTAGAGAGCACATAGTTGTAGAACAGCTGCAGGATGAGCGCCACAATGATACCGAAGATAGTGGTGATGAGCGCCACCTTCATACCCGCAGCAACGATAGTAGGATTGATGTCGCCCGCAATCTGTATCTGCTCGAACGCCATCACCATGCCAATCACCGTGCCAAGGAAGCCGAGCGACGGCGCCATAGCAATGAAAAGCGTAATCCACGAGCAACCTTTCTCAAGGTTAGCCGCCTGCACGGAGCCGTAAGCCGCCACAGAGCGCTCGATATCCTCCATCGTTGTGTCGACACGCAGCAAGCCCTGATAGCAGATAGACGCCACCGGTCCGCGTGTGTTGCGGCACTGCGTCTTGGCGCCCTCGATGTCGCCCGCCTCAATCTTCGCGTCTATCTCGCGCATGAACTTCTTTGCGTTTATCTCCGACATGCTCAGATAGATGATGCGCTCGATGCAGAACGCCAGGCCCAGCACGAGAGCCAGCGCCACGAGCGACATGAACGAGGCGTTGCCCTCGATAAACTTCTCCTTCAGTATCTTATGCAAGCCGCCGCCCGAGTTCTCCGTGCCTTCGGCTATCTCCACCGGCACTACAGCCGCCGAGTCGGCGTCCTGCTGAACGGTGGGCACGGCAGCCTCAGCCGCCACCTGAGCGCTATCTGCAGGCGCAGCGTAGGCAGAAGCGCCAAACGTAGTGAACAACATCAATGCAATGATGCACAACGCAGTAAGTGTGTGGCATCTAACAAAATTTCTCATAGTTCTTGTATATTTACTAAAAACTGCCACAAAGCTAACCCGAATTGCGGCATTAATATCGTTGCAAAAGTAGTTATTATTTTTTTATTGACGTAGTATTTAGCATATTTTATGTAACTTTGCAGAGATTAGCAACAGCTTATTTACAAAGTAACGGAAACAACATATAGAAACATGACAATAAGAAATCTGTCTATAGCCCTCATAACGCTGATGGGCATAGCGCTGCCTGCCAATGCGCAGTACGCCTGGCAGGAGTACGACGAGCGCATGCCGTCGAAACAGCGACTGGACAACAACATAGGCTACAAGGTGGAGATGCAATCTTCGTTCTCGAAGGACAAGACTCCGCTCTGGCTCAACGCCAACAAGCACGGACTCAGCTCGCTCGACGAGTTCAACGGCTACGTGCGCGGCGCCGTGATGCGCCCTCTCTCCACCGACTCGGCTCGCCGCTGGGCGATAGGCTACGGCTTGGACGTGGCTGTGCCGGTGAACTACACGTCGAACGTCGTAGTGCAGCAGGCTTTCGCCGAGGCACGATGGCTGCACGGCGTACTCTCCGTGGGCGCCAAGGAGTACCCTATGGAGCTGAAGAGCCAGACGCTGAGCAGCGGTTCGCAAACATTAGGCATCAACGCCCGACCAGTGCCACAGGTGCGCATCGCCCTGCCCGAATACTGGACCATCCCCTGGACAAAGCGCTGGCTTCACCTTAAGGGACACATCGCCTACGGCATGATGACCGACGACAGCTGGCAGCACGACTTCACGAACAAGCAGCAGAAATACGCCGACCATGTGCTCTACCACTCCAAGGCGGGCTATCTGAAGATAGGCAACGAAGACTCGTTCTTCCCGCTCAGCCTCGAACTGGGACTGGAGATGGCGTGCGAGTTCGGCGGCAAGCCATATCGTCGCGACGGCCACGGCAACATGCAGCGCATACCTACCGGCACGGGCGTAAAGGACTTCTGGCATGCCTTCATACCGGGCGGCAGCGACGCCACCGACGGAGTCTACACCAACCGCGCCGGCAACCAGCTGGGCAGTTGGGTGGCACGTCTGAACTTCGACACCGAACTGTGGCGCTTCTCGGTATACGCCGACCATTTCTTCGAAGACCACAGCCAGATGTTCCTGCTCGACTACAACGGCTACGGCGAGGGCGAACAGTGGAACACATGGCAGAAGCGCCGCTATTTCATGTATAGTCTGAAGGACATGATGCTCGGCGCCGAGTTCGACCTGAAGTACGGCAGATGGCTGCGCAGCCTCGTCTTCGAGTATATCTACACGAAGTATCAGAGCGGACCATACAACCACGACCGCACCGAGAACATCAGCGACCACATCGCAGGCATGGACGACTACTACAACCACAGCATCTATACCGGCTGGCAGCACTGGGGACAGGTGATAGGCAACCCGCTCTACCGATCGCCGATATACAACACCGACAACAGCATCGACGTGCGCAACAACCGCTTCTATGCCCTACACCTCGGCGTGGAAGGCTCGCCTACGGAACGCCTCGACTACCGCGTACTCACCACCTATCAGAAGGGCTGGGGCACATACAACAATCCGTTCACCAAGGCGTACAAGAACCTTAGCTTCCTCGTCGAAGCGGAGTACAAGTTCAACCACAACTGGACGGTGCGCGGCGGCTACGCGATGGACTTCGGCAGCGAGAAGATGTACGGACACAACGCCGGATTCCAGCTCACCGTGACAAAGAGCGGACTGCTCACGAAGAAGAAGTAGAGCAAATCTCACCCCATCACCATCTCAACACCACACCACAACACCACAACACATGATAGCAAAACGATTATTCAAAACAATATTGGCTGCGTTCGTCCTCGTCGCCCTCGCCTCCTGCGAGATAGAGACCAGCGACAACGGCGACTTCGACGGCTTCTGGCACTTAGAACGCGTAGACACACTGGCTACGGGCGGCACAACCGACCTCTCGAAGAAGCGCGTGTTCTGGGGCGTGCAGTACAAGCTCATCAGCGTGCGCGACGTCGACGTAGACAAGCAGCACGGATACTATCTGCGCTTCAAGCAGACGCGCGACAAGATTGTGACGCACACGCCTTACAAGGACAACTGGCACCAGGACAAGGGCGACAACGGCGGCGACCACCCTATCGACGACCCGACGCTGCTCGCCGAGCCTCGTCTTGCTATCGTCATGGGCAACGAGGGTGACGGACTGCCTGCCGCTACCATCGCCGCCGCCGACTATGTGGTGCGCATACCGATGGCACGTGGCATCGACTCGCTCAATGTTGCCGCAGCTGCTGCCGTGGCTTTCTGGCAGTTGAGATGAGGCTTTTTAACCGAAAATGGCTAACTTTGCAACAAAATAAATACGTAGAAAGATTATGAAACACTTGAAAATAGGATATCTTCAGCAGCACAACGTGGCTGACGTGAAGACAAACATGCAGCGTCTTGCCGACGGCGTGCGCGACCTCGCAAAGCGTGGCGCCGAACTTGTTGTGCTGCAGGAACTGCACAACTCGCTCTACTTCTGTCAGGTGGAGGATGTAAACAACTTCGACCTTGCGGAGCCAATCCCCGGTCCGTCTACCGACTTCTACGGCGCATTGGCACGCGAGTGCAACGTGGTTATCGTCACATCGCTCTTTGAGCGCCGTGCTCCGGGTCTGTATCACAACACGGCTGTCGTCATGGAGCGCGACGGCTCTATCGCTGGCAAGTATCGCAAGATGCATATCCCCGACGACCCTGCCTACTACGAGAAGTTCTACTTCACACCGGGCGACCTCGGCTTCCGTCCGATTCAGACCAGCGTGGGCAAGCTCGGCGTGCTCGTATGCTGGGACCAGTGGTACCCCGAGGCAGCGCGACTGATGGCTCTGCAGGGCGCCGAACTGCTCATCTATCCTACAGCTATCGGTTATGCAGCGTCTGACACCGAGGACGAGCAGCAGCGTCAGCGCGAGGCGTGGACAACCGTGCAGCGCGGTCATGCCGTAGCCAACGGACTCCCTGTAGTGTCGGTCAACCGCGTAGGTTTCGAGCCCGACCCGAGCAAGCAGACACCGGGCATCGAGTTCTGGGGTTCGTCAATGGTTGTGGGTCCGCAGGGCGAGATGCTCTATCGCTCGGCTCCCGACGCTGAGGACAGCGTAATCGTGGAGGTAGACCTTGCTCACAGCGAGGACGTGCGCCGCTGGTGGCCCTTCCTGCGCGATCGCCGCATCGACATGTACGGCGAGATAACAAAGCGATTTATCGACTAATAATTCTTGATTGCCGTTTTTATCTTCCATATCTTCCAGTTATGGGCGTCGTGCAATCGTAATGTGCTGAAGATCAAACATAAACGGATATAAAGATGGCTGGAAGATAGTCCGCAAAACGGGCGTATCTTCCAGCCATCTTCCATCTTTTTCTCGGTATCTACCAGCCCGAGGCTTTATTTTTCCGTTTCTTTAAACTCATTATACACAGCCAGACCTTTTACTGTCAGGAGGTATTTCTGACGCGGATGACGGGGGGAATTTGGATATTTCATTGTGACAAGTCCTCCGTTGATGGCAGGAGTAAGAGAGTATTCGATAAAGTTGGGGCGGTTTCTCAATCCTACAGCATCCATCATTTCTTTTATGCCTTTTTCTTCAGTACCAATTGCTATAACCAAACGCTTTACATTTTCGCTCAATGAGCTTACGGAATTGTTTGTACTTGTATGGGTACTTGTATGGGTGCTTGTATGGGTACTTGTATGGGTGTCGCAATCATCTTGGTAGCCAATCAGCATATAGCGGTTTTTCAATTCGTTTTCTTCCTCCAATATCAAATTGCGGAAAAACTTGATTAGAAAAGACTTGTTCGGCTCTATTCCTTTTAATGGATTGCGATAGTTGGCACGTACTAATGCGTTACGGAAGTACCACGAATTGTTTGCAAACAAATCATTGTTTACCTTGAATCCGATAGATCGCAGATACTTGATGACGAATACCGCCGTTGTTCTTGTGTTGCCTTCGCGGAATGGGTGGTTCTGCCAAAGCAACGTGACGAAATCAACGATATGTTCTATGATTTCATCGGTGGTCAGTCCTTTGTAATTGAACTCTTTCTCTTGCTGTATATCATACCTCAGTGCCATCATGATGTCTGCTGCACGTCCATATACAACGGAGTCGTCTTGAAGCACCCATTCTTTCTTGCTAATGTCGTAAGTGCGTACCTCGCCTGCGTGTTTGAACACACCTTCAAACAGGTGTCTGTGGATATTCAGAAATTCCAATGCTGTAAACGAGAACGACTTTTCGCTCAGCAGTTTTGCAATATTGGCTGCAACTCGGTCTGCTTCTTCCTTTTCTTCATCGTCCTTGTCATGTGTGGTCTTGTTGATATAATAAGATTTCAGCCGCTCCCTAACATCATCAATGGTGATATCGCCTTCAATATGGCGTACAGCAGTCTCTCTTAGATAGTCGGACACCTTCAGTCCATCCACATCCTGCAGACCGATTGCTGTACGCCATGCAGAAGCCTTTTCTTGTTTATGCGGCTCCGCCATACGTTCGTAGGCTTCGAAGTCGATATATAGTTGCTTGTTATTGCTCATGATTATCTATCTTTTTCGTTAGTTGCAACTGGTGTTATACAGAATGCAAAGATACACATTTTTGGCGAGAAGGTGAAGAAGAAAGCTGGGAAATCGTTTCACTCCGCCTGCGGCTGTCTGCGTGTGAGATAAAGGTAGAACACGCTGACAATCAGTGGCACTACGGCAAGCTCCGTGGCGAGCTGAAAGATGCGCTGATAGTCGGCGATGGTGAGCATGAGGCTGGCTAATGCGCTAACGATGACGAACGGCGTGGCGATGAGCGTGCGCGCTATTGCGTGGCGCAAAGTGCTGTCGGGCATGTTGCGCGTGAAGCGCACCACCACCTTCTTCACCATGCTAAGAGCGAAGCCCAATGCGGCGTGACCCGCAGCCAGCGCTGCGGCTACGATGCTGAGTGGCGCTGCCGTGTTGTAGCTGAGGAAGAGCAGTGCGGCGCCCGGAACGGCGAGCAGTAGGGCTGATGGCAGTAGCCAACGACGCAGTCCGTGGCGGCGTATGGCGGCACAGGCGTCTACGCCGATGTATTCCTTATAAATGTGCTTTTCATGAATGGCACGGGTGACCAGCAGGCCGTGGGGCGCCAGCATGAAACGGCCCATCTCGGTGTAGATGCTCACGTCATCCATTCCGGCGGGCACCAGGATCTTCTCATACTGTTCCTTGACGCCAGCGCCGATGGCTGCGATGTCGTTCTTGCGCTGCAGCATACGGCGCATAGTCTCTCTGAACTCGCCGCGATGCAGACCCATCGTAGGCTTCGGCTTGGCGTAGCCGTGTGGTCCGCCTGGCAGAAAGAGAGCGTGCCAGAGCCACAGAAACAGTTCCACGCCTGCCATCACGTAGAACACAAAGCTCCACGAGTAGCGTATGTTGCGTGTCACTACTTCCATATTGCCGCCCACCATCGACATTACTCCGCAGCCGAAGAGGAGGGCCATAGTCAAAAATCCGCAGGATTTTTGACTATGGAATGTTGTTGTGTTGAGGTGTTGAGGTGTTGAGGTGTTGAGGTTGAGATGTTGAGGTGTTGAGGTGTTGAGGTGTTGAGGTGTTGATGTTGAGGTGTTGAGGTGTTGAGGTGTTGTGCTTGGTTGGTGCACTTGAGACAAGTGCACCCCCTGAGACAAGTGCACCCCTTGTGGTGAGTCGACATAGAAACGGTGCAGGGCGATGTTGTAGAACAGAGCCGAGCAGACGAAGAACGGCATGAAGCATGCCGTGCCCAGCAGCCAGTAGCTCGTATGGAGCGTGAAGGCTACGGCGGCGAGTGAGAGAGCGGAGATGAACTGTGTGGAGAGAATCCATACCTTTGTGGTGCCCCAGAAGTGGGTGACTATCATCTCGAACAGCGGGCGCAGCAGCACGGGCAGACAAAGCAAGGCGATGGCAAGCGCTGTGTCGGGGGTGTCAAGTCCCATGCGGCGCAGCATCACCATCGTCAGAACAAGCACAGACACAGCCAATCCGTTGCCGAACATCAGCGACGGAAACCACAGGCAGCGGGTCTTTGCACCTCTGCGGTGTGTGCGGTAGGTTGTTTTCTTTTGCTTGTCTGTCATTATTTTTTCTTTCCGAACTCGGGGTCAATCTTCAGGAACGCCGTCACAAGGAACGTGATCAGGCAGCACGCCATCACGAAGATGAAGAACATCTTGTAGCCCATGATGTCCTTAACGTAGCCCGACACCATGCCCGGCAGCATCAGTCCGAGATAGGAGATGCCGGTGCATATAGAATAATGTGAGGTGCGGAACTTGCCCTGACTGTAGTAAAGCATGTAGAGCGTCAATACGGTGAAGCCCAAGCCATAGCCGAACTGCTCCACGAAGAGGCACGACGATACGACCCACAGATTAGAGTCGAGCGTGTAGCTGAGGTATATGTACACAACATCGGGCAGTGTGATGGCGCATACGAGCGGCCACAGCCAGCGCTTCATGCCGTCGCGACTGACGAGCACGCCGCCGAGGATTCCGCCTAAGAGCAGTCCGATGAGTCCCACCGTGCCCTGCGCCAGTCCGTACTCCTCGGGTGTCAGAGCCATTCCGCCTTCGGCTGTAGGTCGCATGAGGAACGTCTTTGTCATCGTGTTCAGCAGAGCTTCCGGAAAGCGGTAGAATAGCAGGAAGAGCATCACGAACACTGTCTCCTTTGTGCCGAACTTGCAGAAGAATGTGGCGAGCATCGTTTTCAGTTCGCTTGCCACCTCTCCAACGCTCTTCTCCGAACTGACATCATCGGCAGGACGCGGCATCATCTTGCAGTGGTAGAGCCAAATGCCGATGAAGAGCGCCGCGAGAGCGTAGAATATAAGCGTCCAGGTGTAGACCACAGGCATCTGCAACTGATGTTCAAGGAAGCCGGCGAGCGACACGAGTGCGCCGTTCACGAAGATGACGGCGAGTCGATAGAACGTATTGCGCAGTCCGACGTACTTCGCCTGGTTGTGCTCGTCAAGCTCTATCATGTAGAAGCCGTCGGCAGAGATGTCGTGCGTGGCACTGGCGAACGCCATAGCGAAGAGGAAGAACATCGTGCCCTGAAACCAGAACGACGTTGGCAGCGTGAAAGCGATGCCAGCCAGCGCACTGCCCATGAGCAGCTGCATCGTGAGCACCCACCAGCGCTTTGTCTTCAGCAGGTCGATGAACGGACTCCATAGCGGCTTCACCACCCACGGCAGAGCCAGCCAGCCCGTGTAGAGTCCCACCTCAGCATCGCTCAGTCCCATCTGCATCAGCATGACTACCGACAGGGCTGTAACGACAACGTTGGGCAGGCCTTCTGCGAAATATAGTGTGGGGATCCATGCCCACGGATTGGTCTTTTTCAATTATTAATTTTTAATTTTTAATTATTAATTATTGCCAAAGGCAATTTTGAGTTTTGAGTTATGAAATGTTGTTTTGTTGAGGTGTTGTTATGTTGAGATATGTACTAATGTCACCATCTCAACACCACACCACCTCAACATCCTTTCACCACTTCACCATTACTTATATATCCTCTTTATCTCCGCTCCGCGATAGTAGTGCAGCAGAATTTGGTCGTAGTTATAGCCCTTGGCACCCATTACTGCAGCACCAATCTGGCATAGTCCTACGCCGTGTCCCCATCCTGCACCCGTGAGTCGGAATGTCTGCGGCACGCCGTCCTTTATATCCTCCTTGTCTACGACGAAGGCGCTGCTGTAGAGATGCGTATTGCTGAGCGCACGGCGTATCTCCAGTTCCTTACCGATAGTGAAGGTGCGCTCCGATCCCACAATCTTCAGGCGGCAGATGCGTCCGCTGCTGCCACGCTCCACCGGCACGAGGTCGAGAATGTCGCCGAACTCCATCTTCAGACGCTCTGTGATGAGGCTCTTCAGCTCGTCCTGCGTGTATGTGACGTGCCAGCGATAGAAGTCGGTTGTCTCCTGGTCGTAGTCGTTGAGCACTTCCGAGAGTATCTTCTTGTCGTTGGTGTTGCAGAACGACTCCGGCGCTGTACGAATCCAGCGTTCGGCATTCTCCTCTACGGTCAGGTCGGGCAGTTCTGCGGCTGCGGCGTTGCTGCATCCGCAAGAGCTTGCGTCAGCCACGTCGCGTATCGCCGCAAGATACGGTTTCTTCACGTTCTCCCAGCAATACTGGAACTCCTCCGTC
>OLGV01000692.1_pt1 | contig 13242 bp, 9 predicted proteins | sample 1605761 | NCBI WGS metagenome assembly OLGV01 (sample SAMN03283245) | human gut metagenome | biome: human-associated habitat; material: feces | host: Homo sapiens | place: Peru | collected 2012
AATACACCGCCTATCTGGAAGGATTCATAAACGCATCTTACAAAACAAATTAATGGCGATATGGAATATTCAGACAAGGAATACTGCTTGGAGGTGTGGGGCGACATGGCTTGCTTCACCAGGCCGGAACTGAAGGTGGAGCGGGTAAGTTATGATGTGATCACCCCATCAGCGGCACGTGCCATCTTCGAGGCGATTTTCTGGAAACCGGCCATACATTGGCAGATTACCAAAATCGAAGTGTTGAACCCAATCAAGTGGACATCAATCCGTAGAAATGAAGTCGGAGCGGTTGCAGGCAGATCTCCGATCTTCATCGAAGAACAAAGACAGATGAAGAACACCCTTTTGCTTAAGGATGTGCGTTATCGTATTTGGGCAAGAATGGAGTTTCGTCCAATTAGAAAACGCATTGAGGAGGGCGACCTGTTCGCTCATGAACCAGGAAAGGATGAGAACCCGATGAAGTATTACCAGATGTTTGAGCGTAGAGCGGGCAAGGGTCAATGCTTCAATCAGCCTTACCTTGGCACACGTGAATTTTCTGCGTCATTTCGTCTGGTGGATGTGAATGCGGAAGAGTTAGATCCGGCATTGCCTACAGACAAAGGAGGAGACAGAGACTTCGGAATTATGCTCTATGACATGGATTTCTCCAATCCTAAGGACATTCAAGCCTTGTTCTATCGTGCTGAAATGAGGCAAGGAGTAATCACTGTTCCACCAATTGATGGCAAGGAGGTGTTAAGATGATACTGAAAGCGTTATATGACTATTATAACAGGTGCGGCAACCTTCCGGCGCCGGGAATGGAAGAGAAGGAAATAGGCTTTGTCATTGTCATTTCCAAAGAAGGCAAATTCCTTCGCTTTGAGGACTGTAGAACGGACAAGACCATCGGAAGAGTCTATCTTGTCAAAAAACACGTGAGCAGGTCAAGTGCCGCTGTCGCCAACTACCTTTATGATAACAGTGCCTATGTGCTTGGTTATTCAGATAAAGATGATAGTGAAAAGAATCAGTTGTATTTCAATACATTTGTTGAGAAGGTTCAGTCAATTCTGGATAGAATGCCTGATAATTCTGACATTCGGACGCTGATGAACTTCTATGCGCAGGGAAGAGAGGCTATCCATTCAGAAGTAGAGCAAGATCCATTATGGGAAGACATTAAAAAGAATTTATCAAAGAAGTATTCGGTTTTTTCTTTCAGAATTGAAGGAGACTTGAGAATCCTGGCAGAGAAGAAAGAACTCATGCAAACAAATGAGGGTACAAAGAATGATAACAGCCGTGGTCTCTGCATGGTGACGGGTGTTCAAGGAGAACTTGTTGACACCACAACAGCCACAATGATTCAAGGAAGTCAGGCAACTGCGAAATTGGTCGCTTTTCAGGTTAATTCCGGCTATGACTCTTACGGAAAAGAAAAGTGCGGCAACGCTCCGATCTCACACGAGGCCGAATTTGCCTACACGACAGCTCTCAACACGATGCTGCGTAGAGATTCACGCAACAAATTTACGGTAGGCAACCGTACGTTCGTCTTTTGGGCATCCTCAAATGACAAGGCTGCGGAACAAGCGGAAGAAAGCCTCTTTGATTTGCTGGGATATTCGGAAGAGAAGAAAGACAATCCTAATGCGAAGATAGAACAAGTAAGAAAAGTCTTTACCGCGATTTATTCGGGTAGTTTGAGCACAAGTCTGGAAGATCGTTTCTACATTCTTGGACTTGCCCCCAATTCCGCTCGGATAGCGGTGGTCTATTGGTCAGAAACACCTTTGCGGGATTTTGCCGGGAAGATTCTTCGGCATTTCGACGATATGGAGATAATCGACACGCGCAAGGATAGAAAGCCATATATGGGAATAAAGGATATTCTTTCAGCGGTCACTTTAGGAGGCAAGCAGTCCGAGGCGACGCCGAATCTTCCTGAATCAATCATCAAAAGCATCTTTTTGGGGACACCTTACCCTTATACCCTCCTTTCCGCATGTATACGTCGGATAAGGGCAGAAAGTGGTGACGGCAATGCTGCTCGAATAACTCGTATAGCCATTATAAAGGCATTTTTGAACAGACAAAATGTTAATGATAAAAGAATGGAAATCATGTTGGACAAACGTAACACAAATCAGGGCTACCTGTGTGGCCGCCTCTTTGCAGTTCTTGACAGAATTCAAGAAGATGCAAACGGGATCAGCAGCATCCGCGAACGCTATATGAATGCTGCCAGCTCAACACCATCCTCGGTGTTCGCAACGATACTCAATCTTTCTTCCCACCATTTGGAGAATTTGTCAAATGAGGGAAAGAAAGTGTTCTATGAGAAGTTGAAGCAAGAGATAATCGACAAAATCTCCTCTGATGGGTTCCCGGCGCACCTTGACCTTCAAGACCAAGGTCGCTTCTTTGTGGGATATTATCACCAGAGGCAAGACTTTTTTAATAAAAAAGAAGAGAATAATAATGACGAAAGTGTAAATGCTTAAAATTTAAAATATTATGACTGAATTAAACAACAGAATCGATTTCGTTTACGTTTTCGATGTACAGGATGGTAATCCAAACGGTGATCCGGATGCGGGAAATCTGCCTCGCGTGGATGCCGAAACTGGTATGGGACTGGTGACAGATGTGTGCTTGAAGCGTAAGGTTCGTAATTATGTACAGGTTGCGAAAGGCTTGTCAGAGGGCTATGACATATTCATCAAAGAAAAAGCTATTCTCAATGATGAGATAGACAAAGCCCATGATGACTCTGTGGTAAAGGGTGTCAAGGACGCAAAGGACAAGACAGCCGCCGCGCGACGTTTCATGTGCAAGAACTACTATGACATACGAACCTTTGGTGCTGTAATGTCAACAGGAAAGAATGCCGGTCAGGTTAGAGGCCCTATACAACTGACCTTCGCTCGTTCTGTCGACCCGGTTGCCACAGCTGAGCATTCCATAACCAGGGTTGCGGTTGCGACACAAAAAGAGGCCGAGAGCCAAAAGGGAGAGAATCACACTATGGGTCGCAAAGCCACAATACCTTACGGTCTCTATGTGTGTCACGGCTTCGTCTCGGCAAACCTTGCGAAACAGACAGGCTTCTCTGAAGAAGATCTTCAATTATTCTTCGAGGCGTTGAAAAATATGTTCGATGCGGATCGTTCGGCCGCTCGCGGCTTGATGAGCGCACAGAAGCTTATTGTGTTCCGTCACGATTCCGAACTTGGCAATGCGCCGGCCAATAAACTCTTCGATCTGGTAAAGATAGAAAAAGTAACAGAGAGTGCCCCAAGATCGTTCCGTGACTATAAGGTGACGATTGAAGAAGAATCGATTCCTGCCGGTGTCACAGTGAAAGAACTCATATAGCGTCGTTCTATGTACTCAGAAGAAGAAATGCTAATGTTGTCGGGGATTCAGCACTTTATGTTCTGTCCCCGGCAATGGGCATTGATTCACATCGAACAACAATGGGCAGAGAACAAGCTGACGACGGAGGGGAGTATTCTGCATAGTAACGTTGACAATCCTTTCTACCGCCAGAAAAATGGAGACGTAATCACTCTCCGCTCTTTGCATATCGCCTCAAGGGAGCTAGGGCTGTATGGCGTCACGGATGCGGTGGAACTTATTCCTTCCGACTCCCGAGAGGATTCGATCACCCATAATAAATACAAAGGATTTTGGAAGCCTTATCCTATTGAATATAAAAGGGGACATAGTAAACCTGATGAGAGAGACGAAGTACAACTGGCGGCTCAAGTTCTATGTCTGGAAGAAATGTATGGTATTCATATTCCTCGTGGAGCCCTCTATTACGATGAGGTGAAGCGTCGTGAAACGGTTGAAATGTCCGATGTTTTGCGGACAACCACGATGCGATGCGCCAAAGAAATGCATAGAATATTCACAAGCGGCGACATCCCCAAAGCCACGAAGAGACCCCATTGCAAAAACTGTTCTCTAAAAGACATTTGCCTTCCGGAAACGAATGATTGTACTCAAGTTGTAACGTATTTAAGCAGAAACCTATATGAGAATATTACTTAATACTTTGTATGTGACTACCCCTGAAGCATATTTGAGCAAGGATGGGCTGAATGTTGTTGTCTCTGTAAATCAGGAGGAGATATTCCGTATACCGATTCACAACATTGAGCAGATAGTGACATTCGGATATATTGGAGCAAGCCCTGGGGTGATGAAGTTATGCGCCGATAGCGGGGTATCCCTTACGTTTCTTTCTCCACAAGGTCGTTACATAAGTCGTTCGCAAGGTCCGACAAAAGGCAATGTTTTATTGAGGAAGGCACAATACAATTATTCCGATGATCCAGATTATTCCCTTCACCTCAGCAAATTGTTTATCGGAGGAAAGATACATAATTATCGTAATATTCTTCGTAGGTTCATTCGTGACAATGGTTCAGACGATGTTGTGGAAAATGCGGCGGAGAATCTCCGAAGGTGTAAGTTAAAGGTCTTGAACACAGATTCAATTGATAGCGTAAGAGGAATTGAAGGGGAGGCGGCAACATATTATTTTGGAATATTCTCACATCTGATTCTGAACCAGAAAGACGATTTTGTTTTTGAGAACCGTAATCGCCGTCCTCCAAAGGATGCTGTCAACGCTATGCTGTCGTTTGTGTATTCCCTTATTTGCAATGATATGACTTCCGCTTTGGAGACAGTGGGTCTAGATCCATATGTGGGTTTTATGCATACCTTAAGACCAGGCCGGGCTTCTTTGGCTTTGGATGTTATGGAAGAACTTCGTGCTTATTTGGGAGACCGTTTGATTCTGTCGTTGATAAACAGGAAACAGATTACAATAAAAGATTTTGTGAAGCAAGGGGATGAAAGCATTGTGATGACGGATAGCGGGAGGAAAACAATATTGACCGCTTGGCAAAGCCGAAAAAAAGAGACGATCACTCATCCCTATCTTAACGAGAAGGTATCCATAGGCCTTTTACCCTACATTCAATCAATGTTACTGGCGAGATTCATCAGGAAAGACATTGATGACTATCCTGTTTTCCTTATCCAATAATTGGCGATTATGTTTGTACTGATAACTTATGATGTGAATGTGTCCTCGCCCAGTGGAGAAAGACGCTTGAGACAAGTCGCAAAGGCCTGTTTAAATTATGGTAAACGTGTTCAGAATTCAGTGTTTGAATGCATCTTGACAGAATCTCAATATGTGAGCCTTAAATTTCAGTTAGAGAATCTCATCGATAGAGACCAAGACAGTGTAAGGTTCTATTCATTAGGATCAAACTGGAAGCACAAGGTAGAAACCTTGAGTGATAAGAGAGACACGGATTTCACGGAGGAGCTCATTATTTGACAGAGGCGAACCCCAAGTGTTGCAGATAAAGCAGAGATGTTCGCAATTGTTGAACATCAATAATATGGCCGAGATAATCACGTAATGTTAACAGAGTTTATAATTATTATGTTTTCATTCGCAAATTCATTATCTTTATGACCTAAAAGCCAACCATTTGATGGCTTAACAGTCGCACCCCACGTGGGTGCGTGGATTGAAATTCGGAGATCAGGCGGATGCCGGCGTAGAACGCGGTCGCACCCCACGTGGGTGCGTGGATTGAAATCTCCCACTGCTTGAGTGGTCGAATGATGATGTGTGTCGCACCCCACGTGGGTGCGTGGATTGAAATCCTGGCGGGGTTAGGACAGCTTTTCCCGGTCGGGGTCGCACCCCACGTGGGTGCGTGGATTGAAATAAGTGCTCGTTGGCGCGTCCAGCCTTCTCCAGCGTCGCACCCCACGTGGGTGCGTGGATTGAAATAAAAGTTGATATGGCGGCTAAATTTAATTTGTTAGGTCGCACCCCACGTGGGTGCGTGGATTGAAATTGCAAGGTCAGAAAGTTTGTCCGTACTTGTGTTATGTCGCACCCCACGTGGGTGCGTGGATTGAAATATAACGAAAAACGAAAGCCGCTATATCAGCAGGGTCGCACCCCACGTGGGTGCGTGGATTGAAATACCCAGCGGCCGAGCACGCCCTCGCGGTTGTAATTGTCGCACCCCACGTGGGTGCGTGGATTGAAATAACGACCTCCCAATTATCCTTGATAGTTCGGAGTCGCACCCCACGTGGGTGCGTGGATTGAAATTTCTTTTCAACCCCGTTCGTGAACGAGGACATATAAGTCGCACCCCACGTGGGTGCGTGGATTGAAATGCCCCGGAAATGATCCATACACCACTCAAGGGGTGGTCGCACCCCACGTGGGTGCGTGGATTGAAATTCCCTGTCCAATCGCATCACGGTCATCACGCTGGTCGCACCCCACGTGGGTGCGTGGATTGAAATTCCGCTATCTGGCGCTGACGTTCCGCCAAGGCAGTCGCACCCCACGTGGGTGCGTGGATTGAAATCGTATCGTCAAAGCAGCTTGCGAACGTCTCCCAAGTCGCACCCCACGTGGGTGCGTGGATTGAAATGTAGCCACCACCGAAGAGATGTTTTTCGAGCTTGTCGCACCCCACGTGGGTGCGTGGATTGAAATTTTGACGATTAGGCTGACGAGTTACAGGAGTATGTCGCACCCCACGTGGGTGCGTGGATTGAAATGAATAACTACTCTCATAACTAGAAATCAGTTCGAGTCGCACCCCACGTGGGTGCGTGGATTGAAATTTTGAAAGCGGCGTGCCGTTTAGAATCAATTTATGTCGCACCCCACGTGGGTGCGTGGATTGAAATCCGGACGGGCTCTCGACCCGTGTCGTCCTCGACGTCGCACCCCACGTGGGTGCGTGGATTGAAATCTGGCGGCGTGGGCGGAGCCGAAACCCCTCGACACGTCGCACCCCACGTGGGTGCGTGGATTGAAATTTCGGACTGTACTGCAACTTCTTCTTTGGCAGAAGTCGCACCCCACGTGGGTGCGTGGATTGAAATAAGATCCTGGAGCCCGAGACGTGGGCGAAGGTGGGTCGCACCCCACGTGGGTGCGTGGATTGAAATATCAGGTCATCAGGCACCTGCTCCATTCCCGAAGGTCGCACCCCACGTGGGTGCGTGGATTGAAATCCACAGAGAACCCCGTATTTCGAGCCTTGAAGGTGTCGCACCCCACGTGGGTGCGTGGATTGAAATGGGCAAGGCAAGAAAACGGCGATTTGCGTGGGGAGTCGCACCCCACGTGGGTGCGTGGATTGAAATTGTCCTCCAGACTCTTGTTAAGCCGGGAAACAGGGTCGCACCCCACGTGGGTGCGTGGATTGAAATAGCGGAGCGGCAATGTTGTCCATGGCCATCTTGTGTCGCACCCCACGTGGGTGCGTGGATTGAAATCGAGACCCTCCCAGAGCATGTCATCGTCAAAATCGTCGCACCCCACGTGGGTGCGTGGATTGAAATCTCGACATATAGCCGTCAAGGATGGCGTTATGGGTCGCACCCCACGTGGGTGCGTGGATTGAAATTGGGCGTAATGGTCGCAGACCATCGCCGCCGTGCGTCGCACCCCACGTGGGTGCGTGGATTGAAATGGAGGCAGCTGCTGAGTGATCTATGCTCCTTGTGTCGCACCCCACGTGGGTGCGTGGATTGAAATCGTAACTCCTGTTCGAGAAGTTGCGGAGAATAGGCGTCGCACCCCACGTGGGTGCGTGGATTGAAATTCCATTGACGGGGTGAAGTGTGTCCTCAGGCGTGGGTCGCACCCCACGTGGGTGCGTGGATTGAAATACAACAATTTCTGGGGTATCTTGGCTATCGCGGAGTCGCACCCCACGTGGGTGCGTGGATTGAAATACAATAATTTCTGGGGTATCTTGGCTATCGCGGAGTCGCACCCCACGTGGGTGCGTGGATTGAAATAATCATGTAATACCTACTCGACAGCCGCACCGTCGTCGCACCCCACGTGGGTGCGTGGATTGAAATTTCCTCTTTACCTCCGCTATCCTGTCCGGGTCGAGTCGCACCCCACGTGGGTGCGTGGATTGAAATGATCAACCTTTAATATCCCTTTAGCCTCTATCCTGTCGCACCCCACGTGGGTGCGTGGATTGAAATGACCTTGAGCTCAATATCTCCGAGGTTATGGCGGGTCGCACCCCACGTGGGTGCGTGGATTGAAATAAAATGATGGAAAATTACATCGGAAAAAAGTGCATCGTCGCACCCCACGTGGGTGCGTGGATTGAAATAGCGGCATCGGTGGGGCCGAGATAGCCGCGGCGGTCGCACCCCACGTGGGTGCGTGGATTGAAATATACGGTCAACATATGAAATACCAAAACCTTTGCGTCGCACCCCACGTGGGTGCGTGGATTGAAATTCACCAATAGTATTACCTATCGCAACACTCGAGGTCGCACCCCACGTGGGTGCGTGGATTGAAATTTTTGGACTCTCTCCGATGGACGGGAACTGAAATGTCGCACCCCACGTGGGTGCGTGGATTGAAATTCAACCGCCAATTTCAGATCATCACTCATGGCATCGTCGCACCCCACGTGGGTGCGTGGATTGAAATTCCCATAGATCCTGCAGTTTGGATTCATCGTATTCCAGGTCGCACCCCACGTGGGTGCGTGGATTGAAATTGCAACTCCTGTTCAAGAAGTTGCGGAGAATAAGCGTCGCACCCCACGTGGGTGCGTGGATTGAAATTCTTGCTGATTACCTTGGTTACAAAGGTTCTGTGTCGCACCCCACGTGGGTGCGTGGATTGAAATTTTGTAGATAATTACCGTATCGCCCTTTTCACGGTCGCACCCCACGTGGGTGCGTGGATTGAAATTCACCGCCCGTCCGCTAACTATCATTGACAATTTGTCGCACCCCACGTGGGTGCGTGGATTGAAATGCGTTGTCATCCATATCTTAAGCATCAATTAAAGTCGCACCCCACGTGGGTGCGTGGATTGAAATAGCTATAACAGCTTTGTCCCTGTTACCTTTAGCGAGTCGCACCCCACGTGGGTGCGTGGATTGAAATTTCTCTGACCTACATCCCTTGCGCCTGTTCGGTGTCGCACCCCACGTGGGTGCGTGGATTGAAATTTCAGTTGATGTTACTGACACTAGTTTCGTCGATGTCGCACCCCACGTGGGTGCGTGGATTGAAATGCATACAGGAAGAATTTAAGCATTATGGATATGTCGCACCCCACGTGGGTGCGTGGATTGAAATGTCAATATCAGGAAGCTGGCCTTAACCCTGCCTTGGTCGCACCCCACGTGGGTGCGTGGATTGAAATCTGTGCAAGGACCCGGACACGGGCGTTTGGGTCGGTCGCACCCCACGTGGGTGCGTGGATTGAAATAGATCATCACGTGGTTGGAGGACGGAAGCATCGGAAGTCGCACCCCACGTGGGTGCGTGGATTGAAATTGGGCTGTCGCAGCCGCGCTGTTAGCGATCTCGGTCGCACCCCACGTGGGTGCGTGGATTGAAATATCGTCAAAAGGTTCATGACGGACAACGCCCACGTCGCACCCCACGTGGGTGCGTGGATTGAAATTCGACATGTATCCGTCAAGGATGGCGTTGTGAGTCGCACCCCACGTGGGTGCGTGGATTGAAATCGTCCGGCTGATGCCATGGCCTTCTTGCCGGCCTGTCGCACCCCACGTGGGTGCGTGGATTGAAATTCCGTGGCAAGATTCTTCCCCAGAGCGATGGCGTCGCACCCCACGTGGGTGCGTGGATTGAAATATGAAAGAATGTGATTGCGACAAAAAACTGCCTGAGTCGCACCCCACGTGGGTGCGTGGATTGAAATTCGGAGGATGCTCTAACCACCGCTTTGGTATTTGGTCGCACCCCACGTGGGTGCGTGGATTGAAATACAAGTGCCTACACCCTCCGTCACACGGCCTGCGCAAGCAGCCTTGCCGAGAACGGCTTTATGGATTGCATCAAGAGCTGTGACTTCCTGCTGAGCAACGAAGGTAAGGCGGCCATCGTCAAGCTTCACGTTGACGGAATAGCAAGGTACGTAAGAAGCCGCTATTCTTGACTATCCGGGACAGGAACCCCTTCCGCTCGCAGATGGCCTTCAATGGTGTTGAGCGGCAGGTTTTCCATCCGACTCTGGTCAATGTAGTTCAGCATAGAGACGCGGAGACCTTTCAGATTCGGATGCTCGTTGATATATGTTTTGAGAGACTTCACCTTGACGTTTTCCTCGGCCTTGGTCTACCCGTTATTGCATTCGGCAAAACTGATAGGCCGCCGCTTTCCCCAAAGCGACGGCCTGTTGTATATAAAACGAACTTAACAAATAGACAACAAAAAGAACTTTTGTCTGTCCAAGGACAAAGGTATCAAGATTTATCGAATATCCAAAACTTTTTCGTAATTTTTTAAAACGATTTTTGCGTCAATTGTTCATGAAAGCACCGTTGTTTGCTTACAGATTGATGCAAAATGCCGCTTCGAGACACTTCTGAGGGGGATTCTGTGCAAGATGATCCGGCGATGTTCCGTCTGGACCGCACCATTGGTGGCGGCAAGATTTAAAAGGTTTTTACCCGTTCCTGTACTCACTTGGTGTCATTCCTGTGTGTGCCTTGAAGAACTTGTAGAACACGGACGGATTCGGGAAATGCAGTTTGAAAACGATCTCCTTAATGCTGTCGTCGGTGTACTTGAGCATATTCTTGGCCTCCAGAATCACGAACGAGTCGATCCAGTCCGGCGCCGACCGTCCGCTTACCTGCTTGATAAGCTTGGAAAGGTATTTGGGTGTCAGGCCAAGATGGCTCGCATAGAAGGCCATGTTCCTTTCTGAGGTGTGATGCTCGGTGACGAGCGCCATGAAATGCTCGAAAATCAGTTTTACTCTCGTGTTGACCGCCGCTCCAGGCAACTCGGGGGTTCTGGCCGCACTCTTCTCCATTAGTCCTCCGAGAACATAGAACAGCGAAGCTATCAAAGAACCGACCGCCTCCCTTTTGTTCGGCACATCCGAGGACAGGATTACCCCTATAAGATCCAAATATTTGGAACAGAATGCGATGTTCCTGTCGTCAAGCTGAATGCATGGTTCCGTCAGCAATTTCAGCCGATCGTCGAAAATTTTCTTAAAGTCGAAACTTATGCTGGAAAGATACTCCTTGGAGATCGCCACGACAATGAACTCGAATCCGTTGTCGCCTTCATTGCCCAGCCTGTTTATCTTTATGATGTTCCCCGGGGTGCCGATGAACAGCGTACCCTTGACCACTTTGTAAGACCGAAGGTTGATCTCCACGTTCAACTCTCCTGATTTGCAGAAAATAGCGATGTACGCATCGCTGCGGCAAGGATATTTCAGAAATTGAAGGTTGTCGCTATACTTCACGTCCATGATGAAGAAATCGTCTTCAAGCTGGATCTCGTTCTGGACAGGAACGAGTTTCCTGATCTGTTTAAGACCTATGTTCAATAACGAATCTGGCATTCCATAAAATGTTTTTAGCGTCTGGCGGCAAAATTAGAAAATATTCTTGTCATTGCAAAATTTCGCAATATTCTACCTTTTGACAATTATAGAGTCCAATCATTCATTCTAATGGTATAATTTGGCAGTCAATTTGTAGTGAAGCCTATCGCTTGTAAGAAGAACAAAAAATTTATGAATATGAACAAGTACATTGTCAAAATCTCAACATTGGTCGCTATGGCTCTTGTGCCAGTTGCGATGAATGCCCAGCAGACGTTGACGCTGGAGCAGTGCCGCGAAATGGCAATCGAGAACAACAAGACCTTGAAACAGGCCGAGACCAAGATTGAAATGGCAGGCTATGACCGTAAGATAGCGTTCGCGAATTATCTTCCGAATATCTCGGCGACAGGGGCGTACATCTATAACGCCAATGACATCGCCCTTGTCAGCGACGTGACTTCCCAGAAGCTGCAGAATATGGGAACCCTTATCCATTCTCAGGTACAGGGTTTCGCCCAGGAACTGATGACCGCTATAAAATCCAATCCGGCGGCCGCTCTTGAATATGCCAACAGCCCTATGTGGCAGACGGTTCTCGGAGCGCTTTCGCAGACGGATATGTCACAGACAATCAACGCCCTTGGCAAGGAGATCGATGACGCTTTCCATCCGGATATGCAGAATATTTTCGCAGGTGCCGTGACAGTTCAGCAACCGGTGTTCGTGGGAGGCAAGATCATAGCTGCCAACAAGATTGCCAAATTGGCGGAAGAGCTGTCAAAGACCCAGTACGACCAGCAGTACCAGCAGGTTATAGTTGATGTTGACCAGGCATATTGGCAGATTGTTTCCATCGCGAACAAGAAGAAGCTTGCCGAGGCCTACGCCGACCTTCTTCACAAGATGGAGCACGATGTGGATCTTTCAGTCAAGGAAGGCGTGGCCACGGAGTCTGACGCTCTCCAGATAAAGGTGAAAGCCAACGAGGCGGACATGCTCAAAACCAAGTCAGACAATGGCTTGACTCTTGCCAAAATGCTTCTCTGCAAGCAGATAGGTCTTGATCTCAGCACTGAGATCGTACTTGCTGACGAAACCCTCTCCGACATTCCTGTCCCTCAGATGGGTGCGGACAAGGATTTGGATCAGATATATGCCGACAGGCCGGAGACAAAGAGCCTTGAGCTGGCCTCTCAAATCTATGACGGAAAAGTCAGGGTGGCAAGAGCCGACATGATGCCGAAAATAGCTTTGATGGCTTCGTATTCGGTGACCAATCCTAATATTAAGAATGGATTCCAGAAGGACTGGGGTGGATTCTTCAACGCCGGCGTGATGGTGAACATTCCGATCTTCCACGGATTCGAAGCCATGAGCAAGACTCGTAAGGCCAAGGCGGAGGCCACACTTTACAGAACCCAGCTTGAAGATGCCAAGAACCTCATCAACCTGCAGGTCACCCAGTTGCGCAAGCAGGAAGGTGAGGCGTTCGAGAAGCTCACGATGGCTCAGAACAACCTGTCCAGCGCTGAGGAGAATCTCCGCACCGCGACTGTCGGCTTCGAGGAAGGCGTGATCGAGACCAACACGGCTCTCGCCGCCCAGACCGCTTGGCTGAAGGCTCATTCTGAATATATCGACGCGGGGATCGAGCTTCAGATGCTCGCCGCCAACCTCAACAAGGCGGAGGGCAACAACCACGCTCAGGCAAGATAATCAACGGATAATGATAAAAATTTAAGAATATTATGGAAAAGGAAAAGAAAAGCTACAATCTTGTGATTGGCATTGTGGCGCTGATCGTAATCATCCTTCT
>OLGV01000693.1_pt1 | contig 13236 bp, 10 predicted proteins | sample 1605761 | NCBI WGS metagenome assembly OLGV01 (sample SAMN03283245) | human gut metagenome | biome: human-associated habitat; material: feces | host: Homo sapiens | place: Peru | collected 2012
ATAATCGCAGAGATTCTGCACTCCCGTAAGAAATCCGAGACACTTTTCAAGCATCACGCCTTCTCTCGGTTCAGTGCCGTAGCTGTAAGTCGTTTTTATGACAAGCTCCAGAAACGCTGTCGCAAGATCCATAGCGATCGGCAGGCTCTCGCCCTTCATTATCGAGCCTGTAAGCACTGCCGCAAATATATCGCCCGTACCGGGGTACTGAGCAGGCACCTGAACATAAGGCACTTTCCAGAAGCGGCTGGTTTCACGGTCATAACCGATGTTCATGGTCCTTCCGTTCACAACTGTTCCCGTTATAACAACTATCTTAGGACCCATCTCGGAAAGTCTGGCAAGAATGCTCTTCGCCTGCTGGGACGACATATCAGCGGAACAAAGATTAAGCGGCTCATTTAAAAGCATGGCTGCCTCAGTCGTATTCGGAGTTATGATATCCGCAACAGCCGCAAGCTCACCCATTCTTCTGCAAAGCTCGGACGTGCAGGTCCTGTATGCCTTTCCGTGATCGCCCATTACCGGATCGACGACTTTGAGTGCATCGGGATAGCTTGCAATAAATTCAAGGCAATGATCTATCTGACCGATAGATGCAAGAAATCCGCTGTATACGCAGTCGAAACCAAGCTCCAGCCTTTTATAATGTTCAAGCGCAGGCACGATATAATCGGTCAGATCACGCAGAACAACATCTCCGAAACCGCCTGTATGCGTTGAAAGCACTGCCGTAGGAACAGGACAGACCTGTATTCCCATAGACGACATAACAGGCAGAATAACACTGAGTGAGCATCTTCCGACACTTGAAAGGTCGTGGATCGCCGCAACTCTGGTATTTTTAGTTAACATAAACATTCCCTGTCTTTACTGTATAATACAAATTTATTATACTATATATCATTGATTTTTGCAAGCAGTTTCGGATATATTTAATATTTTCCATACAATAAAAAACGCCGCCGCAGATATGATTTATCCGCAGCGGCGTTTCCCCGTTCCCACCCTTCCGACAGGCAGCGTATGGTAGTAAATCTGAAAAATAAGAATGCGTTTGTAACGATGCTGAGCGTTAAAATGCTTGTGCGATACGCTCCGTTCCGCTTTTATGAGGCGCAGGAAGCCGTCCTGCCCGGTTACGCTCTCTCCTGTCAGCTGTCCGTTTTATGTCACATTAATTCCGTTGACCAGTTGAGCTGCTGAATAGAAACATTCAGCTTTCGTATCCTTTCGGACAATTCATCGGATCTTTTCTGCATATCCCTGATGTCTACAGTGCTGAAGATCTTTATCTCCTTATTGGAATAGCGTTCGATCTTTTCCGATGCAGCTGCCAGAAAGCTGCGGATTATCGAGCTTTTCAGCGACAGCGTATCCTTCTCGGCGATCATTTCCGTAAGGGTTTTACCATCGTGAACCGTCCTGCTGTTTGTGAGATTTATCCTTGAAATAAGCGAGCTGAGCTGTTCTGTCAGCCTGTCAAGCTCTTCGAGAAGCTCCTTGGGATCTTCGGAAGGTTCTTCCCCCTCCTGTACCTTTGAGTTGGCATTCAGCCTTTCGCTGAGCTGCGAAATTCTCTTTGATATATCCGCACGAAGATTAAGTGCCTCTGCAAGTTTCATTATCATTACCTCCCGTTTTTTTCATTGTCATCATTATACAGCATATTTCGGCAAGCTGCTGATGGCCGGCGGAATAGACGCTCACGTGCATTTCCGGGAACCAGGACTGGAACAAAAGGCCGACATAGAAAGCGAGTCAAAGGCCGCGCTGCTTGGCGGGGTCACATCCTTCATCGATATGCCGAACACGAAGCCTCCGACAACCGACTTGGAGACTCTTCAAGACAAGCTCAACCGGGCCAACGGACGATCGTGGGCCAACTACGGGTTCCACATAGGAGCCACGAACGGCAATGCTGCGGCGATTCGGGAATATCTCGCTGAAGGCCACGGCGAAGAGTTCGGCGGTGTCAAGGTCTTCATGGGCTCTTCCACCGGAAATATGCTCGTGGACGACAATGAGGCTCTTTCTGATTTGTTCAGGATTCAAGGGAAGCCTATTCTGATCCACAGTGAGGACGAGGGAATCATAAAGGCAAATCTGGAGGCTGCCAAGGCGAAGTTCGGCGAGGATATTCCTTTCAGCGAGCATCCTCGGATCCGCAACCGCAAGGCCTGCATCCGCTCCACGGCCAAAGCTCTTGCGATGGCCATTGAATATGGCACCAGACTTCACGTGCTGCACGTCTCGACAGCCGAGGAGGTGGAGATGATCCGTGCCGCGAAAATCCATAATCCAAATATAACCGCCGAGACCTCAGCGAATTACCTATGGTTCTGCGATGAGGACTATGAGAAGTTGAAGGGGAAGGTGAAATGCAACCCGGCCATCAAGTCGGCCTCCGACCGTGAGGCTCTGAGGAAAGGTCTTGCGGAAGGCATAATCGACACCATAGGCTCCGACCACGCTCCTCACCTGCTTTCAGAGAAAGTGGACAACTATCTGAAATGTCCTTCCGGAATGCCTTCGGTCCAGCAATCGCTTTCGGTCTTACTGACGGCCGCGGCCTTGTACAACGAAGGGAAAAACGCCGATGACGAGGCTCTGATCAGTCTTTCACGAATCGCCTCAGCCTTCTCGGAGAGACCGGCCGAAATCCTCGGAATAAAAGACAGAGGCCACCTGAAGGTCGGCAACTACGCCGACCTGGTTATCCTCGATCCCGAGCAGGAATATTCCGTCAAGAGTCACGCTGATTTGGTTCGCAATGTTCCTGAGCAGGAATATTCCGTCAAGAGTCACGCTGATTTGGTTCGCAATGTTCCTGAGCAGGAATATTCAGTAAAAAATGTCGCCTACAAGTGCGGTTGGTCACCGTATGAAGGTACAACACTTCGTGGTGTCATCGATCGTGTGTTCCTCAACGGCAAACAAGTCATCGCCGACAGCCGTCTCCTCCCCGACTCCCCTTCCGGTCAGGCTCTGGCATTCACCGACCTATAATTCTAATTATTAATTGACGAGTATGAAAGAGAAACTTTCCACACAATACAATGATGCTGTCAAGCAGATAAAAACCGCTATTCTGCAGAGCCAAGCGAAAGCTTTGAAGGGTGTGAATCAGGAGCAACTGGCTTTGTACTACGGCATTGGACGGTTCATCTCATACAATAGCCGCGAGGGTTTCTGGGGAAAGGGAGCCATTGCGACAATCAGCGAACAGTTGCGCCGTGAGATACCTGGGCTGAGAGGATTCTCTCCATCAAACCTGAAGTCAATGCGAGCTTTCTATGAAGAATGGAAGTCGCTTGAAGCAACTTCGCCAGTCATGACTGGCGAATTGCAGGTTGCTGATTCTGAGAATAATAAAATTCGACAGTTACAACTGGCGAATTTCTCGAACTTCCCGTGGACAGCTTTCTTGAGTATCGGTTTTACTCATCATTGCACGATTATCACGAAGGTGAAAGATGTGGACGAGCGTAAGTTTTATATCCAGCTTTGTGCGGATCTCAGCCTGTCTGTTGACGCTCTTGAAAGAAAAATCTCCGAGGATACCTACCATAATCAAGGCAAAATGCCGAATAACTTTGGCGTGACAATTCCAGACTATAAGCGGGCATTTCAAGCGATCCAGATGTTCAAGGATGAATATCTGCTGGACTACATCAATGTCGAGCAGTTGGGCGAAAGGGATGAAGACATTGACGAACGTGTGGTAGAAAACGAGATAGTCCATAATATCAAGAACTTTATCATGACATTCGGACGTGGCTTCTCATATCTTGGCAATCAGGTTCATTACGACAAGCTTGGACACGATCATTGGGTGGATCTTCTATTCTTTAATCGTATTCTGAGATCTCTGGTCGTAATTGAACTCAAAAAAGGGTCTTTCAAACCGGCGTACCTCGGTCAACTAGCCGCCTATCTCCGAGTCCTCGACGATGAGGAACGCATCGAAGGCGAAAATCCGTCTGTCGGAATCGTTCTGTGCAAGGATGCCGACCGTGCTTATGTTGAGTATGTCCTTCAGGATTACACCAAACCGATGGGTGTCGCCACCTACAAGTCCAGCCAAGAACGCTTGAAAGAACTTCTGCCAGACGAGGAAGAGATTAAGAAATTGTTGTAATTCCACCTCAAGCCAATTATTGTTTCTTTCCCAAGTCGGTCGCTGAGCCACAATCGAAGCAAATATCCCGATTTTCCATTTATGGTCGCTGAGCCTGCTGAAGCGACCGTGGCAGATAAAGCACTAACAATCAAGACTTTAACACTTCGCCTTTAGTCAATAACCGCCAAAGGCAATATACTATTTTTCTGATAATCAACCCATTACCCACCACTCGCTGATAATCAGTGACTTTCCTGATTTAGGTTGACTCGGGTTTATAGATTATTACTGGTATAAGTTGACTTATCGTCGTTATCCCTGAGATGGGTTTACCATCCGAGCCTTGTCACTGTCAGGGGTTGACTGGAGGCCGTAGGCCGGAAGGAGACCCCTGACACTCCGGCAAAGGTAAAGAATTTTCAGAGATATCCAAGTTATCCTTGGATTTTATTGCCAGATGCCTGTAGCTCTTCCATCTCATATCCCTGTCGCCGGTTGACTCGGACGCTTCAGTCGGAGTCATCATTCCGATGCTCATGCGAGGCCTTCTGTTGTTGTAGAAGTCCACGGCAAGAGCGACTGCTGCAATGACTTCCTCGACACTTCTGAAGACTTTGCCCTTCAGCAGCTCGTTCTTCATCGTGTTGTTGATGCGCTCCGCTTGTGCGTTGTCCTTAGGATCTCCGGATTCGGTCATGCTGACCTGTATGCCATGCTCACGAAGCATGTTCACATACTCCCTACTGGCATACTGGCAGCCGCGGTCAGAGTGATGTATGAGATTGACTTCCTTGCCCTCTATACGCTTCAATGCCATCCTCAAGGCGGCCATCGGATAGTCCGTGTCAAGCGTCGGCCCGACGCTCCAGCCGACAATCTCCTCGCTGTAGGCGTCAAGTATCAGAGACAGGTAGCAGAAGTGATAATGGAAGTCATCATCCATGATGACGATGTATGTTATATCGCTAACCCATAGCTGATCAGCCGCGACTGGGATATACTCCTTGATGAGGTTGGGATAGACGGGAAGCCCGTGGGTTGAGTCCGTCGTGCGAGGCTTGGCTATTCTCAATCGCACCTTCTGACCGTTCTCGTTGGCTATCCTACAGAAGCGGTCACGCCCTATAGGATGATCACACAGGAACTCCTTACGGTACATCTCCCATATCTTGGAGATGCCCATGCCTGGATCCAACTTGTGTATATCCTTGACATATTGGAGAGCGAACTCCTCTCTGGATGCTTTTGCCAAAGCGGCGTTGTCATCGTACTGGTAATAAGCCTGCTTGCTTACGCCAACCAGTCCGCAAAGTCTCTGGATACGATAGCGTCCAGGGACCTTCGCGTGCAGGTTATCTACTGTTTGGCGCCAGCTTTTTTTCTTATCGGGACCTTGAACTTCGCTTCCGCCACGTTGATCATCTCATCGTAGAACTCAGCCTTGATCTCTGCCTGTCTTTTGTACATTCTCAGTCCTATAAAAATAGGAGGACGCTCTTCCGTGTATGAAAAAACATTCGCACACCTGAGTGTTATGGGCATATTATGGAAATAGTCTGCAGCCCCCCTAGCCGCACGACATTATTATGTCTGGCTAATTCTAAAGACACGACATACCATTGCTCGCAATCGTCCGGACGTTGGTACTATACGGAGGACGATTTTCAGGTATATATTTTCTTATGAGAGTGGAAGTGCATTGTCAGTTAAACGAAGTAAGGATGCTCCTTCAAAGGCGTTAATTTGTGCAAATCACGCTTTTAGAGGCTCAAAGATCTCTTCACAAGCGTCTTTTCGTCATATTCCAGCTTTTAGAGGACGTGAGTTATATTCCAATTCTTTTTGTTCGGCAATGCAGTTTCCGAAATTGGCAATTTGTAGGATGTCATTCCATTCAAAGTCTGCCTGATAAGGTATGTGTCGATGCCTATCAATTCATATATGGCTCCCAACAAAGCTCTGACACAAGGCGGATACGCCAATGAAAGTTCCGCCAGTTCTTTTTGTCTTGCATCGGATAGTTTCCTAATTATATTAGATACATTTACTACACATTCATCAGGAGAGGACGCCGGTATCTTTTTTAAGAATCTTAAGGCATCCAATATTCTGAGCATAGGAATATTTTCCGATGTAATCTTATTACCTTGTTGCAAGAATGAGATTTTCAACCCGTTCCGCGTCACTGGCCTACGATATTTGTTCGTCCCGATTATAATGGACGAACTTATCTGGGTTGTCAGTCCCATAGATGCAAATGCCATATTTCCAGTCACATATCCAATGATTTTTCCGTTTTGTCCTAAATAGTCCTTTATAAGTTCTGATTCTGTTGGTTTCAACATTCCGAATATGGTTTTCTTAGGGACATAATACTTTCCTTTTGCAATCCTCTGTAATCCTCCTTGCTGTACAAGACGGCTTAAAGCTTTGACAAGAGCCTGCTGGTATCGCATCTCTAAGCCAAAGTCTCTTATTGTCAAAATAACTCCTGCCGGCGTTGATGACAGTTTATCTTTAATCTGCCTTGATACAACCATATTCACACATAGTATTTTGTTTTACAAATATAGCAAATGTCATATTATTTACGTAAAAAACTTGACATAAGTTTTTAGGCGCAATGAATAGGCAATAAGGCGATAGCGTCTTGCCAGCTTTCACCTATTAAAAGAAGATAGCGGAAAGGACTATGCCACCTTACAATTCTTTGTGCAGCAGTACTGGGAGAGGACGATGCCGAGGACGGCGATGAGGACGCCGAGCCATTGGAAGAGGGAGAGGTGCTCGCGGCCGATGACTTCGGCGACGAGGGCGGTGGCTACGCACATCATGGCGAGGAAGACGCTGGACTTGCCCACGCCTAACTTCTTGATTGCCATGGCCCACAGAGAGAAGGCAAGGCTGGAGCAGAGGACAGCGAGACAGAGGATAGGTTCCAGGACTTCCCAGGAGACGAGTCTCGCGTCGAAATTCTCGATGCCTCTCGTCAGGAAGAACGGCAGGAAGTACACGGTTCCGATCAGGAACTGGTACATCACGATGACCTGAGGCTTGTAGCCGTCGGCGAGAAGTTTTGTCAAGGAGGCGTGGCCGACCTCTGAGAAGACGGCTATCATCAGGAGCACGACTCCGAGGATGAAATTCTGCGGCACGCCTTCATCTCCTCCTTGCTTGAGAAGGACCAGACAGATGCCGGCCAGGGTCACGGCGATTCCGAAGCCGTTCAGGATCGAGATACGCTCCTTGAAGAACAGGGCACCGGCTCCTACTGAGAAGATCGGTACTGAGGCGATGATCATCGCGCTGATGGTCGGCGAGCCGGTCTCCTTGATGCCGTAGGTCTCGCAAAAGAAGTAGATAAGCGGCTCAAAGAGAGCGAGGAGCAAAAATTTCCAGATATCCTTGCGGGCTATCGGGCGGAAGTTCTTTGTTAGGATGTTGAAGAGTAGAAGTATGATTCCGGCGACAAAAATCCTTAAGGGGACGAAATATGAAATCGGGACTCCGAGGGCGATCAGTCGGTCGCTCCAGATGTAGGACATTCCCCAAAGCACAATGGCCAATACGGACAGCAGATAAACTACCGCCTTGTTGTCACATATACTTCTTGTCGCGCTCATAATATAATACGGAATATGAGTAATCTGTTAGTTATACTTACATTTCTACAAAGATAATCAAAATTATCTTCTGAAAAGAAATAATATTCAAATATTCACTAACATTTCGACACCTGCCTACCGTTTTTATCCCTTTTCAGTGAAATGCCGCCACGAACCCTCCGCGCTTCGCGCTCCGTCCCTCCCAGCCTTGGCTGGGCCCCTCCCGCTTATAGCCGCGGGTGGCTAAGGTTCGTGGTGGCACATCACTGAACGGGATGGAGGTTCGACAACACTGCAACTGCAATTTATGCACTTGGCGCTTCGACAGGCTCAGCGACCATTGTTTATACATATAGGTGCTTCGATGGTTAGTGAGCTTCGTCGAACCACAAGCTCAGCGACCGAACGGTTTACTTTCCGGTCAAAAGACGGAGCGAGATGCGTTTGCGGTCGAGATCGACATCGAGGACGCTGACGGTGACTTTTTGGTGGAGTTTCACTTTCTGGCCACGCATCTGGGAGACGTGGATTAGGCCGTTCTCGTGGATGCCAATGTCAACAAAGGCTCCGAAAGCGGTCACGTTCGTGACGATTCCCGGCAGTTCCATACCTGGCTTGAGGTCATCAATCTCGTGGATATCCTCGGCGAAACTGAATTCCTGGGCGCTCTGGCGAGGGTCACGGCCGGGCTTGGCCAATTCCTTCAGAATATCATTGATCGTTGGAAGGCCGAACTCACCCTCCACGTAGGCCGACGGATCGATCTTCTTGATCAACTCCTCATTTCCGACCAGTTCCTTGGTGCTGACTCCGAGGTCAGAAGCCATCCTGTCAACGATGTGATAGCACTCTGGGTGCACGGCTGAGTTGTCGAGTGGATTCTCGGCGTTCTGGATGCGGAGGAAACCGGCGCACTGCTCGAAAGCCTTAGGGCCGAGTTTCGGGACTTTACGAAGTTGGGTTCTGGAGGAGAAGCCCTTGATCGAAGAGCGGTACTCCACAATGTTCGATGCCAAAGCCGGACCGATGCCCGAGACATAACTCAAGAGGTAAGGACTGGCGGTGTTGAGATTCACTCCGACGCTGTTCACGCAGATGACCACGGTGTTGTCCAGTTTCTCCCGAAGCAGATTCTGATCCACATCGTGCTGGTACTGCCCCACACCCAATGACTTAGGGTCGATCTTGACGAGCTCCGAAAGCGGATCCATCAGACGTCGGCCGATCGACACCGCTCCCCTGACGGTCACATCCTCATCCGGGAATTCCTGCCTCGCGACCTCGGAGGCCGAATATATCGAAGCTCCGTCCTCGCTGACAGTGAACACCTTGACGTTCTCCGGAATCCCGACACGTTTGATGAAGTCCTCCGTCTCACGGGATGCCGTGCCGTTGCCGATGGCGATGACCTCGATGGCATATTCATCAATCATTGAGGAAACAGCCATTATCGACTTGATCTTCTCGCTCTGAGGCGGGTGAGGGAATATGATCTCGTGGTGCAGGAGGTTTCCCTGCTCGTCCAGACAGACTATCTTACAGCCGTTGCGGAAGCCTGGGTCAATCGCCATTGTCCTCTTCTGGCCTACCGGAGCGGAAAGCAGAAGCTGCGTGAGATTCTCTCCGAAAACGTTAATCGACTCGATGTCAGCCTTTTCCTTGGCCTCTTTGACAATCTCGTTGGTCAACGATGGCTCAAGCAAACGCTTATAAGCGTCATCAACGGCCTGACGGATCTGGTCGGCAAGCTTGGAACCAGGATAACGATGTTCCTGACAAAAATCATAATAAATCTTGTTGCCGCATTTCTCCGGATCCGCATCGAGCCCTACAGACAAAAAGCCCTCATTCTCAGCACGAAGTATCGCCAAAAGGTTATGCGAAGGAATCCTCTGGAGCGGCATCGAGAAATTGAAATAAGTCCTGTACTTCGAAGCCTCGGCATTGCTTGAGGCCGCTTTTGTGGCCTTGGACTCTATCCTGCGGGTTCTGAATATGTGCCTGAGGTTCTCACGGACGGTCTGCGATTCAGAAAGCCGCTCGGCGATGATGTCACGGGCTCCGGCAAGGGCCTCCTCAACCGAACCGACCTTATCCCCGACATATTTCCGGGCCTCAGTCTCCGGGTCAGCCACCTCAACCTTCCACATCTTGTCAGCCAACGGCTCCAGACCTTTCTCCTTCGCCATCGTGGCACGGGTTCTCCTCTTAGGTCTGTACGGCAGATACAGATCCTCCAACTCACTGGCCACCACACAATTCTCAATCTTGGAGCGCAACTCGTCCGTAAGCTTTCCCTGCTCGGAGATCGTGGACAGTATGCCCTCCTTCCTCTTCTCCATCTCCGTGAACACATCGTTCCAGTGCTTGATCTCGGCGACGGCTACATCGTCCAACCCTCCGGTCTTCTCCTTCCTGTAACGGCTGATGAACGGAATCGTGTTGCCCTCCTCGAAAAGATGTACGCAGTTCTCGACCTGCCAATCCTTCACGGAAAGGGTGCGCGCGATGTAGTCTATGTAGATATTCTTCATATTCATAAAGTGTTATTAATCAATCAACTTTCGCAAGCAGGCAATTGCCTGCCGTAAAAAACATCGCCCCACATTCGACGGCGACTGCCCGCACGCGTCAATCCTGGGAAACGACCTTCAGCTCGTCCCGGTAAGCCGAGAAGATCTTGGACTTGGAGACGAACCCGACGTAGGTTCTGTCACGCCTCACCACAGGAAGATTCCAAGCCGATGTGACCTCGAACTTCTTCATCACGGAATCCATCTTCTCGTCTTCATAGACATATTCCTCGGCGCTCCGCATGAAGTTGAAGACGTGCAGGGTCTCATATTCATCGGTCCGGAACATGTCCTTGCGGATGTCCTCCAAAGAGACGAACCCTTGAAAACGGTCCACCGAGTCCAGAACAGGGAATATGTTTCTGGTGGATTCGGAGACGACCTCGACAAGGCGGCCGAGGGTGTCGTCTATCTTCACCGTCGAGAAGTCGGTCTCTATCACATCGGACACCTTCAGAAGGGTCAGCACGGCCTGGTCGCTGTCGTGGGTCAGGAGTTCTCCCCTCTGGGCTATACGTTTGGTGTAGATGGAATATTTCTCGACAATTCTGGTCGTTCCGAAAGCGATGGTCGAGGTAAGGATCAAAGGCAGGAACAGGTCGTAACCTCCTGAGATCTCGGCGATAAGGAAGATCGCCGTCATCGGGGCCTGCATCACGCCGGCCATCAGCCCGGCCATCCCGACCAAAACGAAATTCTGTTCAGGGACAATGACAGACGTCCCGTCAAAAAGCATATTGAGTGTTCTCGCCACAACGAATCCCGCGATCGCGCCGACAAAAAGGGTTGGACCGAAAGTTCCACCCACTCCTCCACCGGCATTAGTCAATGTCATGGAGAACACCTTCAACAAAAGGATCAGCATGAAAAAGATCGGCACGGACCACGGGCTGTGTGCCAGAAACGCAAGCGGAGTCTGTCCGTCAAGCGAAAGTTCCTTCCCGTTAAGCAGCACACCAAGAGACTCATAGCCTTCGCCGTAGAGCGGAGGGAAAAGGAATATCAGGATTCCGAGCCCGACCGCGCACATTATCCATTTCAGATAGACATTCTCCATCTTGCCGATCCGGTCCTCCAGCTTCAAGGTCGTACGGATGAAATAGATGGAGCACGCCCCGCAGAAAAGTCCAAGAATGATGTAATAAGGAATATTCTTGAGTTCGAACGGGGTAAGGGTGCATTCAAACGGGGTGGAAGATCCAAGAAGCGTATAGGATACCACTGTGGCAGAGACGGTTGACAGCAGCAGCGGCATCATGGAGGTCATCGAAATGTTGAACAGCAGAATCTCCAGCACGAAAAGGACTCCGGCGAGAGGAGCCTTGAATATTCCAGCCACGGCGGCCGCGGCGCCACAGCCCAGCAGCACAGTCATACTCCTGTAGGACAATCCCATATAGCGGGCGAAGTTGGATCCGATGGCGGCTCCGGTATAGACGATCGGGGCCTCCGCTCCGACGGATCCGCCGAATCCGATGGTGACGGAACTCGCGGCGACGGAAGACCACATATTGTGCGGCTTGATCCTGGACTCGTGCCTTGAGACCGCCTGAAGGGCCTTGGTGACACCGTGGCCGATACTGTCCTTGATCACATACTTGCAGAACAGCATCGCAAGGAGCATTCCGATTCCAGGCAGTGCAAGATAGTACAATGATCCGCCCAGGACTCCTCCGAAAGCGTCACGCAAGCCCTCCTGGAGCACCGAGATCAAGGTTTTGAGCAGCACGGCGGCAAGCCCGACCACGATTCCGACCACGAGGCTGAGCACAAGGAGCTGATTCCTTTCCGACATGCGGGATATGGGGTTCAACTTTGGCATATTACCACAAAAATAATTATTTTTGCGGATAGTGTAAAACATTTAACATTTGCTGAACAATGAAAAAAGTTATCGTGTCCCTGATTGCCTCCCTGCTCGTGGCGCTTCTCGGAATCGTCGGGCTGAATCTTTTCAAGGAAGCCAGCCCGAGGGAAAGGGTGAAGGCCGAGAACGGAAGCAGGATAATCGTGGAAGAACTCAGCTTCTACAGGCATAGCGACAAGATTTTCGGCAAGGTCTTCAAACCTGCTGACGAGAACGGATTCTTTCCGGATTCACTTGGTCCGAGGCCGGTCATCGTGTTTTTCCACGAGCCGTTGAAGACCGCGTTCCCGGAAGGATTGGTCAAGTCTCTGGTCCCGGAAGGCCTTGTCGGCTACACCACTGCCTTTCACGAGAACGGAAAGGACGTGGGATTCATGGTCAAGAGAATAGGCAAGGAAAAATTCGCCGATGCGGAAAGGATCATCCTGATCGCGGACACATTCTCGTCCGAGGCCGTGATCAAGGCGGCCTACAGACTGAAGAAAGCCGTAAGCGGAGTGATACTTATCGAGCCTGAACCGGATGAGAAAACGTCCAGAATCGTACCGAAACTGGGCTATGAGGTACTGACGATCAATGCCGCCGACAAGACTTCAGCAAGAGTGAAGATTCTTGATTATCTTGAGATCAGAGGAGCCCTGAAATGAGAAAGACAAGATTCGGGATAGTCGGTACCGGCCGCATCAGCGACTGGGTTCTCAAAGGTGCCGTGATGGAGCCTCGATTCGAGGCCGCGGCGGTGTGCTCTCGCTCGCGGGAAAGCGGCAAGGCCTTCGCCGAAGCGCATGGCATCGCAAAAGTGTACACGGACATTGACGAGATGGCGTCCGATCCTGAGATTGATGCGATCTACATCGGAACGCCGAACAGCACACATCATGATCTGGCGATTCTCTGCATGAACCATGGGAAGCATGTTCTTTGCGAGAAGCCCATGGCAGCCAATGCCAAGGAAGTCAAGGAGATGATTGACGTGGCGAGGGCCAACGGGGTGATGCTGATGGAGGCGATGATCTCGACACTTTGTCCCAACTTCGTGGCGGCGCGCAAGCATCTGGCCGGGATGGG
>OLGV01000694.1_pt1 | contig 13183 bp, 10 predicted proteins | sample 1605761 | NCBI WGS metagenome assembly OLGV01 (sample SAMN03283245) | human gut metagenome | biome: human-associated habitat; material: feces | host: Homo sapiens | place: Peru | collected 2012
CTCATGTACTACGTCGATTTTATCGCATTCATGGAAAATCCCGAGAAAACTTGGAATGATTTCCTTGCAAAGGAGATGCAAAAAGCACCACCAGAACCAAGTCTTTTCGATTAGGGGGCTTACTTTTGAAAAAATAAAACCCGAAGTCCAATTTTACTGGGTTTCGGGCAGGGTTTTTATGCTCTTTGGAGTTTTACCGGACAGCAATAAATAAAAAACTAAAAACTAGAGACTAAAGACTTTTTATTATCTTTGCACCGTGAAAAAATATGTGATAATATTCCTCGCGCTCCTATTTGCGCTCTCGTCGTGCGACTCCGTTTTGCGTCGCGCAAAACGTTATTATCATCAGGCACAGGAAGTTGCTGAAAGCGACCCTGACAGTGCCCTCATCCTCATCGACAGTGTGCTCAACATCAGAGTGTTTCTCGACGATGACATCCGCATGAACATGTCGCTGATGCAGGCGGAGGCACTCTTCACCCACCCTGACGGCGAGCGTCGTGAACTATCAAGCCGCATAAAGGCGAAAAAAATCTACACCATGCCCGAACTGGAACGCTCCGCCGAATATTTCGCCGGAAAGGATGACTATTGCAAGGCCTCCTATGGCGCACTCTACAGCGGATACGTTTTAAGAGAACTTCGCGACGACGCGGCTATAGTGTGCTTTAAAGACGCTGCAAAATTTGCCGAACTTGCAAATGACTCGCTGACTTATGCAAGAGCCAATTATAATGTTGCGAGATTGCTATATCAGAAATTTCTTGATGATGAAGCATGGCCTGCTATAATAATAGCTGACGCATATTTCGGCACCAAATATGATGAACGTGCATTGGCTCAAAATTTAATGTCATTGTCTTATTTTGATCAGCAGGATTTCATCGGCGCTGAAAAATGTCTGGAACAAGGCTTGGTTTATGCTAATGAAAGCAATTCAAACTACGCTTGGCGTAAAATCATGAACAACTATTCAGTCTGTTACCGCGAACAAGGTAAATTTGATGAGGCAATAGATTGTTTGAGGCAGATAAAAACATGCGATACAGCAACCAAGATCTTGCAATATTTGAATCTGGCGAATACATTTGCAAAATTTGATAAATATGATTCTGCTGGTATATATTATCAAAATGTCCTTGATCTTTTACCTCTATCTGATATCAAATTTGAGACAACAGTGTCGACATATGCTGCTTTATCAAATTTTGCTGAAATGAAAAAGGATTACCAGCAATCATTGGAATATATGAAAATATTTAGATTGTTTGAATATCAACTCCAAGATTCACTGCGAAAAGATAACTTGTATCATATTCAACGTCAATACGATTACGAGACCTTGCAAAACGACATGAACCGCCGTATAATTTTAAATTATCGGATTGAGATAATGCTGGCTGTGGTGATAATCATTGTTTTAGCGGTAGCCCTTGTTTTGTATTACCGGATTATTCAAAATAACAAGAAAGAGGCTGAGGTGAAAGCCACTCTTTTGAAGGTTATGAAAGACAATGAGAGTCTCATCCAAGACAAGTCGGACAACCTTGCGGAAAAACTGAGGTCGATGCAGCGTCTTGAGATTTTGACAAAAGACCAGAAAGACAAACATCTGCTTGCCAATCTCGAAAAGGAGATGTTTGGCGACAAGAACCACTGGGAGGTGATGACCGATTTGTTCAACGCCGTATATCCCGGTCTTTACGACACATTGAAAGAGAAGTATCCCGACATGAGCGAGATAGAGTGCCGGGTATATATGCTCTCCAACTTCGATCTCACGCGTCTCGACGAGGCGTTGCTTCTCGACGTGAGCACCAGCGTTCTTGACAAAGCCCGCGGCAAGGTGAAAAAACTCCAGGAACAGGAAAACCTGTTCACTGCTGTCATTTCGACCGAAGCATAGCGCAGTGGAGAAATCCTCTTTTTAACGATATTATTAATTCAGCTGAGATTCCCCGCCTGATGGTTGTCATTCCGAACCACGAAGTGGTGAGGAATCTCAAAAAATCCGTGCAAATCTGTTTAATCTGTGAGAAAACAGTTTGGATTTTTTCAAAAAAAGTTTGGATAGCCCAAATTACATCTTATTGCAAATCAATTCTTTACAAAAATTTTGCATCTAAATTTTTTGGATGGCAGTTTGGATGGCACTTTGTTTGGATACTTTTGCTGTCGAAATCAAACGTAAAAAAAATTTGACAAAAAAAGTATCAAAAAATGAAAAAATTATTACCAGCTATTTTAGCAGGCTTCTTGAGCACAGGTACCATTGAAGCTTTGGCGATTAGCAATCAGGATAATCCCAATTTAATAGAAACACCTACAGATCCACCTTCAAATAATATTGTAGCGTTATCTACATTGAACGCATCAGCCCAAAACTACAGCACCTGGCTTCATCACGGCAATTATCCACTTAGCCAATGCTACGACATAATCGAAATGAGCGACGGAAATCTTGTTGTGAAGGAGGCCGTTTTTGATGATGACCTTTATGACATAGGATTGAATCTGTACAAGATAACACCTGATGGAGTGCTTTTAGACTCCTTGTTTGTGGAAGATCATTATATCAGTTCTCTTTCACCGATGCTTCGTGATCCAGCCAGTTCCAACAGCAATGTAGTGACCTCGTTTTACACAGACGACAATGACAACAATTACTATAAAGCAGTGTATTTTACCGATAACCTAGAGATTACCAACGAATTGGTCGTTGAGCTTCCTGAGGATTGTCCTCTTCCGGGACGATTCATTATTGACAGTAATAATGACATGATATGTCGTGCCAGGATAAACAGCAGTACGTTCCGATTCCTTAGAATAGGTCTTGATGGCAGTGTTAAAAAAATGTCGGAACCAATGGTAGTGTCAAGCGGAGTAAACTTTTACGAACATCCTCTGTTTGTCCTTTCTACAGAACCGTTGAGATACGGCTATGTTACCTATGGGCCTGACATTATTGTTGAAATATATGACGAAGATTTCGTCCCATTATCCAAAACAATCATAAGAAATTTTGACGGCTGGGTGATGAATGGTGGTGGCAACTACAATGTAGCAGGAAATGGGGATGGTTACTATTTTATTACAATTCCTGTGTTTAGACAAGGAAACGAAGGCCTAATGGTTGTGAAAATAAACTCTGACAATGAAATAGTATCGACATTTTTGTGGGGTGAAAATGCTGTTGGTGGTTATCCGCGAAGCTCCTTGGTTAATAAAAACCTTGTTGTTACAGAAAACGGAGTATATGTTGTATGGACCCTCAAAAAGATTGTGGATTCGGGGAATGGGTCTAAAACGTCTTTGATTGTTACAAGATTTGATATTGATTTAACCCTATCATGGGAGGAATATACTTTGGATGTTTTTAATGGTGGCTTGTTTGGGAACTATGGGCTCACATCGCTATCTAACGGCGGAGTGGCATTAAGCGGTTGGCTAACAGTCGACAACTCTGGCTATTATGAATCCAAGGATATCTATGCCGTTGTCTTCGACAACTATCTGTCAACCGATGAATTGTCATCTTCAGAAAAGCCATTCCTCTGCTATCCTAACCCCGCCAAAGACATTGTCAGCATCAGCTTTGCTGAGAATTCAACCTGCCAGGAGGTAAACATCTATTCGCTGGACGGCCGCCTTGTAGAGACGTGCCATGGCGCGTCTCTACAACAAACAACCGTCAACGTTGAAAACCTCAACGCCGGGGTTTATATCTTGAAAATCAGAATGGCGGATGGTTCTGTGTTTGCGGAGAGAATTGTGAAGGAATAATAATCTGATGATTGCGTCGGCATTAAAACCGTAAAGGGCCTTAAGGGCGTTAACGCCGTTAATGCCGCCGCCAATTGTTCTTTCGAACCACGAAGTGGTGAGGAGTCCGCATCCGTGGAATCTGTTCGCTTGCGAACTGAATATTTTGGACGAAAAATCCGTGCAAATCTGTTTAATCTGTGAGAAAACAGTTTGGATTTTTTCAAAAAAAGTTTGGATAGCCCAAATTACATCTTATTGCAAATCAATTCTTTACAAAAATTTTGCATCTAAATTTTTTGGATGGCAGTTTGGATGGCACTTTGTTTGGATACTTTTGCTGTCGAAATCAAACGTAAAAAAAATTTGACAAAAAAAGTATCAAAAAATGAAAAAATTATTACCATTTATTTTAGCAGGCTTCTTGAGCACAGGTGCCATTGAATCTTTGGCGATTAGCAATCAGGATAATCCCAATTTAATAGAAACACCTACAGATCCACCTTCAAATAGCATGGGCTTGGTGGTTTACACACAAAATGTGCATGGCGAGCGCGGACAGAATATAATAGATTTGCAGAAACTGCCTGTAGGTGTGTATATTCTGACAACAAAATGTGAAGAACACAGCATAACTAATAAACTGGTTGTGACACGTTGACAAATTGGATTTTAATGAATTAAACATTCACAGAATTATTATTTAAACTATATTTGCAAAATTGAAAAATACTAATTAAAACTTACAGCTATGAAAAAACTAAATATTTACACCATATTTGCGCTACTTCTTATGACAAGAAGTGTAGCGATGTATGCTCAAGAATATGTGCCTATCATTCAAGAAGGCAATGTATGGAACACACTCGATGTTACGGTCGGTATGTATAATAATACCTATTACAATAATGTCAATTGGTTTTCGGGCGACACCATCATCGATGATGTGCGATATGCCAAACTCATGGGAACCACCGACGGAGACGCACCACATCTGTTTTCACTGCTCATGGAAGACGACGGCAAGGTGTGGGAACGATTGAATAATCAAATGGAAATATTACTATATGACTTCACTGCCAATGTAGGTGACACTATATGGTGTGGGCCTTGGGCTGGTGAATACCATTATAATATTGTTGATTCCATTAGCATAGAGCATATTGGTGGTATTAACAGGAAGAAGTTCTGGTTCGGATTGGAATATGGTTGGTTTGGCACTGCCGCTGCCGAGATATGGATTGAAGGAATTGGCAGCGATTTGGGGTTGCTCTATAGTGGTAGCGCAAGTATTTGTGGAGCATACTATAGGACATTATGTTTCCATCACAACAGCGAGTTTGTTTGGCAAAATCCGAATTATGACGATTGCACTTTTGATGCAGTTGGGGAAAATAGCTTTGCAAATGAAATATTTGTTTGTCCAAACCCGGCAAAAGACGTTGTGAATATCAATTTTGCAGATGACACCGAATGCCAATCCGTCGCAATCTATTCCATTGACGGCCGCCTTGTAGAGACGTGCCATGGCGCGTCTCTACAACAAACGACCGTCAACGTTGAAAACCTCAACGCCGGAGTTTATATCTTGAAACTGAGAATGGCGGATGGTTCTGTGTTTGCGGAGAGAATTGTGAAGGAATAATAATCTGATGATTGCGTCGGCATTAAAACCGTAAAGGGCCTTAAGGGCGTTAACGCCGTTAATGCCGCCGCCAATTGTTCTTTCGAACCACGAAGTGGTGAGGAGTCCGCATCCGTGGAATCTGTTCGCTTGCGAACTGAATATTTTGGACGAAAAATCCGTGCAAATCTGTTTAATCTGTGAGAAAACAGTTTGGATTTTTTCAAAAAAAGTTTGGATAGCCCAAATTACATCTTATTGCAAATCAATTCTTTACAAAAATTTTGCATCTAAATTTTTTGGATGGCAGTTTGGATGGCACTTTGTTTGGATACTTTTGCTGTCGAAATCAAACGTAAAAAAATTGACAACTTAAAATTTTAAATTATGGTAAAAAAATCAAAAATCGTTGCCGTAGTGGCAATATTGCTCATCGCAGCAGCAGGAGTAATCACATTTGAGGCCTGCAACAAGAAAAATGAAGTAGTAAACAATATTAAGAATAAAAATATCGTTACCATTTCAAATAACGATGATATGGACGGATATTTGCTTGACTTAAGAAAACGAATGAAATCAGCGACAAAAGATGGAGAGGCAATGTCTTTGTCAGATGCCGAATGGGCTCTTACCGCATTGGAGAACTTCGGGCTTTGTGACGGAAGCAAGCGCTCAACAGACATGATTGTTGACACTGTTTTTACAAAAATCATGATAAATGATGGAAATATTTCATTATACGAACTTAATTTGGCATACGAAAACAGCAAGCGGCAAATTATAAATAAGTTCAATTCTCTTGATGGAAACGACAAGAATATATATTTTATTAAAAGTACCATTGACGATTCATCAAAAAATGGCACTGCTGAAATAAGAACTATTATAAGCATGAGAAACGGCGGTTCTATGCCCAATCCTATGCGTTTCGGACCAACTGATTATTGGTATGATTTCAATGAGAAGGGCAAATGTGGTCCATACGAAGGACAATGTGTTGGAAGAGATGCTGTTATTGAAATGAAATCTAAGGTTTTAATGAATTTACCTCAATACGAATGTGAATACGGTAGGGTTTATTTCACAAATATTGACGAGCATGAGATTACTTCTTTGGAGTACGTCAATAGATGTCCTGATAGTCCTTATGAAGAATGCTGTTTATATCTTAATTCGTATAATTACAATAGATGTCTTTCACCAAGTGATTTAAACTGGTATCTTGACTTTATTCTTGGTGAGATTGATAATTATGAATCTTATTATAATAAATACATAGTTTATTTCGATCTTCGTGCAGGAGAAATTCTGGGTATTAAACAATCAGTGCCAGAACTTTGGATAATGGATTTTGGTTTGGGGAATATCAATTGTACACATCAGCCAATGGATGATTAAATTATTGTTATGAAAAATATTAAAACAAAACTGCTATTATACTTGTTGTTGATGTTTTCAATGAGTATTAAAGCACAAAACACTTTTGAGCAAACAATAACATTTGAAGACGGAGTCGTACGTGAGTGTAATGTTGTTGTTGAAACCAATGATAATGGTTTTGTAGTCAGTTGCATATCAATGAAAGAATATGGTGATAACGATGCCCTTATCGCCATATCGCCGGTAGGTGAAATAACAGCTACTCTCATACACCGGATTGATGGTAAAAACCTTAAATATTGCGGTCTGTTCCGCCATCCGGATTATGACAATGAATATCTTGCAATTGCTACCCTCATAGACAAATCATTGGTTCAAAACACATTTGCTTTTTTGCATATCGATGCGGAATTAAATATATTAAGCCAAAATATTTGTTTTTTAGGTGACGATTATTTACATCTGAACATATACACTCAAGAGATGCCCAACATCATTCTTGAAACAGACAGTACAGTGGTTGTTGCCGCCCATTGTAAAAAGGCTGAAGGCTACTATTATCTTTTTGCACGTATCTCTATCGATGGACAACTGATTGCATCTCGTAAATATCCGTGTGATATCTCGGATTTTATATATGATTTTTCGTCCCAAAGCAGAAACAACTATCGACTAATAAGACGAAAAAATGAAGATCATGGCAGTTATATCTATAGTGTTGATTCTGTTTTTAATTGCGTAGAACTGAAACGACTGACAGGTTTGTGTTACAACGTCGTGGAATACAATCCTCCACAACAGTATCCTGACACAACATATTATTGTTCGGGAGAGGGGAATATTGTGCCTTATAACGACTCTTTGTTTGTAATCACAAGTAATGGTAAGTTCATAAAGCATCTTGGAGGAAATACTGGTAAATGCTGCTATCTGGCGATAATCAATGACAGTTGTGAAGTCTTTGATCAAAAATCCTGGGATATGGTATCAGGAGACGGTAATGGCAAATACAGACTTAAGGCTCAGCATCAGGCAATTAGCATGACAGATAATGTCATATATCATTGTGGCATATGGGGAATTAGGGATCACTTCCATTATGCAGCTGGTTCAGTTTATCCATCAAAAATTGTTGTCAGCAAATTTGACAAAAATCTTAACCTGATATGGCGCAGGTATTTTGGCGAAAACGACAATTTTTATGACATAAACGTAATACAAGCCACAGATGACGGTGGGTGTGTCCTTACAGGAATTTGTTCCAAAAATCCTGATTATTTCGATTATTATGCATATCTTTTAAAAGTCGACGAAAACGGCTATGATGCCGTTGATGAGAACGTTGAAAGCATTGTGAAGCCTTATTGCTGCTACCCGAATCCGGTAAGAGACAACCTCTACATTGAGTTTTCGCCGGATGTCAGCTGCCAGTCGGTGGAAATATACACCCTCGACGGCCGCATTGTAGAGATGTGCCATGGCGCGTCTCTACAAACGACCATCAACGTTGAAAACCTCAATGTCGGAGTCTATATCTTGAAAATCAGAATGGCGGATGGCAAGGAGTTTTCGGAGCGAATCGTGAAACAATGAAAATCACCAATTTCATAATAACATCTGTTTTTTTGCTGCTTGCTGCGTTTTGTTGCACCAACACCAACGAATCGCAGCAGGTGGCGGTAAAAGAGCCCCACATCAAGGCCGACTCCGCCTTCGTGAGCCAGTCACTGGCGTTTGCCGAAGAGCATAAGTGGGTGTCGTTTAACCTCAGCGTGCTCCGACTGGAAGAGTCCAACATGTTCCAAGACGGTCCGTCGTACGATGTAATCATCAAATACGACGGGGAGAACTCCCTGGTATTCTTCAGCGACAACTTCAACCATTATGTCGTCACAAAAGAGAATCCCGAAATCAAAAGTCTCCACTGGGATTGTCTCAGCATGGCATGGTTCTATTTCCATCCCATCCCGTTTATCGACACCAAACCCTATCTGAAAATGCTCACATCATGCAAAATGGACCGCGACGGCGACACCGTGTTTTTCCGATACGAGTCAAACTGGTTTATGGGCAAAGCCGATTTTATGATGAAAACCGACGACTTCACCCTCAGCCGCGCCAGATATAATACCTATTTCTGGAACGACCTCTATCGCTTCCACAACATCTCCTTCGAAAACAAACAACCCTATATCGACTCAATTCTAATGGATAATATCTAATGGATAATATCTAATGGCTGATGGCTAATGTCTCTTCAGCACCCTAATCAGTGTGTCAACACTATGCCTGAAAGCCTCCATATTCTCGCTCTTCACCGGCTCCGCACTTGGTGACTTGAACTTCAGCGGGTCGATGTAAGTGCCGTTTTTCTGTAGCCTGAAGTCGAGATGCGGCCCTGTGGCGGTGCCCGTCATGCCGACATACCCTATCGTCTGGCCCTGCTTCACCTTGCTGCCTTGCGAAATGCCTTTGGCGAAGCCCTTCAGGTGCATGTAAGTGGTGGTATATGTGCTGTTGTGCTTTATTTTCAGATAGTTGCCGCCGCCTTTCTTGTCCCAGCCCTTGGCAACGACAGTGCCGTCACCTATAGATTGAACCGGCGTCCCGCTCGGCGCCGCGTAATCCACCCCGTGATGCGGACGTACTATCTTATGCACAGGATGCAGCCTCGCATTGGAAAAAGTGGAGCTGATACGCCGGTAGTTCAACGGAGCCTTCAAAAACGCCTTCCGCAAATTGTCGCCGTTCTCGTCGAAATACTCCTTCTTGCCGTCCTGCTCAAAACTGAAAGCATATTTCCCCTCGCCTTTGTTCTTGAAATATGATGCCATCACCTTGCCTATGCCAAACGGTACGGTGTCGCCCGCGATATATCTCTCTTCGAAGATGACCTTGCAAGAATCGCCCGGCTGTATGCCGAAGAAGTCTATGGTCCAGGCGTAAATGTCCGACAACTCAAGGATTAGACTGTAGTCGCAGCCGGCTTCGGCCATGGCGTTCCACAGACTCGATTTTATCTCCACACCGACATGCTCAACCTTGGTGATGACCTCTTTCTCGCCCCTCCACGCCGCTATTGAATCGGTAAGCTGGAAAACGGCATAGCTGGTCCTGTCGATTTCATAAATCCAGTATTTGGCAGTCGGGATGCTGTCGCGCATCTTCAAAAACACGTATTTATTCCCGACTTTAATCTTCCTCACGTCAAAAACCTTACGGCAATTTCTGTCGATGTAATTGACGGTGTTGTAACTCACACCTTCTCTTTGCAAAATGTTCGCCAAAAACTCGTTTTTCTGGACTTTTCCTTCTAAGATATCCAGAGAATCGATGCAGATGCCATAAAGATACTTGGGCTCGGCTCGTTTCCTTGCCTCTTCCGTGTTGCCATTGTTATCGCCTCGTCCGCAGGAAAGCAGAAACAGCAATATCAAAAATGGCGTGAGTTTCCTCATGATAATCCTTAAAATCATTTAAATTAATCAAACGTAGAGACGATGTTTTTCATCGTCTCTACTAACGTCTCTTAAAGTTCAAGGTCTAAATACTAACAGCGCGCGGCCTCATATCCAGCCTTCACAGCCTTCAAGTTAAGGTTGACGACATCGTCCCCTTTGTTTCCGAACTGCTTCTTGATGCTGTTTTCTATCGTCTCCATGTCGATTCCGAGTGCATGGACCGCCGCTCCGAAGATTACCATGTTAGCGGCGCGCACGTTACCGCATTCTTTCGCGATATTGTCGGCGTCGATGACGATGGCGTTGTGTTTCTTCAGTTCAGCGTAAATGTCTTCAACAGCAGGATAGTTGTTGATGTTGACGAAAGGTTCCTTGGCGGTAATGATGGCGCCGTCTTTTGCCAGCATCGGGAGGTAACGCAACGCTTCCATCGGTTCGACAGAGATGATTATGTCGGCCTTGCCTTCAGGGATAAGGTCGCTTGCTATCTCGTTCGATGACAGACGGAGGTGTGACTGCACGTCGCCGCCACGCTGGCTCATGCCGTGAACCTCGGCTTGTTTCAGATATAAGTTCTTCTCAACAGCAGCGATGCCGATACATGACGCGATACTTAAAATGCCTTGACCGCCGACACCTGCTAAAATAATATCTTTTTTCATGATTTTCAATTGTTTAAGTTAATTATTTCTTCTCAACGGCTTTCTTGGCGCGCATTCTTCTGTTCAATGTCTGAATGCACTCGCGGCGCGGAATGATGACCGAGACACCCTCGTATTCGAGTTCTTCCTTGATAATCTGAACGTTGATGTCGTGTTGATTCGCCAACGGCTTCAAAACTCTCACGTGCTCCGGCTCAACGCCTAAACCCTTTACAATGCTCTCCAAACGACCTTCGGCTGACGATTTCTGACCGCCGGTCATGCCCGTCGTCGAGTTGTCGAGAATCATAACAACGATGTTGTTGTGGTTGTTGACGGCGTCGAGCAGTCCTGTCATGCCTGAATGTGTGAATGTCGAGTCGCCGATACAAGCCACTGCCGGCACCAATCCTGATTCTGATGCGCCTATAGCCATGGTGATGGAAGCACCCATGTCCACTGTGCTGTTGATTGACTCGAGCGGCGGCATGGCGCTCAAGGTGTAGCACCCGATGTCGCCGAACACTCTGCCCTTGCTGTAACTTGACAAAGCCTCGTTCAAGGCGCGGAATGAATCCCAGTGAGGACATCCGTCGCACAATTTTGGAGGACGCGGCTTCACCAACTCCGGAACAGGGGCGCCGACCTCGTTTGGCTTGCCGAGGGCGATGGCCGCGAGGTTCGGATTCAACTCGCCGTCGCGCGGCAATGTGCCGTCTTTGCGTCCGTGAACGGTCTTGCCGTTGTTCAAAACGCCCTTGAGCATGTCCTCGACGATAGGATAACCTTCTTCCATGACGAGAAGCTCGTCGCACTCGTCGTAAATCCTCCTTATCATCTCGGTCGGAAGGGGATATTGGCCTATCTTCAACACCGGATAAGGAATCGTTTCGTTGATGTAGTTCTCTTTCAGGTAGTTATATGCGAGACCGCATGCGATAATGCCTAATTTTTTATCTGTACCTTCAAAATATTGGTTGAAGCCTTTTGTCACGCTCTCGTTTTCCATGTCGTTTTGTTTTGCGAGAAGCGATTTGTATTGTTTCCTGGCAATAGCCGGCAGAAGCACGTATTGACGGAGGTTTGATGGCAGGTGCAGTTCGTTCTGTGGACGGCGTTCACTGCAAACCACACCCGAGCGTGAGTGGGCGAGACGAGTCACGACGCGAATCATCACCGGCGTTCCGAGTTTCTCTGAAAGGTCAAACGCATAACGTGTCATGTCGTAAGCCTCCTGCTGATTCGATGGTTCCAGCACCGGAATCTGAGCGAACTTGCCGTATTCGCGCGAGTCTTGCTCGTCCTGTGATGAATGCATCGACGGGTCGTCGGCGACCAACACAACCATGCCGCCATTCACACCTGTTATTGACGAGTTGATGAACGGGTCGGCAGCGACGTTCAAACCAACGTGTTTCATGCACACAATGGCGCGCTTGCCGGAATATGACATGCCTATGGCGCTTTCCATGGCAGTCTTCTCGTTGGCTGACCATAAAGCGCGGATTCCCAATTCTTTGGCTTCCTTCGAGCCCTGGATGAACTCCATGATCTCGGTTGATGGCGTGCCGGGATATGCGTAGCAACCGGACAAACCGGCGTCAATGGCTCCCTGCGCAATGGCTTCATCACCAAGTAATAAGATTTTCTTCATGTGAAATGTATTTTTAATTATTGCTGATTCCTGCTTATTATAACTTGGCAAAGTTATGGATTTTTTTTGAGATGGCAATATTTTTTTTGACAAAAAGCAAACAAAATTTAATTTAAATGTCGTGTCAAAAAAAAATATGTATATTTGCAAGTTAAAATTAAGTGATGAAAAAGCTTATTACAAGTGACGATTTGGTAAGGTACTTCAAATGGAGTCCGTTGACAAGGCCTTTTGTGGCTATGGCACTGAATATTATAGGATTCCGTAAGATAAACCGTTTGTATTCCCCCTCCGCTGACCTTAAAAACAAGATGTTTACAGAGGATATGCTCCGTCGCTACAACACTACTTACGATGTCAATGAGAACGAATTGAACTGCATACCGAAAGAAGGAGCGTTCATGCTTGTATGCAACCACCCGTTTGGCGCCATCGAAGGCATCGTCCTTTACGATGCCATCGCGAAGATTTGTCCCGACTTCAAAATCATGGCTAATTTCATACTTGGTTTTATTCCGAATCTTAAAGACGTGTTCTTCTCTGTCAACCCTTTCGAGAACAATCCGGAATTTGGCAGCAGCGTCGGCGGCATCAAGGCATCGATGAAGCAACTCGATGAAGGTCACGGACTTGGGGTGTTTCCGGCTGGCGAAGTGGC
>OLGV01000695.1_pt1 | contig 13157 bp, 12 predicted proteins | sample 1605761 | NCBI WGS metagenome assembly OLGV01 (sample SAMN03283245) | human gut metagenome | biome: human-associated habitat; material: feces | host: Homo sapiens | place: Peru | collected 2012
TAGAGTAGTACGTCTTTTCCGGTATAGGCTTCGACAGCTCGTAAGCCGTGAGCTTCATTGGTGCCAGCGAATCGCCGTAATACTCTTTGTAGTAGAGCCGGATGTCGCAAGAGTCTGCAACGATTTTGCCGTTTACGAGGCTCTTGATGCTGTCCTTTTCAGGAAACTCGAATCCTTCGGGCAGATAGAACTGCGTCATGAAGTCGCTGCTGAGGTAAGCGCCCGTCTCCGGATCGCGCACCTTGCCGATGTAGCCGGTGTATGTTCTTGCCAAAACCGAGTCGGCGACGATTGAGCGTGTTTTTATCTCGAAGGTATCTGTGACTATATTCAGGCCGTCGCTGCCGTCAATGAGCGTACCACTGCCGATGTCGCCAGTGGTATCGTCGCATGACGTGAATATAAAAGTGGCAAGTGCTAAACCCGCCAAAAACTTTAGCTTCATATTCAAAATGTATTGATTTTGATTGTCAGCCCTACAGCTTCTCGTAGAATTCCTTGTAGGCCTCTGTGTAGTTTTCTCCAGGATATTTCAGGATAGGCAAGCCCTTGCTCTCAGCGTATGCCAGCAACTCCGGATTAGCGTTCTCCTCAGCCTCGATTACAGCGTCGCTATTGTCGATAGCCAGTTTGCAGAACTCCATGAAGTCGAAGTCGTCCTTGTATGCGCTGAGACTGTCAACGGTGATGTCCTTAAACTCAAGACAGTTCTTGAAGTTGTTGCCGATGTCCTTTGATAAGCCGTCCTTGAAAATTGACGTTACGATTTTTGTGTCGTTGAATGTCGGTTCGTCGTTGTATGCAGCCTTGATGAAGAGCGGCACGATGTACGACATCCAGCCTTGGCAGTGGATTACTTCAGACGACCATCTGAGCTTCTTCACTGTTTCCAATACGCCACGTGCGAAGAAAATAGCTCTTTCGCCGTTGTCGTCGTATTCTTCGCCATTTTCGTCCACAGCCATCTTGCGCTTCATGAAGTAGTCGTCGTTGTCGATGAAGTACACCTGAAGGCGTGTCTGTGGAATGGATGCTACCTTGATTATCAGTGGATGATCGGTATCGTCGATGACGAGATTCATTCCTGAAAGGCGTATTACCTCATGAAGTTGTCCTCTGCGCTCGTTGATATTGCCCCATTTGGGCATGAACGTGCGAATTTCGAAACCTTCTTCCTGCATTTTTGTCGGAAGGTCTCTACCCATGATTGAGAGTGCTGTTTCGGGAACATACGGAGCAATCTCCTGATTGATAAAAAGTACTTTCTTTGCCATGCTTTGATATTTAATATGTGCGAAAGTCGCGTTGTTTCGGGCCTCGTTGGCTCAAGCATACGTGCATGCACAAATGCAAAGTTACAAAAAAAATCTCAGAAAACGCTTGTTTTGTTCGTTTTACCCCGTTTATGGGTTTGTTTTTTTAATGTAATTCTTTCTTATTAAGAAATTATTGCACAATAAGTTGTGTTTTTAGAAGAAAGATAGTGCGTATTAAGAATATATCGGGTGGGGTACGGGTTTGGGAATAGTGTGCTGTATGATGATAAGTGGTATAAAAACAATAAATCCCGAGAACGTTCTCGTTCTCAGGATTTATATGTGTCTTAGTGACGGATTTTCTTTGATTAAGCCTCTGCCGGAGCTTCCTCTGTAGCCTCTGCGTTAGCAGCAGCCTCTGCCTCTGCCTTTGCAGCAGCCTCAGCAGCCTTCTTCTCAGCTACCTTCTTAGCGATAGCCTCGTTGAGCTTCTTCTCAGCCTCGAGCTCCTTAGCAGCAGCTTCCTTCTTAGCCTTAGCGTCGCCCTCGCGAACAGCAGAAGCCTTAGCGTCCTTGCCATTCTTCCAAGCGTCGAAACGCTTCTGAGCCTCAGCATCGTCGAATGCGCCCTTCTTAACGCCACCCTTGAGGTGCTTCATCAAGTAAACGCCCTCGCCCTTGAGGATGTTGTGAGCTGTTGCTGTCGGCTGTGCGCCTGTCTCTACCCAGTAGAGTGCACGGTCGAAATCCAAATCTACAGTAGCAGGATTGGTGTTAGGGTTGTAAGTACCAATCTTCTCAGTAAATCTACCATCACGTGGTGCTCTTGCGTCAGCGATTACGATACGATAAAAAGCGTAGCTCTTACGACCGCCGCGCTGAAGTCTGATCTTTGTTGCCATTGTTTAAAATTTAATTTTAATTTGTGGTTTGAATTATGCTACTATCTCGTAATAGCGGCTGCAAAGGTACTAAGTTTATTTCGAACGCCGAAATATTTTTCTATTTATTTTTTTGTAATAGAGCGAGTTTGGCTTGTTTTTATGTAAATGCTGCTTTGTTTTTACAATAATCTCCTTCATTTTGCAAGAATGCTGTCTTGTTTTTGCTAAGATGCCGTCTTGTTTTTACAAGAAAAAGGATACATAGCCTATCATACAAAATAAGGCTATATATCCTTTCTTCTTTACTTGGTTTCTATCTCTTCCTTCATGTCGATGAACTGTCGCTTGCTGTCGTAGAATTCGTACTGTAGGAAAGCGAGTTTCTGTGAGGGAACGATGTGTACTCCCAGTCCGTATTTCATCTGCCACTTTCTCTTCAGCGAGAAGAGTCCCTTGTTGATGTAGGCAGCCACGTATGGGTGTACGTGCAGATAGAATGTCTTTATTCCAATCTTGTTGACAAGCCTGTCAATCTTACTTTCAAGCTGGTCGGTGAAGATGATGCTCGACTTTATCTTTCCCTTGCCGAAGCAGGTGGGGCATACCTCTTCCACATTCACATCCATAGCCGGACGTACGCGTTGGCGTGTAATCTGCATGAGTCCGAACTTGCTCAGAGGTAGAATGTTGTGGCGGGCGCGGTCTTTCTGCATGTTCTTGCACATGCGTTCGTAGAGCAGCTGTCGGTCTTCGGCGAGGTTCATGTCGATGAAGTCGACAACGATGATGCCTCCCATGTCGCGCAGTCGCAGCTGTCTTGCCAGCTCGTCTGCGGCTCCGAGGTTCACGTCCAGTGCGTTAGCCTCTTGTCCGTTGTCCGAGTGCGAACGGTTGCCGCTGTTCACGTCTACCACGTGCAGGGCCTCCGTGTGCTCGATGATAAGATAAGCGCCGTGCTTGTAGTTGACGGTTTTGCCGAAGCTGGATTTAATCTGCTTAGTTACGTTGAAATTGTCGAAGATGGGAACTGTTCCTGTATACAACTTAACGATGTTTGCTTTCTCTGGGGCGATGAGTGAAACATAGTTTTTAACTTCGTGGAAAACATTCTCGTCGTTGACGTATATGTTTTCGTAGGTGGGATTGAACAAATCCCTTAATAATGCTACAGCTCTACCTGTCTCTTCGAAAATCAACTGTGGACGTTTCTGGGTTTTCTGCACCTTTATGAGTGCGTCTTCCCATCTCTTTGTCAGAACCTTTAGTTCTGCATCCAGCTCTGCTACGCGTTTGCCCTCAGCTACAGTTCTCACAATGACGCCGCAATTCTTCGGCTTGATGCTGTTGATGAGTTGTTTCAGTCGCGCGCGCTCTTCTCCGCTTTTGATTTTTGTCGATACCGAAACTTTATCGCCGAAAGGCATGAGTACGAGGTAGCGTCCTGCGAAGCTTAGTTCGCCCGTAAGGCGCGGACCTTTTGTAGATATCGGTTCTTTCACAATCTGAACCAACACCTCCTGTCCCACGGTGAGTGTGCTCTGTACGCTTCCGTCCTTTCTGAGGTCGGGCAGCTTTGTAGCCTTGGCAAAAGGATAAAGTTTCTTTCTGTCGCTTTGTACCTGTTTGAGGTACTTTTCGTAAGAATTGAATTGGTTGCCTAAATCAAGATAGTGGAGAAAGGCATCACGTTCGTAGCCCACGTCAACGAAACTTGCGTTCAGTCCAGGCATGAGCTTTTTTACTTTTGCAACATAGATGTTTCCAACAGAGAATGATACAGACCTTGGCTCAGTCTGATATTCCACGAGTCGCTTGTCTTCGAGCAGCGCGATGGAAATTTCATTCTGTTGTACATCGATTACAACTTCGCTGGTCATTTCTCTTTTGTTTTTCTGAATTTAGGTACTTTCTTTAATTTTGATATAAAAGCATGGGGGCGCATCAAAATTATTGCTGATGCAATGGGTTTTTGACGCGCCCCCATATCGGAACTGACCCTTATGGGCAGGCTTTCTTACTTGCTCTTATGTCTGTTCTTGCGTAATCTCTTTTTACGCTTGTGAGTAGCCATCTTGTGTCCCTTTTTTTTCTTTCCGTTTGGCATAGCTTTAAATTTTTTGTTGTTTAATATTAATATTAATGATGTTTTCTTTCCTTGTTCAAATGAATGCGGGTTGGGGTTTATTTCTCCATAGTGGCGTTCTTCATCTCCTCAATGAAGCACTTAGCCGGCTTGAAGCTTGGCTGATCGTGTGCGCCGATTTTCATTGTTGTCTTCTTGAGTATGTTTCTCGCTGTCTTAGCGGCGCGATGCTTAACGATGAAACTTCCAAATCCACGCAGGTACACATTCTCTTTCTTTGTCAACAAACTGTTTTTGATATTCTCCATGAAGCTTTCTACGACTACTGATACGTCTTTCTTCTGTAATCCGGTGCTTTCTGCAATCTTGTTGATGATATCTGCTTTAGTCATTTGAATGTATTATATTATTATTTCTTTTGTTATTACCTTTTACTAAGGACGTGCAAAGATACGAGTTTTTCGTGTTATACGAAAATTTCTTGATAACTTTTTTGAGTTATTGCGCAATATTTGCCCTCCGAACTCATTAATTTTCACGTTGTTAAGCATCGGGTAGGGCGGGAAAGGGCTTTCGCGTGCCGTAAGTTCTACTTCATTTCCGGCACAATGGCGAAGAATTCGGCGTCTTCTGCGGTGCGGTTCTCAGCGCAATGTGTGTGTCCGCACGGGCAGTAGTGAACCTCTCCGGCGCGCACGGTCTCTTCTTTTCCGTCGCATACGAAGGTTATCTCACCTTTTATTATATACATCACCTCGCAGTTGCCTTCGTGCGTGTGCATACCTATAGAGCTTCCTGGTGTCAGTATGTTGCGCATTATCTTCACCTTGCCGTCGTCGGCTGCGCGCATGATGAGCTTGCCGTTGCCGCCCTTGAAGTTCTCCACTACTTTTTCTTCTGTTTTCTCAAAATCGATAATCATATTATGCCTCCTTGTTTTAAATATGAATCTTTTAGGCGTGATGTTTCGCCTGTTTTTTCTTTAAGAGCACGTTCAGCGAGCATATTATCGTAGCCACAACGAGCAGCGCCAGCGCCACCTGTTCTGCCGACTTCACCGCCGTCGTAAGCTGCCATCCTGCGGCGATGCCGAGGAAGAGTCCGCCGTCGCTCGAGAGGAAGTAGGTGCTCTCGGCTGTCGAACGCTGGCAGTGGTCGCAGCTGTTGAGCAGTTTGTAGAGCTGTTCTGACGAGCTGAGCGCTATGCCGAATCCGAAGAGCATCGGTTTCAAGGTAGCGTCGAACACGTCGTCGTGTGCGAACATGGCGAGAATGGCTATTATCGCCAGTGCGTTTCCTACGGCTGAGGCGAAGCGTGCGTTCTTTACGGCTGGTATGTGCAGCGCGAGTGCCGCCACTACGAAGCCCGCCATCACCGACGAGCAGAACTCCACCGTCATGCGTGTTGTCATCATTATGCCGAGCGCCGCTGTGATGAGCGCTATTACGAGTGCTATCGTTGCGCCGCGCGGCAGGAAGAAACGGTCTATCGAAACCAGATGCACACCCTCTTCAGGGGCGCGGAACGGGAAGTTCACGCACATCACGAGCACGGCTGAAGCGAGCGACATTGCTGCTCCGACTATGTAGAACAGCGACCCGTGCAGCTCGTCGCGCAACAGCAGCGCCAATATCGGGCCTATTATCACCGTCAGTCTTGATATCCATATTGCCGTATAGTTGGCGTCGGTGCGGTGGCACGATTCGGTCTTGTCTATGAGTAGCGTGCACGAGAGTACGCGCTTGGCTGTGCCGAACACGGCGCCGCTTGCGAAGCATACTGCCAGGAGCGTGTATTCTTCTATCTCGCGCACAATCGGCTGCTCCCTGAACTCGAACGCTGAGAGTCCGAGGATGGTTGCGCCGAGGCATATCGCCGAAATGAAGAACACCTTGTTGCGGCGGTAGTTTTGTATTAGCCAACTGCCGAAAAAGCCTGATATACAAACGCCTATGATGAATGCGACGATTGTAAGACATGCCAGGTAGCTGCTTGCGTGGTCCTCTGTAGTGAGGCGGAATGGCAGCAGCGGTATGGTCATGTAGCACGATATGCACAACAGCAGTTCGGCTATTGTGAGGAGTGTGAACTCGCGGTTCCACAATCGGTTGTAAGTGGGTGTGTATTGAGTGTCCATGTCTTAGTATGACTCGTTCTCGTTAGGGAAGTCCGTCGACTTAACGTCTGCAACGTATCTGCCTACGGCGTCGGTTATGATAGAGTGGAGGTCGGCGTACTGGCGCAGGAACTTCGGCTTGAAGCCCTTGTTCATGCCGAGCATGTCGGCATATACGAGCACCTGTCCGTCGCATTTGTTGCCAGCTCCGATGCCGATGGTGGGGCAGTTTACGGCTGCCGTAACCTTCTCGGCGAGGTCTGCCGGTATCTTCTCGAGCACAATGCTGCAGCATCCAGCCTCTTCGAGCGCCTTTGCGTCGGCTATTAGCTTCTCTGCTTCAGCCTCCTCCTTGGCGCGCAAGCCGTATCCGCCGAACTGGTGAACGCTCTGCGGAGTGAGTCCGAGGTGTCCGCATACGGGTATGCCCGCAGCCACGATCTTTTTGATCATCGGAGCTATCTCTGCTCCGCCTTCGAGCTTCACGCCGTCGACGCCAGCCTCCTTCATGATGCGTACGGCGTTGCGTATGCCGTCCTCTTCTGATATTTGGTAGCTGCCGAAGGGCATGTCGCACACCACGAAGGCGTGCTCTGTAGCGCGAGCCACGGCGCGCGCGTGGAAAATCATCTCGTCAACGGTGATGGGGAGTGTCGTGGCGTTGCCGTGCATCACGTTCGATGCAGAGTCGCCAACGAGTATTGTGTCGATGCCAGCTTGGTCGAGAATCGATGCTGTGGTGTAGTCGTAGGCTGTGAGCCATGAGATCTTCTCACCACATTTCTTCATTTCAAAAAACAGGGGTGCAGTTACTTTTTTCTTACTTGAACTTAAATATTCTGCCATTTCTAAATGTTGTTGTATTTCAAATATCGGGCAAAATTACAACAATTTACGTAAATGGCAAAGCGAACACCGTTTTATCTGCACTTTTTGTACCATTCTACGAGGTTTGCGCGCGGCACTCCTTGCCCTACCATGGCGTCGAGGTCTTCGCGTGCCTCATTCTTGCGGCCCGTGAGCAGGCGCACGTTGGCGCGGTTCAGACGGTAGTCGGTGTTTTTAGGGTCGAGCTCTATGGCGCGTGTAAAGTCGTACTCTGCCGGCGTGTACATCTTGCGCTCTATCTCTATTCCGCCTCGCGCGGCGTATGCCACTGCGTTGTTCGGGTGCTGTGCCACCAGCGTGTTTATCTGGTTGAACGCCTCGGTGGGTCGGTTGTCCTTCTGGTTGAGCAGCGCCAGACCCAGCATCGCCTCGAAGTGGCCCGGCACAATGCGCAGCAGGTTCTCGTAGTCGAGACGTGCAAACTTGTATCTGCCCTGTCGTTCGTTGACGTATGCGCGGTAGAACAGCGCGGCGATGTTCTTCTCGTCGCAGCGCAGCACGAAGTCGTACTCCTCCTGGGCGTAGCGCCATTGCTCCAGTTCGATGTTCCAAGCCGCCTTCTTCATGCGCAGCTCGAGCGAGTCGGGGTGGAACGCCAGCACCTGCACCGCTGCCGAGAGGCTGTCGCGCAGGTCTGAACGGGTTTGTGCTGTGGCGCCGTTGGCGGTTGCGATGCCGAGTATAAGTGCTAAAATCAGTTTTCTCATATACATATATAATAATGTGTGTGCTTCTGGTCTCCTGTTGCAGCCCTTTTGGAGCGTTTGCGTCAAGGCTTCGGGAAACTCGCTGCGAAATTATACAGAATAATTCATGCGTGCAAGTTTTTTATACATTGTTGTTTTGTTGTGCAAAATAATTAAGTTTATTTGTCGTTTCTTCGGTTTCTCTCGTCGTGCTCCGTACGCCGTCCAATCGGTTTCCGTCCGCCGTCCGATCGGTTTCCGTCCGCCGTCCGATCGGATTGCGTTCGCTGCACGATGACTTTTCTTAAGGCTTCATGGGGAAACCACTAACCACTTATAGGGTAAATCCTACGCTCTAATATGAAAATTCCCTTGCTTTTATGTTTTCTTTGGCGTAACTTTGCAATATCAAAAAACAACAGTTAATAACTTAATAGCTTACGATTATGAAAAGATTAGTATTGACACTCGCCGTAGCTCTCGTAACGGCACTCTCTGCAAGCGCACAGCGACTCGCCAATATTCAGGTAGAGGCTCGTTTCATAACCGACAAGATGGTTCTCGAACTCGGACTCACGAATGTGCAGCGCAACAACATCATGCGTCTTAACCTCGACTATCTCGACGCTATCAACAGCTATCGCGACTTAAACGGCAGGGCATGGAAGCACCGCAACAAGGAGTTGCGCCGCATGATGAGCGACAGCCAGTGGAGACGCTACCGCGAGGCTTACTACTTCTATCAGCCTATAAGCTGGCGCGACAACGCCTACGTACACAACATCTACACCAGGTATCCAGAAAGAGTGGTTGTCGTACACGAGTCGTGCAAGCCCTGCAAGCACCACAAGCATTACGAGTCGTGCAAGCACCACAAGCATCACAAGCACGACAAACATTACAAGCATTATAAGCACGACAAGCACCATAAGCACGACAAGTATCGTAAATACGATGATGACGACCGGTATAAGAAGTACCCGTTCGGAAGTCGCCGTTAGTAAAAAATGGTTAAAAAACATACGCAATAACTCTTGATTTATTCATAACACTTAACTTTGTATTCTTAAGTACGCAGAGCGACGAAAGTCCTCTGCGTTTTTAACGTATTTATTAACCAAGTAATAATGATGTATTATGACTTTTTTCAAGATCCAGTATCTATTGTCTGCTACACTTGTAGCTCCGCTCTTGTCTTTCGCCACTGAAGCAAGCGCCCAGACAGCAAAGCGTTTCGTGGTGAAGGGCGTGGTAGCCGACGCTACGACCAAAGAAGGCGAGCAGTACGCCACCATGAAAATCACATCGCAAACCGATTCTACATCCACCGCCGCACTTGCTGTATCGGAGGCTGATGGCTCTTTCAACATGACTCTTAAGAAGGCGGGCAGCTATCGCCTCTATGCAAACGCAATGGGCAAGCAGCCCATCGAGCGCAACTTCGTCGTGTCTGACAGCAAGCCCGTAGCCGCGCTCGACACATTATATATAAAGGAGGCTTCGCACGTGCTGGGCGCCGTAGAGGTCGTGGCGCAGAAGCCGCTCGTGAAAGCCGACATCGACAAGATTACGTACGACATAGAGGAAGACCCCGACTCGAAGACCAACAACATACTGGAGATGCTGCGCAAGGTGCCGATGGTGACGGTAGACGGCGACGGCAATATCAAGGTGAACGGCAGCTCGGGCTTCAAGGTGTACGTCAACGGGCGACCTAACAGTATGATGTCGAACAACCCGAAGGAGGTGCTGAAGAGTATGCCGGCGTCGTCGATAAAGAAGGTAGAGGTGATTACAAACCCCGGACCGAAGTACGATGCGGAGGGCGTGGGCGGCATCCTAAACATCGTGACCGTGGGCAAGGGCATTGAGGGTTACACCGTGACCACTAACGGCGGAGTGTCGAATGCCGATGTTGATGCTGGCATGTATGCTACGGTGAAGCAGGGTAAGCTCACCGTCAGCGGAACCTACTCGTACAACTACTACGACGGACGCAACTCGCATGGCGACTACAGCAGTCTGTTCACGGGCGACCCGTCTACGCCCTCTGCGTCCAACCGATACGCTACGAGCGACAGCCGTTCGTATAACCACTCGCACTCGGGCAACTTCGAAGCGAGCTACGATGTGGACTCGCTGCGACTCGTGACAGCCTCGTTCGGCATCTGGACCAATCGGTCACATTCGCACAGCCTGGCAAGAAGAAACGCTACGTCGCCGCTGTCGGGCGCAACACTCTATTCGTATAGCGACGGCGGACGCGGTGTCTCGGATAATACGTATCTCTACGGCAATGTCGACTATCAGCGCCTCTTCAAGCAGAAGGAGCGTATGCTTACGTTCTCCTACAAGATAAGCGGAGGCACCAATGGCGGCGACAACTATTCGTCGTACGATGTGGCAGAAGCTACCGACGAGTGGCTGCCGTTCGTTAAGCGCTTGTCTGACGAGCATACCGAAAGCAACGGACGAAGCATGGAGCACACGTTGCAGGTAGACTATACTACGCCTATCGGCAAGGCGCACAACGTGGAGGTAGGTGCAAAATACATATTGCGCGACAACCGTTCGGACGACGACCGCTATGTGCGTCCGAACGGAACCGACGGAGAATATACGTTCGACGAACAGTATTCGTCGCACTATCGTCACGAGAACGACATCCTCGCCGCTTACTTGGGCTATGGATTGAAGGCTGGCAATCTGTCTGGACGACTCGGCGCACGCTATGAGCACACGTTCCAGAAGATAAAGTATGAGTTGGGCGAGGGCGAGAACTTCTCTACGGGGTTCGATGATGTGGTGCCGTCGGCAAGTCTCGGTTATCGCATAAACGACGAGAACAATCTGCGATTCGGCTACAATATGCGTATATACCGACCGGGCATCTGGTCGCTCAATCCGTATCTCAACCAGACTAACCCCGAAGCGCTACAGCAGGGTAACCCTAATCTGGTGAGCGAGAAGAACCACAACGTGCAATTGACTTACAGCTACTTTGCTGCTAAGTTCTCCGTTAGTTGCACCATGCGCTACAGCTTCACGAACAACAATATTTCAAGCGTTACGTCGCTCGTGGAGGACAACACTATCGAGAGCGTGAAGAACCCGACGGGCAAGCTCGTAAGCTACACTACGTACCGCAACATCGGACGCACACAGACTGCGTCGCTGTCGAGCTATGTCAATTGGAACATCTTCAAGAACACACGCTTGACCATGAATCTTTGGGGCGACTATTCCGACTACAACGACCGTCAGCAGCTGCACAATTATGGCTATTACGGTTCGGCGTATGTGGGCGTGCAGCAGACGTTGCCTAAGAGTTGGAGAGTGAATGTTGGTTTCTATGGTTGTACGAGCAATCCCAATCTTCAATCGAAGACGGAGGGCATGTACAACTATAACTTGAATGTGCAGAAGTCGTTCCTCAAGGATAGGCTCAACTTCAACTTGTATGCAAGTAATTTCCTTGATGCAAAGCGCCATTATAAATCGACGGTCACAGGCGCGAACTTCATAACGCATAGCGACTCGTCGTATAATCCGTGGCGCGTCGGCATAAACGTGAGCTGGCGCATCGGCGAATTGTCGTCGGGCGTCAAGAAGGTGGCGCAATCTATCTCTAACGACGACGTTAAGAGCGCAGAAGGTGGTGGAAAGTAAGCACTATTCCACCAACTCGCGTCTCTTTGCCTCCTTGAGGCGTTGTTCCACTTCGTCGGGCGACACCGTGCCGGTTATCAGACTCTTCACCCACACGCTGAGGGCGAAGCAGACAATGGTGATAACCGCACTCACCACCCATTTGAGTAGCTCGTTCTGCAGCGGCACGTTGTTTATCGACACTATGCCTGCCACTACGGGTATGCCAAACAGAATGAGGTCGGCGCCGGAGTGTATCTTGAAATTCTCTTTCGCATGGCGATACTCGTCGTTTTTGTCGAGTATCGTCATGCGATTTTCTTTCCAGTAGGTTTCAAATTCCTTGTCAGTCATGCTATTGTACTTTTGTCATGTGATAGCCAAGGCTGCGCAATTCTACGGCAATGCCCATCAGATACATCTGGTGTAGCGCCGCTACAAACGTGCGGAACGCCTCCTTTGAGCCAGCCTCAAGGCGCATGCGGCAGAGCTTGTTGTAGGTGCGTGCTGCACATTCGCCCACCACGTTGTTCACCACTTCGTGCTCTTTTGCGTCGAGGCAAAGCACCTTCTCGCAGATATAATCGTCCATGTGGTCGAAGTCGATGCGGTCGCGTAGGTAGGCGTAGAGGTCGGTCACCTTAGAGTAGGTAGTCCATTCCACATCCCAATACTTTGCGAGCGCCATGCCCACGTACATTATCCAGCCGAACGCCACACGCGGATATTCGCCGTTGAACTCGCGTATGGCGTCGGGCATGTAGCTCTGAGCTATCGGCTGCCACAACTCTTCGAGGTCGGGTGCTTCGGGCAGACGCTCGTCAATCATGTCTACAGAGAGTAGAAACTGATGGAGGTCGTCGCGGAAAAGCAGCTCCTTGTCTTCGTCGTTTGTCATGCTCATGTCAGTTTAAATCTTGTCGAGAGCCTGCTTGATGTCGTCGAGAATGTCTTCTGCGTCCTCAATGCCTACAGAGAGACGGATAAGGTCGGGCGCGATACCAGCCTCGCGCAACTGCTCGTCGGAGAGCTGACGGTGGGTGTGGCTTGCAGGGTGGAGCACGCAGGTGCGGGCGTCAGCCACGTGGGTAACGATGTTAATCATGTCGAGCGAGTCCATGAAGCGGATTGCTGTCTCGCGGTCGCCCTTCAGTCCGAATGCTATTACGCCGCAAGAGCCGTTTGGCAGATACTTCTGTGCGAGTTCGTAATACTCGTCGCCCGGCAGACCGCAGTAGTGTACCCATGCCACACGCTCGTCAGCCTTTAGGAACTCGGCAACGCGCTGTGCGTTCTCGCAATGCTGCTTCATGCGCAGGTGGAGCGACTGCAAGCCGAGGTTGAGGATGAACGAGTTCATCGGAGCTGGGATAGAACCGAGGTCGCGCATGAGCTGAGCCACGAGCTTTGTGATGTAGCCCATCTTGCCGAAAGCCTTGACGTAGGTGAGTCCGTGGTAGCTCTCATCGGGTGTGCAGAGACCGGGGAACTTCTCGGCATGAGCCATCCAGTCGAAGTTGCCGCTGTCTACAACCACGCCACCAACCTGGCTCGCTGTGCCGTCCATGTACTTGGTAGTGCTGTGTGTGACGATG
>OLGV01000697.1_pt1 | contig 13088 bp, 14 predicted proteins | sample 1605761 | NCBI WGS metagenome assembly OLGV01 (sample SAMN03283245) | human gut metagenome | biome: human-associated habitat; material: feces | host: Homo sapiens | place: Peru | collected 2012
ATATCCGATGGACTTGGTCCGCTTTTCCGAATTTTTTCCCTTTACAGCAGATACAGATGCGGGGAAAACTGAAAAATATTTCTCAAACGGACGCTTTACAGCTGCGCCTGTCAGGTCGGCACCGAAAAGGTGACCGACTTTTTCTATGCCGAAGGAGGTGCAGTAGAAAAAAAGTGCGGACGATACGAGCGAGGAAAATCCGCTTGCGAAGCGTGCATATTCATTGGCTGTGATGAAAAGCTCTGCTGCGAAAACGAGTGACATCACAAAAAGGAAAATACCGAAGCGGCTGAATTTTCTGCCGCTTTTTTTCAGCGCAAAAAATCCTGTCAGGGAGAAAAGTGTGAAGAATATGCCTCCGCCTATGCCGTGTCCGCCGTTTACGGCAACGCATCTAAGGTAGAAATATCCGAGGACAATGCAGGCTATTGCGGTGAGGGATTCGGTAAGTGTGTATTCGTGCTTTTTTTCGGGGACGCAAACAGGTCCGTCAAGTATTGGATTTTCAGTCATGGCTCTTTATCCTTTCGTCATTTTCATTGTCGGTGTATTCGAGAATGTCGCCCGGCTGGCATTTCAGCTCATGGCACAGGCTTTCAAGAGTGGAAAATCTGACGGCTTTTGCTTTGCCTGTTTTCAGTACGGACAGATTTGCGGGGGTTATGCCTATCCTTTCGGCAAGCTCGTTTGAGGATATCTTCCGCAGTGCCATCATGACATCGAGATTAACTATTATCGGCATCGCAATACCTCCTCAGACCGTCAGATCGTTTTCTTCACGCAGCTCGACAGCCTTTGAGAAAACATTTTTCAGAACACGGAGGATAAGTCCCATAAATGCCGCAGCAAGGGCGATCGCCAGTGAAACGAAGGTGTATATCCCGAAGAAAATGAATATCACAGTGACGGCGAAGCAGCAGTAGGAGAGTATCCGCAGGAGCTTGACGTTATTCTGCACGAATATGCGCTCATCAGTGATGTTCGACAGCAGCTTCCATACGGAAATGACTGCTGTAAGAGCGGGTATCTCGGCGGCGTACAGCACCGCACTCAGGGCGATCGCAGCTTCCTTGTTGTCAGTCGGTCGGATAGCTGTCGCATGGGCGACTGACGAGTACCATTTTCCGACAGAGGGGATAAAAAACAGCATTGCAACGAGGAAAACAAACAGCATTATCGTCAGTATCTGCGTCAGCATGACTGACTTTGATTTGGTTGAAAGAATCATGGTCATATCGTTCCTTTCGCTTTTGCTATTTGCAGTATATCACATTGATTTGCAAATGTCAATACTTTTTTATCGAAAAACGATAATTATTTTCTGAAAAGAAAAAGCCGACATATCACAAAGACTGTCGGCTTTCGGGATCTGAATATTTACGATATGGGAGAATAGCCTGTTTCTTCGACTATTTTCTGACCGCTTTCGGAGAGAAACCATTCTATCAGCAGCGGGATATTCGGGTTATCGTTATTTTTGTCATAGACCGCATAAAAATCACTGACAACAGGATAGCTGCCGTCGGAAATATGCTCGGAATCGGGATAGATGCCGTCTACCGCAAGCATTTTTACGCCGCCGTTTGCTGCGACCTCCCCGGCATAAAATCTGAAAGAAAAGCCTATTGCGCTGCTGATAAAGTCAATGTCCCTGACCGGCTTTTCATCGCCCATGAACCGCAGGAATGCTGACTGACTGCCGCTTCCCTCATTGCGCTGAACTGCGCCTATCGGGATATTTTTGCCGCCAAGCTCTGACCATAGGCGGTATTTTCCCGTGTAGATGCCCCTTATCTCATCGGCTGTGAGGCTGTTTACGGGATTGTCCGCTTTTACGAGAAACACGAAGGCTTCACGTCCGATTGGGACAAATTCAAGCTCGGCATTCATATCGGCGGCATACTTTTTCTGTTCCTCCGACGGTGCGGCGCAGAGGATAATATCCGCATTTCCCTCGGCAACGGCTTTATATGCGGACGGGGTATTTCTCATTTGCAGGCGGCTTTCGGCAGTGAAGTCGCTTCCGTCGAATATGACCGAATCTTCGGGATAAAGTGCGTTTACGAATGCCGATGAGATCGGGTACAGGGCGGCTGCGCTGTCGATCACCGGGAGGTCGTCCGTCAGCGGCAGTTCGTCCTTGATTTTTATGATCTTTGAATTATCATCAAACGGGAGATAATCCGCAAGCTCGATTGATTTTGCTCTCATTACGCCGCTTTTGTCGGGAATGCAGCGCTTGGTGAAATTCTCATAAATAAACAGATCGGTCAGTATTATAATAAGCGTGAGAAGCGAGATAATGAGTATTTTTGTATGTGCTTTCATCGGAATGTCCTCCCGTTTGCGATAAAGGTTATCACGGAAACATCAGAGAAAAGCACGGCTGTGTATACGAGGAGAATTATCATCGAGATAATTCCCGCTGCGGCGATGACAATAAGCAGACGCAGAAATGTTTTATCGCTCATACTTCCTCCTACATATGTGCAACGGCAAACGAAAGCATTATCACAAATGCGATGACAGTTATGACCTGAACAGCGACCAGTCCAAGAAGTATGGACGCTGTTATCATTGAGGTTTTGTGGGCTTTGCGTTCTTCAGTGTTTTCTTTCGGGATGGAGCTGTATGTTATGACTGTTTTTACGAAAAAAACTACGGCGGTTATGTCTGCGAGGATTATTGATATAAGCAGTATCCAAGCAAGTATAGCGAGCATCATAATAAGTCCCCTTTCTTAAAAAAGTATAACATATCTGCGATAAATTGTCAACATAAAAAGCCGCTCCCGAAAAGCTCGGAAGCGGCTTGGATATCAGTTGTAAACAGCAGATCAAACCTGGCTGTTGTTGTCGAGGAAGTCCATAACAGCGTCAACTGTTGTGAATGCGAGAGCTGTGCATGTATCAGCGCAGCCGTAGTAGATGCAGATCCTGCCTGTGTCAGCGTCAACGAGGTTAGCGCAGGGGAATGTTACTGCGTCTGTATCACCGACCAGCTCATAGTACTCCTGAGGGCTGAGGAGGTAGGAAGCACCTCTCTTGAGGACCTTCCAAGGCTCGTCCTTATCGAGGAGTGCAGCGGAGAAGCTGTATACGTAGCCGTTGCAGGAAGTCAGAACGCCGTGATAGAAAATGAGCCAGCCGCGGTCTGTTTCGATAGGAATAGGACCTGCGCCCATCTTTGTGGATTCCCAGCCCTTGGAGGGACCCATTACGTGTCTGTGCTGACCCCAGAATGTGAGGTCGGGAGACTGGCTGATGAACATATCGCCGAAAGGAGTATGACCGCTGTCGGAAGGACGGCTCATCATCATGTACTTGTCATTGATCTTTCTGGGGAACATAACGCCGTTTCTGTTGAAGGGCAGGTAAGCGTTCTCCAGCTGTGTGAATTCCTTGAAATCGTATGTATAAGCAATACCGATAGTAGGCTTCCAGCCGTAAGCGTTGCACCATGTTACAACGTACTTGTCTTCAAGCTTGCAGACTCTGGGGTCGTAGCCGTACTGCCACTCTGCAACCTCGGGGATATCGCACTTGAACTTGATCCTCTCCTCATTGATGTCCCAGTTGATGCCGTCCTTGGAGAAACCAACGTGGAGCTCCATGTTTCTCTCTCTGTCGTCAACTCTGAAAACGCCTGCGAACTTGTAGTCGCCGTTCTCAAAAGGAACTACGGAGCTGTTGAAGATGGAGTTGGAGGGCTCACGGTAGCCGTTAGCCTTCTTTACCATGATGTGATCTCTCTTGATGATGGGGTTTGCATTGTAGCGCCAAACTACGTCCTTGCATCCCTCGGGCTTGTCCTGCCAGGGAATGTTGGGGAGGGAAGTGCCGTTGATAACTTTAACCTTCATTTAAATGCCGCCTTTCGGTATTGATTTACTTTACAAGCTCACCGTGATTAACAGTGATTTACTACTGTCACTTTAACATTATTTTTTACACTTGTCAATAAGGAAATATACTTTTAGCTGATTTGCACATATTGCGGCATTTAACTTTGTTTAGTATTACGAAGCGAGGTTAATTTACTAATAAAAAATCGTTTCAGTGAACAAAAACAGAGGAAAAAACTAAACGTTATGCATAATAAAATCTAATCTCCGAACGGTACTTTTATTGATTTGACCGAATGAGAAATCGTTTTCCCTGAAACGAAAAGGTTTTCGATGATTTTTTACGGGAAAAATTTTATGTTAAATTAACTTAATCTAGTTAAAAATAAGGTTAAATAAGCGTTATAATATAAGTTAAAAATGAAATTAAGTTAAGTGATTTTTAACTTATTGACATTGTATCCGAATTGTGATAATCTTATTTACAGAGAAACATATCTTCACGGCTTCAGGGGAGGTCAGGCATGAAAAAAACAGTCAGAATGCAGGATATAGCCGACAGATTGGGGATAAGCGTGGCTGCGGTCTCCAAGGTGCTTGCGGATAAGCCGGGCATCAGCGATGAGCTGCGTGTCAAGGTGCGTCAGACAGCGCTTGAGATCGGATACCGCACATCAACAGCAAAAAAGAAGGCGCACCGCACTGCCACGAGGAGCGTTGCAATAATTGCGGCAGAGCGTTTTTTAAGTGATGATTCGTTTTATCTGAAATATTATAAGCACATTTCCGACATACTTCAGTCAAATGACTACTGCGGATTTTTTCACAGCATAAGCGACGGGGACGAGAGGGATCTCATACTTCCGAAAGCGCTTATCACAGGCAGCGTTGACGGAGTGATAATCCTCGGAAAGGTTTCAAACAAATACTCCGAGATGATCGCAAAGAGCGGTCTGCCGATGATATTCCTCGATTATTACGATGAAAGAACGGAGATCGACTGCATAATCTGCGACAGCTTCTATGCCATGTACGATATGACAAACTATCTTATAAGAAACGGTCATGAAAGGATAGCTTTTGTCGGAACGGTCAGGGCGACCAGCAGTATACAGGACAGATATCTCGGATATATGAAGTCGCTTATAGAGCATGACATATATATCAGAAAGGATTATCTGATCGATGACCGCGACGAAAGCGGACGCATAACTCTCGGCAAGCTGCCCGAGGATATGCCAACGGCGTTTGTCTGCAACTGCGATGAAACGGCGTGCATGCTGATAAGAAAGCTGCGTGACATGGGCGTGAGAGTGCCGGAAGAGGTGTCTATCACGGGCTTTGATAATTCGGTATATTCGTCGCTTTCCGACCCGAAGATAACAACGGTCGAGGTAAATACGGAGCTTATGTCCCGGCTTGCCGTCGATTCGCTGCTGAAAAAAATAACAAAGCCGGGTACGGTGATAGGCCGTATCAGGGTCAACGGAAGCATTGTCTACAAAAATTCCGTCAGGGCGATAAAAACGTAATTCCCATTTTTTAAAAGATCAGGCGCATGATTTTATGTGCCTGATTTTTTTTGAATACCCTATTGACAAATCAATTCTACTGTGATAGAATAAAATCGTGATCACATTCTATTGCAATAGAACAGGAGAATTCATATGAATATCAAGATGTTTGATTCAGAGCTTAAAGTCATGGAAATATTGTGGAGGGAGGGCGATATACCTGCAAAGGAAATAGCGGCTCTGCTCGCCAAAGAGGTCGGCTGGTCAAAGACGACGACATATACCGTCATAAAAAAGTGCATAGACAAGGGTGCTGTCAGCCGCTCGGAGGAGGGCTTTGTATGCCATGCAGAGATAACAAAGGACGAGGTAAGGGAGTTTGAAACAGCTGAGCTTATTGACCGAATGTACGGCGGCTCGGCGGATAAGCTGGCGGCGTCGATGGTCGGAAGCGGAATGCTTTCCGCAGAGGGAATAGCTGCGCTCAAAAAGCTTGTGGAGAATATGAAATGCTGATACTAAGAATGTCCGCATCGGCTTCTGTGCTGATAGCTGCGGTCCTTCTGCTGCGGCTTATTTTCGGGAAACATCTGCCAAGGCGCACGTTTACGGCTCTCTGGGCGATAGCGGCACTGCGCATGCTTATCCCGTTTTATGCTGTGCCGATGACGGAAAATGCGGCTCTTTATGATGCAATGCCGCCTTTTGTTCAGCGGATAAGTGTCGGATATCCCGAAAAAGCGGAGTCGGACGGCAATAAAAATATCCTGCCGATAGCTGAGGCTGTTTATTCCGCGGGCGTGCTGCTGACGGGGGCTTTCTTCCTCATTCCCCATATGCGGTTCATGCGTGATGTTTCGTCTGCGCTGCCTGCGGAGGACGATCATCATGAGATGATAACGCCGTTCAACATCAGGCGGAAGGTCTGCGTGAAAATAAGCGACAGGATAATATCCCCCGTAACGGTCGGCGTTATCCGCCCTGTTATCCTGCTCCCGAAATGTATGGATTACGATAAAAAGACAATGGATTTCATTCTGGCGCATGAGCTTGTGCATATAAAAAGATTTGACGTGCTGATGAAATATCTGTCAGCAGCGGCGGTCTGCGTTCATTGGTTCAATCCGCTTGCTTGGATAATGTTCCGCATGAACTGCCGTGATATCGAGCTTGCCTGCGATGAAGAAGTCCTGAAAATAACCGGCGGCGATCCTGCCGAATATGCGATGGCGCTGATATCCGCAGAGGAAAACAAGGCGGCGCTGACCGCAGGCTTCGGATCGTCCGAGATAAAAGAAAGGATAGGTGCGATAATGAATTTCAAAAATAAATCAGTGATATGCATTGCGGTTGCTGCTGTGCTGGTCGCTGCGTCTATGACCGTGTTCGTTTCGGCGGATTTCTTCCGCAGCGATGCATCGGCTGATGCGGCGGAGGCCTCCGATGTGCAGGAGGATAAGACTGCATATATTGCCAAAAAAATATTTGTTGGCACATCGCAATATCTCACCGAGGCGGCTTTAAATGACGAAAAGCCCGCTTCGCCGCTGACATTTGATGCGATCAACAAGGATTATTTTGCCGATATTTCGGAATATTTAGGTAAAATAAGCGTGACGATAGATGCTGACACCGAGAATTATCTCGTAAAAGGCGTTTCGGTCACGATGGACGGCGAAACAAGGTCATATCCGGGAGCTGCCGCAGATACGGAAGATGAAACAGCTGCGGCAGAGGTTACTTTTGCAAATACCGATGAAAATGACAGTGCTTCGGTCGTGATGAACAGCGAAGCGGCAGATGAAACAAGCAATGCAGATGTCACTTTTGTATCTCCCGTTAAAAACCGCAGCGTTTCGGCAGATTATCAAAACAGTAATGACGACAGCGAAAATTTTCATCACGGAATAGATTTTGCATGGAACGGCTGTGAAGGCTCGGACATTTCGGCTGCTGCGGACGGCGTTGTATCGGCTGCGGATTATAACAGCAATTACGGAAACTATGTTGTTATAGACCACGGAAACGGCTATTCAACGATATATGCGCATCTTTCTGAGATATCCGTAAGCATCGGAGACAGCGTGAAAACAGGCGAAAAAATAGGTCTGCTCGGAAGTACGGGCATGGCGACGGGTGCAAATCTTCATTTTGAAGTCCGTGAGGACGGAATTGCCCAGGATCCGCAGCTGTACATGTTTTATCCGTTCTGACAGATAAAAATATCCCATAAAAAAGGCGTTTCACATCAGTTGGTGTGAAACGCTGTTTTTAGTATTATACATCAATATAGTGTATGGGATTTCCGTTTGCCGTGCATAGCTTCAGCAGATCGTCAAAGGAAAGCAGGACGGTCGCAGTGTTGTCGTTCGGGTGAACGCCCACACTTTTCAGCCCTTTAAGCGAATTGTCGAAATATACGGGTACATCGCCGTTTTCGTTGTTCAGCAGGCAGAACGGCGATACCGAGCCGGGGGTTATCCCGAGATGTTCCATCAGCCTTGCTTCGGAGGCGAAGCCAAGTCTTGTCGAGCCTAGCTTCTCGGCTATCTTTTTGAGATCGGCACGCTTGCGCAGCGGCAGGACGATAAGATAGAAATGCCGTCCCTTTGAGTCACGCAGAAAAAGGTTTTTTATCACGACATCGTCTTCGGCATAAAGTGTCGGATCCTCGTCCGCTTCGCAGAACATCGCCTTGTGTTCGATTATTTTGTATCGGATCCCGCTTTTTTCGAGCAGGTCATATATAGCTTTTTTATCGTAGATCATTCCTGTTTCTCCCTGAACGGATCGGGTATATCCGTTATTTCATTCACACGGTCAAAGGTGACGGTATAGCTGTTTTCCGTTGTTTTTCCGTTATCGGTGACGGTGCTGTTCTGCACGAAATCGGCGAAATTTCCGTCAGAGTCAAATCTGTATTCCGCCGAAAATGCGGTAAGACCGTTCAGCGACTCAAATTTATCCGCAAGCTTTTCGGTGTCATAATCGTAGGTGTAGACGGATTCGCCGTCAGCTTCATCGCATCGGCTGTCGGAAATGCATTCGGGCAGCATGAAAAACAGCTGTCCGTCAGCAAACGGGTGAGTGCTTTTGCGGTTGTAGACGACGGTGTTGTCGCTTTTGAGAGCGCCGTTCTGCTCGGTGTAAAGGTCAGTTCCCGTGTAATATTCACGGTATTTGCTGCCGTCGGAAACGCCTGTGCAGAGGTAGTGGAGCTTGTTGTTTTTGTCATAGAAATAGGTGAATTCCTGCTCTGAGATTCCCGTTAAATTGTTTATCACCGAATAATGTCCGCTGTCTGCCGATGCTGCATTTTTGCGTACAGCCATAACAGCGTCATATCCCGCAACGTTTGAATTATCAGCCGAACAGCCGCCGAAAAGGAGTGCCGCCGATATCAATGCGGCAAAAGCAAAGTGTTTTTTCATCTCTGCCCTCCGTCAGACGGTCGGGAATGTACAGCCGCGCATATCGAAATATTCCTCGTCAAGCAGGCTGAGATCGTTTGCGAGAGCTGTGTAAACCGCACTGTCTGCGGTAAGCTCAAGGCTGTCGATCATAAGCACGGGGATATCCTTTCCGAAGCGTTCGGCAATAGTTCCGTCAGCCTTCAGTGCCTTGACTGCGTTTATCGCACATGGGAAAAATTCAGCGGCAAGAGCGTCCTGCGGCATGTTTTCGAATGAGATATTGCGGAACTGCGCCCACATATCCATTGAGCCGTAAACAGCGTCATCATCGTCGAAATTCTCGAAATAATGAGCCTTCCAATTGCAGAAATTCCACCTTGCGCCGCTTATTTCGTTCTGCGGATTATCCTCGGTGTTATAGCAGAATGATACATCTGCGCCTGCTCTGTTTTTCTCGTCTGTGCCTGCCTGAAAGCATATGCCTATTGCATTCACCTTCATGTCGGTGATGCGGTTCAGCTCGTCTATCAGCCACTTTTTCAGCGCAAATATCAGCGATTTGTCATGCTCATTTTTCGGTGTGATGTCGAAATTCTTTATTTCATCGGATATATCGGTCTTTTCCATATCAAAAGAGCCTGTTTCAAGATATTCTCTCAGCTTGTCGGCAAGATCTTCATCAAAATCGGGCATAGTTTATCCTCCTTAAAAACAGAGGACCGCCGCAGATATAATGCAGCGATCCCCCGAAAAAGTTTTTATCAATATGCTTTGCCCCAGAAAACGAGCTGATTTGCAGGCTTTCCGCAGCATACGCAGACATCGGAGACCTGTTCCTGCTCGAGAGGGATGCATCTTGAGCCGACACCTGTAACTTCCTTGACCTTGCTTTCGCATTCCTCGCTGCCGCACCACATAGCCTTGATGAAGCCATTGCCCTTTTCCTCGAGAGTCTTTGTGATCTCATCGAGAGTCTTGCAGGCGTATGTGCGTCTTTCACGGTTTGCGAGAGCGTTTGCATACAGTCCGTCGCGGACAGCAGTCAGCTTGTCGTTTACGGCTGTTTCGAGATCATCGAGAGATACGAAAGCCTTTTCACGGTTATGTCTTGTGACGATAACGCACTGGTTCTGCTCTATATCCTTAGGTCCGATCTCAATGCGGACAGGAACGCCCTTCATTTCATATTCAGCGAACTTCCAGCCGGGTGAATTGTCCGAATCATCGAGCTTGACTCTTACGCCTGCCTTTGCAAGACGATCCTTCAGCTCCTGAGCCTTTTCAAGAACACCCTCCTTATGCTGCTGAACAGGAATGATAACCGCCTGAACAGGTGCAACCGCAGGGGGGAGAACAAGGCCGTTGTCATCGCCGTGAGTCATGATGATAGCACCGATAAGACGTGTTGTAACACCCCATGAGGTCTGGTGAGGATAAACCTTCTTGTTTTCCTTGTCCGTATACATGATTCCGAATGCCTTTGCAAATCCATCGCCGAAATAGTGGGAAGTACCTGCCTGGAGAGCCTGACCGTCATGCATCAGAGCCTCGATAGCATATGTGGAAACTGCGCCCGCAAACTTGTCGCTCTCGGTCTTTTTGCCCTTGATAACAGGCATAGCAAGGCACTTTTCGCAGAAGTCCGCATATACGTTCAGCATACGCTCGGTTTCTTCGACAGCCTCCTCAGCGGTAGCGTGGATAGTGTGTCCCTCCTGCCAGAGAAATTCTCTTGAACGGAGAAAAGGACGTGTTGTCTTTTCCCATCTTACGACGGATACCCACTGATTGTAGAGCTTGGGCAGGTCGCGGTAGGAGTGAACGATATTTGAGTAATGCTCGCAGAAAAGGGTTTCGGAGGTAGGACGGACGCAGAGTCTTTCGTCCAGCTTTTCGGAGCCGCCGTGAGTTACCCATGCGACCTCCGGAGCGAAGCCCTCAACGTGATCCTTTTCCTTGTTCAGCAGGCTTTCGGGGATGAACATAGGCATGCAGACATTCTCGTGTCCGGTAGCTTTGAACATTCCGTCGAGTATATGCTGGATATTTTCCCAGATAGCATAGCCGTAAGGTCTGATGACCATGCAGCCCTTGACGCTTGTGTATTCGATAAGCTCAGCTTTCTTTACGATGTCGGTGTACCACTTGGCGAAGTCCTCGTCCATAGAGGTGATCGCTTCGACCATTTTTTTATTATCCTTTGCCATGACAGATCTCCTTAAACGAAAATTTCATGATTCGATTTACCTTTAAATAACCATATAAAAGCATTATAACATTTTTTCGGCGGTTTGTAAATAGGTTTTTGTGAATAAGAATTTCACTTCACATAAAATATTTATACTTCTTAGTAAGCGAAAGCAGCAGTTCAAGGCGGACTGTATCCTTCCACTCGGGCTTTGCCATATAGTAGATATAATTTTCCAGAACGTTTATGTCGGGCGTGGAGCGTCCCTCGATCTTGAAGTTCTCAAAGCCCATAGGCACGTACTTTTCGTAGATATCCCCTGGCTTTACATGGGTAGAATATCCAGTTGTCTGATAGAGATGAAGAATCTGCTGATCGCACTTGAATTCGGGACATTTGAACTGTCCGTTCGGAAATTTCTTCTTGAATTCCGCATATTTGATGTGGTTTTCGCCGATAGTTCGGTAATGCTCGCCTCTTCTCGGGCAGTTCGGCATACAGCAGGCATTTATTAATATTTCGATCTTCTCTTTCTGCGGCATTTTTTCGAGAAATTCAAAGTTGTTGTTCCAGTTGTAGTCGAGAACGACAAGGCTGTACGGCTTATCAAGCTCGGTGCAGAGCTTTTCGTAATCCTCGATCTGCTTGCAGGTGGAGCTTGTGATCTTGTATCTCGGATAGGTTTTTCTGATATAATCTTCAAGCAGGTCGGAAGCTACGATCACCTCGTTCAGACCGTTGTTTGCGGTCTTCATGACATAATTGCAGAACGGATCGGAGAGATGCTCCTCGGTCAGCAGGGGATTTGTGAATGTAAATCTGCATGGGATCCCGCGCTGATTGAACTGCTTTAATACCTCGCTTATTATGCGCTTGTCAACGGTTCCCTCGAAATAGCGTCCGCCGTTCCAGAGAGAGGTCGGGAATGTGCCGTAAACGGAGCCTATCGTTATATCGTCATAAAATCTTTCGGGATATTTCTTCATGTAATCCGCAAGAAGTATATTGAGATGAAAATGTCTCAGAAAATCGGGGATATGGTACTTTATACTCATTTCAAACGTCCTTTCGGTAATATAATGCTATTATATCACTCAAAATCGGTTTCGTAAACAGTTTTTTGAAATTAACATTTGATAATGTGATATTATCGGCGTATTTCACAAAGATTTTACGTGAATTTATTATAAAAACTGAGTGACAAAACAGCTTTGATGTGTTATAATATAAAGAACAAAGGGCATCGCCCGTTACAGGCAGGTTTGAAGTATGAAACAATGTTATGACAATCGTGAGCTTTCCTGGCTCAAATTCAATGAACGTGTTCTTGAGGAGGCGGAAAATACTGCTGTTCCTCTTGCTGAAAGGCTGTCATTTGCAGCTATATATCAGAGCAATCTCGATGAATTTTTTATGGTGCGTGTAGGTTCTCTGCACGACCAGTTTATAGTTGACCCCGATTTTAAGGAAAATAAGACGGGAATGCTCGTAGGTGAGCAGATACAGGCTATCTTAAAGCGTGTTGCGGAGCTGACTCCCCGAAAAGACAGGGCATATATGGACATCATGAAAAGCCTGGCGGAATACGGCTTCCAGCAGGTGGATTTCCGTTCGCTGTCGGCTGAGGAGGAGCAGTTTTTGCAGGCTTATTTCAATTCCGAGATACTCCCGCTCATTTCCCCGCAGGTCATCGACAAGCGTCATCCGTTCCCGTTCCTCAAAAACAAGGAGATATATGCCGCTGTCAGCATTGAATCGAAAAGCGACGGAAAGATAGGCATTATCCCCGCAAGCGGAAATTTCAGCAGACTGATATTTCTCCCAGGGACCGAGCGCCGCTTTATGCTGGTTGAGGAGCTTATCCTGCATTATGTGGGTCAGGTATTCCAGAATTATCATATTATCGACAAGACGCTTTTCAGAGTCACAAGAAATGCGGATATCAACGTGGAAGAGGCACTTGACCACGATCTTGATTTCCGTCAGGTGATGGAGGAGCTGCTCAAAAAGAGAAAGAAGCTCTCACCCGTAAGGCTGGAGCTTTCGAGAAATATCTCAAAATCGACGCTTGATTATCTCTGCGAAAATCTGGAGCTTACTCCAGAGCAGGTATTCAAGATAAAATCTCC
>OLGV01000698.1_pt1 | contig 13085 bp, 9 predicted proteins | sample 1605761 | NCBI WGS metagenome assembly OLGV01 (sample SAMN03283245) | human gut metagenome | biome: human-associated habitat; material: feces | host: Homo sapiens | place: Peru | collected 2012
GTTGTATTTTTCCCCGGAATAATCCCAAACCTTCATGTGAAGCCCTCGGTTGACAATACAGCCGACAATGAATTCGAGCGATGTGATTATCGCGCAGCCTGCAAGACAGCGGACTATAAGACCTTTCGTTTTGATTTTTATGTTAGTGATGTAAATAATCAGCAGTGCAGCTCCGCCGGTCAGCGTCATTGTCCAGTGAGTATATCCTCGGAAAAGTATCTCGATAAGCGAATATATCACTCCGCCTGTCAGGAATACTATCATTTTTTCTATATATTTCGGCATCTGCTTCAATCCTTTCTGAGAGTATTATGTCCCGATAAAAAAGATCAAAACTATGTAAAATTTGCATCCCGATGAAAAAAATTCGGAATACCCCTTGCAATCCGTGAAAAAGTGTGGTATACTGTACGGTAAGTAATTATATCAATATCAATCGGAGGAATAGAAAATGGGCGTTATTGAAATAATAGGCGGAGTTCTTCTCCTTATTTCCAGCCTGTTCATCATCATCGTCACACTGATGCAGTCACAGAAGCAGCAGGGCATGACTTCTGCCATCACAGGCGCTGAGAATGACAGCTTTTACGGAAAGAACAGCGGAAACACAAGAGAGGCTGCTCTTGAAAGACTTACTAAGGTCTGTGCAGTTATCTTTTTCGTAGTTACCCTGCTTGTAAACTTTATTCCGATCATTGAAAAGCATATCGCAAAGTAATTTTCGGGATCACGCTCCGTGTTATACCGTTCGGTAGGCATGGAGCTTTTTTTATAGAACGGAGGCAGTGAAATGAACGATCACAAGAAAAAACTCAGAGATGTACTTGAAAAAACAAATGCGGAAACTATGCTTCCTGTTGTGAAGATCTCACTGAAAGTCCCGACCGAGGACGAGCCTGAGCTTGAACTCACGGACAGCAAATTTTCAGGAACGCCGTATATCCCGCACGATGAGGAAGCACCTGTTTCCGGCAGCGGAACGCCCCTTGTCCTGCTTGCTCAGATGGATCTTTCAAAGATAAAGGGACACGGCGGTCTGCCGAAAAAGGGACTGCTCCAGTTCTTCATTGCAGACAGCGAGGATTACGGCATCTCCGATGAAAAGGGATATGCAGTAAGATATTATCCCGAGATAGACAAAACCGTCACGGAGGACGAATGTTCCGAAAAATACTGCCCCGAGATAAGCGGGAATTTTCCCGTGCAGATGGAATATAAGCTTGAATTTGAAAATGCGGAAGAGCCTATGACGGTGTTCGATTATCGTTTTGACGGCGAATTCACAAAGAATTACAATGCTGCATTTCCCGAAAAAAAGATAAGCTGCATTGCCGATCTCGATGATAATGATATGGAATTTCTCTTTGCTGACGATGACGATCCCGATGAGGGACAGCCTGCCGAGCATAAGCTGCTGGGCTATCCGATATTCGATCAGGAGGATCCCAGAAACGGAACGGAATACGAAAAATACGACCGTCTGCTGTTTATGATCGACTGCGATATGAGCGAATATATAATGTTCGGAGACGGCGGAGGAGCGTGCTTCTTCATATCATCTGAAAAGCTGAAAAACGCGGATTTCTCGGATATTATGTATACATGGGACTGTTTCTGAACATAAATAATAACCCGATCTGACTTGAGGTAAATGTGTATGAAAAAAGATAAAAAAGCAAAAAAGGTCAAGATAGATTACACCGAAATTTACAGAAAAAGAATTCTCTGCATTCTGAAGCAGAGCGGAAGCAAGCCCGTTCCTTTCAGAACGCTTTATGCTAAATGCAAAGGCAAAAAGGACCGCCCCGATATGTTCAAGCAGGCTCTCAGAAACCTGGAGGGCGAGGGTGCGATATTCGAGAAAAAGGGTGGATTTGTTGTCAGCATGACTGAGGGCGTTTTTCCCGCAACCGTTTCGAGAGTCAACACGACCTTTGGATTTATCAGGCGAAATGACGATAATACCGAGGTTTTCGTTCCCGGAAAATTTCTTATGGGCGCAATGCCGAATGATGTTGTTCTTGCAAGACTTATCCCTGCAAGAGGTGAAAAGCCTGAGGGTGAGGTCGTAAGGATAGTTGAGGAAAATTTCTCGCAGTTCAGCGGAACCGTTATCAGCGAGGGCGCAAGAATGCTTGTCAGCCCGGACAGCCTGACGAAAGAACCGCTTGAGATAGTCGGCTCGGAATGCGATTATCAGGAGGGCGACAAGGTGCTTGCAGAGGTGTGCAGGCGAGGTCAGCGTCACAGCGAGCATAAGGTAAAGGTCATCATGAAATTCGGTTCTTCCGACGATGCGTCATCTTCGGCAAAGGCTGTTCTTATGCTTGCGGGTGTTGAAACTGAGTTCCCGTCAGAGGTCATTGACGAGGCAAAGCATGCCGAAAATATCGGTATCCCCGACGGCGAGATTGAAAAGCGTCTTGATCTTCGTGATCTGCCGATATTTACTATTGACGGTGCGGATACAAAGGATATTGACGATGCCGTTTATGTAAAGGAAACTGAGGACGGGTTTGAGCTTGATGTATGCATTGCCGATGTTTCGTATTATGTAAAGCCGAAATCCGCTCTCGATAATGATGCACTGCTCAGAGGAACGTCGATCTATTATGCGGATAAGGTAATACCCATGCTGCCGAAGGAGCTTTCAAACGGCATATGTTCGCTCAATCCGCAGGAGGACAGGCTTTCGTTTGCCTGTCTGATGAAGCTTTCAAAGGAAGGCGAGCTTGTAAAATTCAAATTCTCAAAGGCTGTTATCCGTTCAAGGGTAAAGGGCGTTTATTCCGAGATAAACCGCATACTGAAGGGCGATGCCGATGATGCGGTAAATGAAAAATATGCCGAGGTAAAGGACGTTATCCCCGCAATGAAAAAGCTTGCGGATATACTCACTGCGAATAAGATAAAGAGGGGCGCACCGCAGCTTGATACACCTGAATGCAAGCTTATCCTTGATGAAAATGACCGATGCATAGATGTAAAGCGCCGTGAAAGAGGCGAAGCGGAAGTCATTATCGAGGAATTCATGCTGATGGCGAATACCTGCGCCGCAAAGCTTGCAAGGGAAAATGAGATCCCGTTTGTTTACCGTGTGCATGAGGATCCGAGTGCGGAAAAGATCGCTGATCTGCGTGAGGCGTGCGACCGTCTGGGACTTGCACTGCCGCAGTTTACGACTGTAAAGCCCGTGCATCTTGCCGAGCTGCTGAAAAGCGTTGAGGATTCCGATCTGAAGCCCGTTATCAACAACATGGTGCTACGCTCAATGGCTAAGGCGAGATATGCCGATGAGCCTTTAGGACATTTCGGACTTGTGCTGGAGGATTATGCGCATTTTACATCTCCTATCAGACGTTATCCAGACCTTGCCATACACCGCATACTGACAGATCTTTGCTATAACAAGCTTGAAAAGGGCAAGCTGAAAAAGCGTTACGAGGCATTTGCGAAGAATGCATCGGAGCAGTCATCGGCGTGTGAACTTACGGCTATGAGAGTCGAGAGGGAGTGCGAGGACTGCTACATGGCAGAGTATATGCGTTCGCATCTCGGCGAGGAGTTTGAGGGAATGATAAGCTGCGTTACTGAGTACGGCTTCTATGTCGAGCTGGAAAACACCGTTGAGGGACTTGTCAGAATGGATACTCTCCCCGAAGAGGGCTGCGAATATGACGGAATGTTCTCTGTTACAAAGGACGGGAAAACGCTTTACAAGGTCGGTGACAAGGTGAAGGTAGTCTGCACGAAGGCTGCCGTATCATCGGGGCTTATCGACTTTGACATTGCACGTCCCGAAGAAAACAACTGAAAATCCTGCCGATGCATTCAATATGCATCGGCATTTTTTTGCTGAAAAATTTCCTGCGGAATTATGAAAAAAACGATTGAAATTTATCGGGAATTGTGATATAATTTATTAGTATGCATAATTGTGCCTTAAACAGGGCGATTAAACATTGTTTCTGATGAACGTGCAGATCATTTGCACACATTCTTGATCAATATATATCACACTTAACAACGAAAGGAATGGTAGCTTTAATGAACAGCATATGGTTTGTTATAAAGGGCAATAACAATTTCCACAAGCTGGAGCTTTCCAAAACATTGCTGCATTTTACGGAGTTCGATTTCACATACTTCTGGGAGCAGTGCATAGAAGCGGGAAAAAACGCAAGAAAATTCGGAAGTCTGCCTGAAAGCCAGCTTTCGATGGCGAAGAATTCTATCTTCAAGTGCCATCCGTATCTTGAAGCAAAGCTTGCGGCGGAAGCCGAAATGATCGCTCTTGACTGCATTATCGAATTTATCTGCCATTCGGAAAAGATAGGTCTGGAGGATCTCTGGAGCAGATGCATCTCCCCGAAAAATTCCTACGAACGCCAGATATTCAAGCGCATTTCTGAATATAAGACCAACCGTGCGATAAATCAGTGGGTGAATATCGTGCGTGTTCAGGAATATGCAAAAAAGAAGCTCGAATTTATCTTCGGCGGTGAAGATTCAATGATGCTGAAGGCTGAGGATTTCAGAGTCAGAAAGGATTATTTCGATCTTTGCTTCTCGGTCGTTTCCAATGAATTCGGAATGACAGCAGATGAGCTGCCCTATACAAGAGTCTGCAATCCTTCCGTTATCCCCGATGCGCCTTTTGTTCTGAGCAAGGTCGCAAAGTCCATCTACAAGCGTTTTTCGGGCGTTCTTCAGGAGGCTGAAACGGGACATTATGTACATGCGACAGATGCTATGCGCGACCAGATGGCACTCGATGCTTTTTCAAATATAAAGAACATGAGCCGTCCCGCGGAATTCGAGATGCATTCGGCACTCGAAGCTTTTGCGGATATACCGGCTGAGGTGTATATGCCGAACAGCTTCAAGGCAGTCATTGACCTTGAATTTGACCTTATGATCGAAAACGGCATATTCATGCAGAAGTGCGAAAAATGCGGAAGATATTTCACCAAAACACCCGGTTATGATCTGCCGTACTGCAACAGAGTAACTCCGTCGGGCAAGACCTGCCGTGAGATCATGGGACGTGAAGCGGCGGCTGTTTCGGGAGATGCCGAAAATACAGCGGTGAATAGTATGGCTGCGGATAATGCGGCAGTCCATGCGGGAATATCCGACAGCGTAAAGAGAAGCGATGTCGTTCCCGATAATATCCCGTCGCCCGAACAGAGATATCCCGCAGTAAATGCCGGAAAGTGGGATATATTCAATAAAAATAATGACAATGAACCGAAATATCCGAAGCCGGGAAGCACTGAGTTTGAGATGGACGATATTCTCAGCAAAGCTCAGGAATTCCTTGAAGATGAGGAAGAAGCGGAGAATGCGCCTTCCTTTGAAAAGGCTGCAAACGACCTGAGCAGTGATCTCAGTTCACAGTCTGCGGGCAGGGAAGAAGCTCCCGTTAATGTACAGACAGCTCCGGAGATTAAGCCTGAAGCAAAGCCTGAGCAGGTTTCTGCGCCTGTATATGAAGCAAAGCCGGAACCTGTACCCGAGCCTGCACCAAAGCCAGAACCTGTAAGGATAATCAGGCAGGCAGAGGCAGCGGCGGATGAGCCGAAGCCTTTCCGACCGCCTGTCATTGATGAAAGCGGTGAGATCGCTGTTCCCGCTGAGCCTGAGAAAAAAGCGGAAAAGCCAATGCCTGAGATAAAGCCGTTCAGACCTCCTGTGCTCAATCCCGACGGAACGGAAGCAGAGGAAAAGACGGAGGAAGAAAAGGCAGAGGAAAAGATCCCCGTGCCGTTCAATCCGCCTGTATTTGCGACCAACGCAGAGGCAGCCGCTGCGATAGCGATAGATCCTGCGCTTGAAAAGAGATGCCAGAAAATGTACAATTCTCTTTATAAAAAGGTCGGCAAGAGCGTTTCCGAGGAGGATTTCAGAGAGTGGTCGCAGTATCTCTCAAATATGAAGAGAAATGTCAAGAACGGCGAAGCACCTGAAAGCGATCTTCTCGGATTTATCGAATATTCCGAAAAGACCTACGGTTCTGTCAAGACTGTGGGCCGTCCCAGAAAGAACGCTCAGTAAGGAGGCTGCGCTATGAGATTTATCAATGAAAAGACTGCGATAAACGGTCTTGCGGATACGGTAATAAAATCAGGTGTAAGCCTTTACAATGCCGTAAAATACATATACGCAATGACTGATGAGGATTTCTATAATGTAAGCATCAAGGACTGTCTGAAGGTCGTGCTGAACAATATCACCGATTCCGAGTGCCTTAAAGCGCTTGGACTGCGGATAAGCGAAAAGACATGCTCCGAAATGAGCGGTCCCGAATACAACAGGATACTTTCACTTATGGTATTCAGCTTTGCAGTCAGGATACCGACGCTTAAAAATATAAAGATCGGCGGAGATTCCATGACTGACGATCAGATATATCAGCTGTATTCCGCAATAGTTGCAAAGGGTGCTGCGAATTATAATGAGATAATCAAGGAGTCGTATCTCGAAACTAAATATCTCGTAAAGAAAAACAAGCCCGTTCCGCCGTACAATGCAGAGTGGTACAAGGCTTACATAATGGCGAATGTGCCGAAGCTTGCGGAAATAAACAACAGGAATATGTTCCTGATGGGCAGCGTTGATATGCTGTTTGCGATGTTTTATTCCTGCATGGAGGAAGAACTGAAAAACAGACTTTCAGAATATGTAAATGATACTCCCGTATGATAAGGAGAGCTTGATATGAAAACTGTTTATTTATGCGGATTTATGGGCTGCGGAAAATCGACAGTCGGTAAAGCACTGGCAGCTGCGCTGGGCGTTCCGTTTACCGATATGGATGCGTACATAACAGAAAAAAGCGGCATGTCTATCCCTGAGATATTTGCGGAAAAAGGTGAGAGATATTTCAGGGAGCTGGAAAGCGAGGCTATGCTGGAGCTTGGCGAAAAGGGTGGTGTTACAGCATGCGGAGGGGGTGCGCTGCTTCGTCCAAAGAATGCTGACATTGCTTCAAAATGCGGAATTGCAGTGTATCTTTCGCTGCCGTTTGACAGCTGCTATGAGCGCATCAAGGGCGATAAGAACCGCCCGATAGTTGCGGTAAATACAAAGGACGAGCTTGAAGCTGTCTACAATGAGAGGGTACCTGTTTATAAAGAACATTCGGGTGTTGAAATATCGGCGGAGGGTGCGCCTGCGGAGGTCGCTGAAAAAATAATTTCCGTTCTGGAAGCAGTTTACGGAAAAAATTTTCTTTGCTGATGGGGAGCCTTCTGCTTTAGTGAAATTAGCAGAGTCAGCAGATCGGCATCTTGATATCAGGGGAATTTTTTATAAAGGAAAATGTATAATGAGTAAGATTTATTCACTTGGAATAGACGTAGGTTCAACGACTGTCAAGACCGTTATTACCAATGAGAACGGCGAAATTATTTATTCAAAATATCAGCGCCATTTCTCAAAGGTAAAGGAAACGGCTGCTGAGCAGGTGCGTGAGATCGCAGAGAAATATCCCGATGTGTCATTCACGACATCTGTTACGGGTTCGGCAGGTCTTGGACTTGCAAATGCCGGACATCTGCCGTTCGTGCAGGAGGTATATGCTGCATTCGTTGCGATAAACAGGAGCTATCCCGATGCCGATGCTGCTATCGAGCTTGGCGGTGAGGATGCTAAGATCATATTCATCACAGGCGGCGTTGAGCAGCGAATGAACGGTTCGTGCGCAGGCGGAACGGGTGCGTTCATCGACCAGATGGCAACTCTCCTCGGGATCACCGCTGACGATATGGACGAGCTTTCGCTCAAGGCTGAGAAGATCTATCCTATCGCTTCGAGATGCGGAGTTTTCGCAAAATCGGATATCCAGCCGCTGCTCAATCAGGGTGCAAAGCGTGAGGATATCGCCGCTTCCGTATTCCAGGCTGTTGTTGACCAGACCGTTTCGGGACTTGCTCAGGGACGTACTATTGAAGGAAAGGTGCTTTTCCTCGGCGGCCCTCTGTCCTTCCTGAAGGGACTCAGAAAGGCATTCAAGGACACTCTCGGACTTGATGATGAGCATGCGGTATTCCCCGAAAATGCGTCATGCTTCATGGCTTACGGTTCTGCTCTTTACGCAGCGGAAAACTGTGCAGAGATATATTCCGCCGCAGAGATCGCAAATCTTATCGAAAATGCAGTCATGAGCGACACGACTGTTACAGGCAGACGGCTTTTTGAAAGCAAGGAAGAATACGAGGCATTCGTTGAAAGACACAAAAAGTGCGACCTTGCATATGAAAATATCGAAACCTATTCGGGAGATGCATATCTTGGAGTCGATGCAGGATCTACGACAACAAAGATGGTGCTTATCACGCCCGACGGAAAGCTTCTTTTTCAGCATTATGTATCCAACAAGGGACAGCCGCTTGACGTTGTTACAAAGCAGCTGCGCCGAATTTACGAGCTTATCGGCGACAGGATAAACATTGTTTCCGGTGCTGTTACGGGCTACGGCGAGGAGCTTATCAAGGCTGCTGTCGGTGTGGATTACGGCGTTGTTGAGACGGTTGCTCATTATCGTGCGGCATCGTTCTTTCAGCCTGATGTTGATTTTATCATAGATATCGGCGGACAGGATATAAAGTGCTTCAAGATAAAAAATCACGCTATCGACAGCATCATGCTGAATGAGGCATGTTCTTCGGGCTGCGGATCATTTATCCAGACATTTGCCCTTGCTATGGGATATGACATTGCTGAATTTTCACGTCTTGGACTGTTCGCTGAAAAGCCTGTTGACCTTGGTTCGAGATGTACGGTGTTCATGAATTCGAGCGTAAAGCAGGCGCAGAAGGACGGCGCAAGCGTTGAGGATATCTCTGCGGGACTTTCTTCGTCTATTATCAAGAATGCTGTTTACAAGGTGATCCGTGCGAATTCTGCGGACGAACTCGGAGAGCATATCGTAGTTCAGGGAGGAACTTTCCTGAACGATGCAGTGCTGCGTTCATTTGAGCTTGAAATGGGCAGAAATGTTGTACGTCCTGCGATCGCAGGTCTGATGGGCGCATTCGGTGCGGCACTTTACGCACAGGAAAAGGCTTCGCTTGAAAAGCGCACAAAGTCTGGACTCATTTCCTCTGAGGATCTCGAAAAATTTGCATATTCATCTCGTCAGGCTACCTGTAAGGGCTGTACGGCTCACTGCAATCTTACCGTGCTGTCCTTCTCTGACGGACATAAATTTATAAGCGGAAACCGCTGCGAAAAGGGTGCAGGGATCTCACGCAAGACAGATGTGCCGTCACTTTATCAGTATAAATATGAGCGTCTGCTGTCGGTTGTTGATGAAAAGCCGTCAGCACCTAAGGCTAAGGTCGGAATTCCGCTTTGTCTAGGATTTTATGAGCAGCTGCCTTTCTGGCATGAAATGTTCACGGCTATGGGCTTCGAGGTCGTTGTTTCCGAAGAAAGCTCCAGAAAGACCTATTACAAGGGACAGCACACTATCCCGTCGGATACAGTCTGCTATCCCGCAAAGCTTGCTCACGGACATATCGAAAGCCTGCTTGAAAAGGGCGTTGACTTTATTTTCTATCCCTGCGAGAGCTATAATCTCGATGAGGGCGGAAGTGACAATCACTATAACTGTCCTGTTGTGGCGTACTATCCCGAGCTGCTGAAGGCGAATATTCCTGCGCTGAACAGTGATAATTTCCATTGCCCGCACATCGACATCAACCTGAGAAAGCATTCGATATCCGTTATGGAAAAGGTCGTTTCAAAGTACGGAATACATAAGAAGGACGTTGCTGCGGCATATGACAAGGCAATGGAAGCACTGAAAAAATATCAGAGCGACGTTGAAAAGCGAGGCAAGGAAATAATTGATTACGCACGTCTTAATGATATGCCGATAATCGTGCTTTCGGGCCGTCCTTACCACATCGACCCCGAGATAAACCACGGTATCTGCAAGCTGATAACATCGCTCGGAATGGCTGTTATCACTGAGGATGCTGTATTCAGAAATGTTCAGACACCTGAGCTTTCTGTCCTCAACCAGTGGACATATCACGCAAGACTTTACCGTGCGGCTGAATATGTCACCACTCAGAAGGATATGCAGCTTGTTCAGCTCGTTTCATTCGGCTGCGGAATCGATGCAATCACGACCGATGAAGTCCGCCATATCCTCGAGAGCAAGGGCAAGCTTTACACTCAGCTGAAGATCGACGAGATCAACAATCTCGGTGCGGCAAAAATCCGTCTCAGAAGCCTTGTTGCGGCTATGGGCAAGTAAGGGGGAGTCAGATGTCAGCGGCAGTTTTTACACCCGAAATGAAAGAGACACATACGATACTTATTCCCGATATGCTTCCCGTGCATTTCAAGCTTATTTCGTCGATACTGAATCAGTACGGCTATAAAACGGAGCTGCTAAGAAACGACGGAAGAAGTGTTGTTGACGAGGGATTGAAGCATGTTCACAATGATACCTGCTATCCTGCGCTGCTTGTTATCGGTCAGTTTATAGATGCGCTGAAAAGCGGAAAATACGATCCCGATAAGGTCGCACTGCTTATCTCGCAGACAGGCGGCGGATGCAGAGCATCAAATTATATACATCTGCTGAGAAAGGCACTTCAGAAGGAGTATCCGCAGATACCCGTGCTTTCGCTGAATTTCAGCGGACTGGAAAAGGGCAGCGGCTTTCAGATCACTGCGCCGATGCTGTACAGAATGCTTTACGCCGTGCTTTACGGAGATGTGCTGATGCTCACATACAACGAGTGCCGTGCATATGAAATACACAAGGGCGATTCGGAAAAGGTCCTGAACAAGTGGCTTTCCATTATCATCGACAAGTTCAAAAACGGCGGATTTGCAAAGACAAAGCGGATCTACCGTGATATACTGAACGATTTTGCGGCGGTTGAGCGTTCGGACGAAAAGAAGCCGAGAGTCGGAATTGTCGGGGAGATCTATGTAAAATATTCCCCGCTTGCAAATAATCGGCTTGAGGAATTTCTGCTTTCCGAGGGCTGCGAGCCTGTTGTGCCGTCATTCCTGGATTTCTGTCTGTACTGCGCCGTGAATAACGTAAATGACGGAAAGATCTACGGTTTCAAAAACAAGACCACATTCGTTTTCGGTGTCGGATATAAGCTTATCTACGCAAAGCAGCGTGAGATGATAAAGGCGTACAAGGAAAACGGTCAGTTTTCACCTCCGCATGATTTCGAGGAACTCAGGCATTATGCCGACAAATATTTTCATCAGGGCGTTAAGATGGGCGAGGGCTGGCTTATTCCTGCGGAGATGGCTGCGCTTGAAGAAAGCGGCGTAAAGAACATCGTCTGCACACAGCCTTTCGGTTGTCTGCCGAATCATATTGTTGCAAAGGGCGTTTCGAGGGTCATAAAGGAAGCATATCCGCAGGCGAATATTGTTGCGGTCGATTACGATCCCGGTGCAACAAAGGTCAATCAGGAAAACAGGATCAAGCTTATGCTTGCCAATGCAAAATAAAACTATACCAAGAAATTGCTGAAACAAGCATCATTTGAATCAATATATAGCAAAAGCTGTGTTCACAGAGTTTTCTGCAAACACAGCTTTTTATTAGCAATGACGGAGATCGGCAGCGGATATCTTGCATCGGCAAAGTCTCAAATAACCGTGTTTTTCCGCACCGCATAAGCTATTCACTTCATTTTACAGCGGTTCATCAATGTCCTTGACGATCCACTTATCTTCGGAAAGCTCAAGGTAAAGCTTTGATGGATATTCATAATTTGAAACTTTCGATTCAACTCCATTTGCCGAAAAGCTGTGACTGTACGTGAAGCTCACAACTGCACGGCTGCCGTTGCAGCGAACAAGGATATTATGAATCTGAAACTTTTCATCGGAAATTTCCGATCTGTCAGCGGTTCCGTATATTATGCCAATAATTTTTTCATATGTATTCGGATTAATATCAAGCGCAGGCTCGTAATCGGTCTTTTGGCATTCAAATATCTGCAAAAGAAATTCGGCAGCATTTTTTTCAATATCCGAGCAGGTTTGCCGATATTTTTCCGAATCATCAAGATCGGATATTTTCTCAATGTTCAAATATTTCTCGTCCGATATCTTATAATACGGAAAATTAGAGGTTTCAAGCTCGTTCTTCAGTATAAGATTATCAGCTGTCAGGACAACGATCATGATAAGCTGTATGACACATATTATCGGGAAAATATACTTTTTCATTCAATTGCCTCCTTTGGTTGTCAAAAAAAGAATCTGTTTGTTTTGTCCGCAGAGATCAATAAAAAGGCGGCATAGTCCGATTGACTGTGCCGCCTTTTTGGGATAGATTTTGTCAGTCAAATTTCGGAAGATCTTCAAGTGTTACAATATCGGGGTGCGAATAAACCTTTCTGAGCATCGTTTTTTCCGTATATTCCTCGGAGATATCTCCCGATCTGTCAACGATGAATTCACGGCACCATGTATTGAAAAACAGCCATCTTATGCCGTCGGAATTCATATTGTCGGGATCGGGGATAACGCCGTTTTCCGTCATGGCGATCATTTTTTTCGGGGAATATGCGTATGCCTGAGAAAATCTTTCGGACTGCGAAGAATAATCATGCTTTTCGGGATAAATGTCCTCGCCGTTGATATCGCAGAATTCATCTCCGACATACCATTCGGGGGACTGCGCATTGGCGATCCATATCAGATCATCAAGCTTATGAAACTCATTCTGACGGACAAAAAGCAGCTTCCATAGCCACTTGTAAGCATCGGCACCGAATGCGCCCCACCAGAACCAGCCGCCGCTCGCCTCATGGAGCGGCCGCCAGAGAACGGTCACGCCGTTGTCACGGAGAATTTTCAGCTGCTCGGAGATCGCATCAATATCTGAGATAAGCATGAAGCATTCCTCGGATATCTCGCCGTTTCGGGACATTTCCGCAAGCTCCTCGGGAGTTTTCAGCGCAATATCAGCCGATGTCACAGCCTTAGAAAGATCGAAAGAGGAATTTTCCGTGCGGAACTGCTCGTTATTTCTCTCGGGAGTTTTGCTCGGTGCATACCAATGCCATGAGAATGTGCAGATGCCG
>OLGV01000699.1_pt1 | contig 13059 bp, 12 predicted proteins | sample 1605761 | NCBI WGS metagenome assembly OLGV01 (sample SAMN03283245) | human gut metagenome | biome: human-associated habitat; material: feces | host: Homo sapiens | place: Peru | collected 2012
CAACACGGTTGCGGAGAAAGCTGTACTGCGCCAGCAGGTCAAAGAGATCGCCCACCAGCAGACGAAAGGCGCCGCCGGAAATGATGTAGGCGGGATCATCGGCGGTGGCGGCGCGCTGCTTTTCCCTGATTTTTGCGTCGTGCTCTTTCAGCACGGCGGTCAAGGGCGTGAGCTCCGCCGCTTTCAGCTCCGCAAGGTCGGAGCGGTCGCCAAACACCAGATAGCGGCCGGGGATACGCCAGGCGGCGAACTTTTCCTCCGCGATCTCGCCGTAGCGCTTTGCCGTTTCGGCCAGATTTTCCAGATCCTTCTCGTCCTTCGCCTTTTCCGCCAGGAAGGCGAGCTGATGGAGAAGTCCGTACAGATGCACCTCATCATTGATGTGGTTTTCATATACCTTGCTGTCGATCACATATTTCATATCTTGTCCCATCCTTTCCTTATCCGGTTTCCCCATCATGGGAAACCTCGCTGGGCTTTGTCGTGAGAAGTCTGTATAGCTCGGTGGTCTTGGGGAACTCGTCCTTGAAGGGCAGGATCACATTTTGGAAGAACAGAAGGCCGCTGCCGGGGTCCGCGTTGGTCACATAGGCAAGCTGCTCGGCGGAGATGTTCAGCCGCTCCGTCATCAGCTTGCGGTCGCCCGCGGAGAGGTTCAGCAAATAGATAAAATCGCTGTTTTCCAGAATGTTTTCGATCTCCGGCGAGGAAAGCAGGTCCTTCGGGTTCTGCGTCGCCCCGGTCGGGACGCCGCCCCACTTTCTGAAACGCTTCCAGATCTCGGCGCTGTATGCCGCCGTCTGTTCCTCCTTCAAGAGCAAATGGAACTCGTCCACGAAATACCAGGTGGCCCGCCCAATGGAGCGGTTCACCGTGACGGTGTTCCACACCGCGTCCTGGACAATGAGCATCCCCGGCTTTTTCAGGTTCTTGCCAAGCCCCTTGATGTCGAAGCAGACAAGGCGGTTGCGGATATCCACGGTGGTACGGTGGTTGAAGAAGTTGAGAGAGCCGTTCACATACAGGTCAAGCGCCTGGGCCACACGGTCCGCCTCCGGGATATGCTGGGCGGTGAGGGCTACCATGAGGTCAGAGAGGATCGGCATATTCTCCGGCCGGGGATCCGCGAAGTACGGCTGATAGATCTTCTGCACGGCACGGTCAATGACGGTTTTCTCGATGGCCTCCAGCCCTGTCTTGCTGCCCATGATAAGCTCACAGAAGGACAGCACGAAATCACTTTTCAGCGCCAGCGGGTTTTCTTCCTCGCTGTAATTGAGGTTGATATCCAGGGGATTCACATAGTCGCGGCTGTTGGGAGAGAGCCGGATCACCTGGCCGCCCAGCCGGTTCACCAGCGGGGAATATTCATCCTCCGGGTCGCAGATGATGACATTATCCTTCGTGGTCAGCATGACATAGGTGATCTCCCGCTTGCAGCTCATGGATTTGCCGCTGCCCGGCGTGCCGAACACAAGACCGTTGGGGCAGCGGGACTGCTTGCGGTCCAGCAGGATCATGTTGCCGGACAGGGCGTTGAGCCCGTAATACATGGCGTCCCCGCCCATAAAAAGCTCCTGCGTGACGAAGGGCACGAACACCGCCAGCGCCGAGGTGGTGAGGCTCCGTTCGATTTGGATACGGTTAAGACCCAGCGGCAGCGAGGACACAAGGCCGTCCTCCTGCTGGAAGTCCAGACGGGTCAGGATGCAGTTGTGGGTCTGGGCGACGCTGGCCGACTGGGAAACGGCGATCTCCAGCTTTTGCTTCGTGGGCGCCAGATGCAGCATGAGGAAGGTCATATTGAACATTCGCTCGTTGCGGCTCTGCAAATCCTGCAAGAGATTTTTCGCCGCGCCGCCGTAGGTGGAGAGGTCAGAGGGGAGGATATCCAGATCGTAGCCGCTGCGTGCGGCCTTCTTCTGCTCCTGGATCTTCATGGCGTCCAGATCGGTGATCTTGCGCTTGACCATCTTGATGGCCTCGTTCTGGTTGATGCCGCGCACGTGCATGGTGATAAGAAGGTTTCCCTCCACATCCATAAAATCCGTAAGGATACGGTCCTGGATCTCCGGGGCCAATATCTGCAAGAAGGACACCGCGCCGTACATTTCGCCCATGCGGAAGCGCCGCGTCTCCCCAAACTCGAAGGAAGAAGGCACGATAAAATCCTTCACGGACAGGCCGGAGGGCGCCAGCCAGTCCCATTCAAAGGCGAAGGACTCCCCTCTGGGATGGAGGAGGCCGTGCAGCAGCGCCAGCCGCTCCTTGCCGTCCAGCACCTTTGCCGCCGCGCCCATGACCTTGAAGCGGTTCAGGGTGTCCGCCTCGATGCGGGAAAACCTTGCCCGCGCCGCCTGGATGCTCTCCGCCTCGATGGTCAGCGTGACATACTTGCTTTTCACATAGCCGTTGCTGCCGCGCTCATACTGCGTTTGCAGGATGCCGGAGGCCTCGGCGCGGATCCCGTCCAGATCGTCCCCCTGGGCCGCCATGCGGAACAGGTCCCCGCCGCCGGCCTTGTGGCTGCTGCTCAGGGTCATTTGCACGCCGATGGAGGGGTCATAGCCGTTATAGAAGTCGCAGAGGCGTTCAAAGATATCCCGCTGATCGTCCGGCCCCGCCAGACGGTAGCTGACGTCGGCGTAGGCGATGGTTTTGGAAAAATGCCGGTCGTCCAGACGGCACAGGCCGTCCGGGTGCATATTGCGGAAGGGGAGGCTTGCCTGTACGGTGTGATTCTTGCCGTCCCCCTTGGCCTGCCGGATGACGGCCTCGATCTGCTTTCGCTCCTGCCGGGTGAGCCTGCGCCGGCCCTTGCCTCTTTTCCCCGCGCCGGAGGCGATCCGCCCCACCGTCCGCTCCAGCTCCGCCTGCTTTTCCAAAGCGGAATAGGCGTTGTTTGTCTGATAGACACGCTTTTTCGGACGGGTGAATTTACACTGGATCAGATGGCCCAGCAGCGCCTCCGGGGTCTGCCCGTTCTTCTCATACAGGGCGAACAGGAAAAAGGGCAGCATCACAAGGATCATGCACAGCGCCGCCGGCGTCGTGCCCATGCTGCCCTTGCTCAAAAAGAAAAGCGGCACTCCAACAAGCGCCGCCGATCCGAAACACACAAGCTGCCGCTTCGTCAGGCCGAACAGCATCTTGCTCTTGATTTTTGTCAGGTCCTTCGGGACCGTTACGTATGCCAATGGTTCACATCCTTTCCGCAAGCCGGATATCGCTTGCAACTTCATTTCCCCACACATCCCAGCCGGGCGGTGAGGCTCTTGCGAACAGCTCAATACGGGGCACGTCCCCCATGAGGGCTTCGATCCGCCGCCGCGCCTCCTCCGGCTTCTGGCTGTGCCGCTCCACGTGGGAGAGGATGACCTGCTTCACATCCCGCGCCGCCCGCTTCGGGCGTCCGCGGGTCGCCAGCAGGCAGATCTCCGCGTTGGCCCGCGTCCAGTAGCCCATGCCGGTGAACAGGCCCTCCGACTTCCGGCACTGCTTGATCCAGACGAAGGCCACGGTCTTGAAGGTAAAGCCCCAGGCGTCCATGACGCCCCAGGCCTCCCGCAGCATGGGGAAGGTGATCCAGAGGAACAGGGCGCAGTCCTTGTCCGCCAGCTCCCCCACTGGCAGGGCCTTGATGGCCGCTATGTCCATGGTGGGGTAATGGCTCTCGGCGCTGCGCCCCGCGCCCTTCTTGCTCCAGACCTTATAGGCCCAGGGCGGATCCGCGTAGATGACCTTGTATTTTTTCATGGCCGCCTCCCGTCAATGCGCCCCGAACAGGCTCTTTGCGAGGCTGCCGGTGCGGAACAGGGTGTAGCACAGCAGCACCGTGTAGCCCAGGCACTCCCAGATCGCCACGGTGATATCATCCCCCACGGCGATATTCTGCACCAGCACCGCGTAGATGCCGACGCAGACCATGATAAGAAACGCCTGAAAGCCCAGGGCCAGCAGGGACTTCAAATAGTTCTGCCCCGTCTGGCCCCACTCCCGGTTGGCCATCGTGGCAAAGGGGATCGGCCCCACGGATACGGTCAGATACACCTCGATCATTCTTCCGTAGATCACAAGGAAGATGGCGATGGTGAGGATATGGGAGCAGAGGCCCACAAAAATGCTCTGAAACCACAGGCCCAGCAAAGAACCGATGCTCCAGTCCGCCAGGGTCGTTTCCAAATTGCCGACCACGCCGGAAATGTCGATCCCCGCGTCGGAGATGATGACGCCGGCGCTCTGGCTGACCACGCTCTGCGCCATATCGAATACCGCCATGACGATGTTCCAGGTGTTGGTGACGATGAGCACCGCGCAGAAGGTCTTGAAGATCCACTTCCAGAAAAGCCAGGTGTCAAAATCGTGGAGATTATTCTTTTCCACGATGAGCTGGATCAGCTCATAGCACATGACGAAGGTGAGGATGATGCCGGCGATGGGAACGATGACCGTTTCAGAGAGGCCGCGGATCATGTTGAAGATGCCGCCGTTCCAGCCGGCCGGCGTCATGCCCACCTCGCCGGCGATCTCGCCCACCTTCGTATTCACGGTGTCAAAGGTCCCGGAGAGGTTGGAGATGATGCCGTCGATCAGCAGCTCCTTGAACCACTCCTGGATCATTTCAATTATCACGGGTGGTCACACCTCCTTTCGGGGGCTCCCGCCGTGAAACGGGAGCCTCCGGTTGGGATGGTCCTGCCGCCGCTCAGCCAAGCAGGCCGGACAGCAGGGGGATCAGGGTCACGCCGATCAGGGCGACGCCGCCGCCCGCGACAAGCTGCTTGACGCCCTGCGATTTGGCCGCGGGGTTGTCCTGGCCGTAGCCTTCCAGAAGGTTGATGCCGCCCCACACGCAAAGGCCGCCGCCCAGGGCGATGACCAGGGTCTGCAATACATCGATGGCACTGTTGAAGAACTCCATAAATCATATTTCCTTTCGTTTTGTAGAATTGTTGTCGGGTTCGTCTGTCAGGTCTTTTGCGCTCAATTCGTACATATCGAAAGGCTCGTCCGGCTTCACGATGGCCGGTCTGCGCTTCATGTACCGTTCTACGTCAAAGACGTTCTTCTTGTCGGCGTCGGACAGGTATTTGTAGCGGGGGTGCTTCGTCAGGTCGTACTTGTCGCTGAAAAACGGGCGCACGCCCCGAAGCTGCAAGATACACTTGCCGCCGTCCATGACCGCGATCTCGTCCTGGGTCATCAACTCCTTTCCCAATTTCTGATAGCTGAGGCCGTGAGAGGTCTGGGCGCCGCGATTTTCGGACTGGCTCAGGCTGTCGATGGTCTCCTTGCCCAACAGCTCCGAGATCTCTTTCAGCGTTGACTTCTCCTTGCCTCCCAAAAACAAGGTGACGTCGCAGTTGCCGACAATGGTATCTGCCGCGTCCTTGTAGATGGTCTTTAACTGGCTTTGCGACTGCAAAATAATAGAAGCCGATATCTCACGGCTTCGGATGGTGGCGATCAGCTTGTCAAAGTTTGGTATCTGGCCGATGTTGGCAAACTCGTCCAGAAGGCACCGCACATGGACAGGCAGCCGCCCGTTATAGAGATCGTCCGCCTTGTCGCAGAGCAGGTTGAAAAGCTGGCTTTGCAGCATGGCGATGACAAAATTGAAGGTGGTATCGGTATCGCTCATAATGAGGAACAGCGCCGTTTTCCGGTCGCCCATCGTGTCCAGCTCCAATTCGTCCTCCGTCATAATGTCCCGCAGCTCCTTGATATCGAAGGGAGACAGGCGGGCGCCGCAGCTCACCAAAATACTTTTGAGAGTTTTGCCGGCCGCCATTTTGAACTTGACATATTGCTTGACGGCGAAGTGCTCCGGCTGCGCCTGCGCCAGCTCGTCAAAGAGGATATCCACGGGGCTTTTATAGGTCTCGTCATCCTCTCTGGCCTCGCAGGCATTGATAAGCTCCAGAAGCGTGATGAAGTTCCGTTCCTCCGGCTCCGCCTCATACCAGATGTAGCCGATCAGGGCGCAGTATAAAAGCCGCTCGGCCTTGATCCAAAAATCCTCGGAGGATTTTTCACCGTCGCCCTTCGTGTTGGCGATGATGACATTGACAAGCTTGAGGATATCCTTCTCGGAGCGCACATAGGCCAGCGGGTTATATTTCATGCTCTTGGAAAAGTTGATGGTGTTCAGGACCTTGATGCGGTATGGCTCATAGACGACCTTGCCGCGACCATCCCGCACCGGCTTTCCGTTCTCGTCCCGCTTCGGCCCGCCGTGCGCCAGGAGCTTTCCCGTCTCCCGAAGGAGCTGCCCTTTGGGATCGGTGACCACATAGGAGCTGTGCATTTGGAGCAGGGACGGCTTGACAAAGAACCTTGTCTTGCCGCTGCCGGAGCCGCCGATGACCAGGATATTTTTATTTCTCGCCGTTTTCGGATCCTTCGGGCGGCTGGTCATGGTGAGGCTTTCCGTCCGGGTCAGAGGGATGTTCCAATCGGGAACGGGGTCTATGTAGGGCGCGATATCCTCCGGCCGGCCCCATCTCGCGCTGCCGTACTCAACGCCACGGCGATATTTCTTCGCGTTTTTCGCTTTCAAGTACACCGCCAGCCGGACAAGCGCCGCCCCGGCAACGCCCAGCAGCAGGTCCAGAGGGTGCAGGCTGAGCCAGAGGGAGGCAAAGGCCTCGGTGAAGCCCTGGGCGATACGAAGCAGCTTTTCCGAAGCGTCCGCCCCCGGTGAGAGCCGGACCGCCTGGCAGAGCTTGTCAAAGAGCCAGGCGAACAGCAGATACGGAAGGTTCGGCAGCAGGACCTTTTTCAGCTTTCCCGTCATCGTTCCAGCCCCCGGTCCCTGTTTTTGATCTTCTCGCCCCGCTCCAGATCCTGCCGCTTCGCCTGCTCCTTGGCCTTGGTCAGCCGCCTGCGGATGGAGGGCTTTTTCTCCTTCGCCAGATTCTTTGCGGAGAACTCGCGGAAGGCCGCCGTCACCGCGTCGGCGTCCCTGCCCTTGAAGAACACCAGGTAGCGGGGGATCTCCCCGGTGGTATCTTTTTTCAGGGCAAAGTCGATGCCGTACTTCTTCGCCGTAGCGGAGAACGCCTTGATATTCTGGTCCGTGATCTCGATATTGGACACGCCGGCCCCATGCTTCATAAGCTGCCGGATGGTCTGCTTTCCGTGCCGGAGTTGAGGATCATTCTTGTGCTTTTCCATATCCGCCAGCACCTTCTTCATGGCCTGCTGCAAGAGCTGGGCGGTCATTTTGCTGGCCTCCACACAAAGCGCAAGGGTTTTCTGCGTGATTTCTTCCTGCAAGGCGTTCACCTCCGATCTCCGCTGCCGTACAGGTCATGGCTGACAAGGGATGTGTAATAGCTGTCCATCGTGACCGGCGCGTTATACAGCGCCGCCAGCAGATATTTCTTGATATTGCGGACATAGGTGGTGTTCTCCCGCATCCGTTCCAGCACATACTCGATGTGGGAGCTGTCGATCTTCAAGAACCGGGACTTCACCACCTCGGCGGGGTAGTCGTCCCCGGCGACACGGATCATCTCCCGGTTGGAGCAGACGGTATCCACCATGAGCTCCACCAGCTCGTCCAGACGGTCCCTGTCCAGCTTTTCATCCTGGGTGAGGATATCGTAGTCGATATTCTCCAAAATGATCTCCCGGTAGCTCTCGCGCTCCCGCATCCTGTCCCGTCCGATCCTGCTTTTTTCTCTGGGGGTAGGGGGACTTGATGGGATAGGACTTGATCCTTGCGTAATTGATAATTCTTTATTTTGTTCTTTAGTATTTAATTGGGCGGGGTTCTCCTGAATTGGGGCATCCAACATTGGCTTTACCTGTATTGGATTTTCCCGTATAGGTTTTTCCCGGATAGGCGCGGGCGTCTGTGCCGGCTCCTTCGGCTGCTCCAAAATGGTGTACTCGATGGAGCCAAGCTGCCCGTTCTCGTTGCGGACGCGCGCCCGGACGAGATAGCCGTGCGCCTCCAGCTCCCGGATCCCGCCGCTGATGCTGTCGATGCCGTCCTTGCAGATGCGGGCAAGCCCCTTCATGGTGTAGTCCCAGTCCTCCGGCAGCGACAGCATGAGGGACAGCAGCCCCTTCGCTTTCAGGGACAGCGACCTGTCCCGCAGGTGGTAGTTGGACATGACCGTGTAATCTCTGGTCTTTTCGATGCGGAAAACTGCCATATCCGGCGCCTCCTTTCTCTGGTTTTGAAAAGTGTTGATTTTGGCGCAAAAAAGCCCCTGTCCTGCCTCCCGGACGCTTCCCATGGGAAAACACCCACGCCGCCCTTTAAGCGGCGCTCTGAGAGGAAAAAACAGAGGTTTTCGCACCCTAATTGATACATTTTTCGGGTGGGTATAGGCACGGATATGAAAAAACGCCATAGGGCGGCTGCCTATGGCGTGGGGACAGGAAAAGGGCGCTGATGTGAAAATCAGCGCCCTTCGTGCCTGTCAGTATGAGATTTTTTGACTTCGTACCGTGTTCCCTGCCTTTGAAAACATTGATTTTACTGACTTTCTTATGTTTTCTTATTAGGAGGCGAGGGAGGCGTCTTTCTTTTTTGCAGTGTGCTTATTCGCGGCGCAGCGCCTCGATGGGGTTGAGCTTGGATGCCTTCACCGCCGGTACAAAGCCGAACACCACGCCTACTAATATCGTAAGCAGCACGGAGAGTATCAGCGAGCTGGGTGAGGTCGACATAGACAAGCTCGCCGCCGACTGCGCCGCGCACCCGCTCATGAACAACAACCCCGTCCGAATGGACGCCGCCGCCGTCAAGGCCATGTTTGAAGCGCTGAGATGAAGGGCGGAGTCAGAGCCGGTCTTATGATCGGCGCAATGGTGGTATCGTGGTCGGCGTACTACGCGCTTTCGAAGGTCATGGTCGGCGCGACGGGTTCCGCCCTGCTGGCCGGTTTCCTGCTGCGCCTGTTCGCGTTCGTGTTCCTGACCGTGCAGCTCGCGGCGGAGGGTATCCTCCCGGAGCTTCTGCGTCAGGGCAGGGCCACGCTCATCCTCATTCTGATAGGAGCGGTCGGTTTTCTTCTCGACCTCTTTGCAAATCTGGGCTATGCCGGAGGCTCTCTGAGTACCGGCACAGCCCTTTTGAAAACCGACGTGCTGATGGTCAATTTCGCGACCGTCCTGATCTATAAGAAAAAGCTGTATCCCTCCGACTGGGCGGGGACGCTCGTAATGCTTGCCGGGGTGCTGCTGGTGCTGGGCGTGGATATTCACGAAATGAGCCTCCACGTCACCGACCTCTTTTTCATCCTCAGTGCGCTGTGCGTCACCGTAAACGCCTTCCTTATCAAGGCGGCGCAGGAAAAATACCGTGTCGGGGCCGATATCATCGCCTACTACAACAACTTCGTCGTGCTGGCGCTCTTCTGTGCCGGCGCTCTCGCCGCGGGCGACTTCCGTGCCTCCTCCTTCGGCACTGTGCCGGGCTTCTGGTGGCTCGCCGCGCTCGGAGGACTCGCGCAGACGGGGCTGTACTTTTTCTATTACCGCAACCTGAAAAAATACGAGGTATGGGTCGTGAAGCTCTACCTTCTGCTCATGCCTGTCGTGAGCTGCTTTATCGGCGTAGCATTTCTTGACGAGGTGCTTACCGTGAAAAAGCTCGCCGGCATTGCCGTCGTCCTTGGCGGCGCTGCCGTAATACTGCTCAGAGGCCGTATCAACCGCGAGGACGCCGCCGGGCGTCCCGCCCATGGAGGATAAGTAGAAATGCTTCGAGAAGGCGACAACATGATGGGCGTCAAGCGCGTCAACCGCAGCGCCGCGCTCCATATCCTGCACGAGCAGGGCGGCATGTCCCGCAAGCATCTCTCCGAGACCATACGTCTCACCCCAGCCGCCATCACGAAGATAGTCGGGGAGCTTATCGAGGAGGGTATCGTCAAGGACGGCCGCCTCCTCCCCGGCGGCGGCGCAGGGCGGCGCGAGGTGATGGTGGAGCTGGACGAGAGATCCCGCTGCGCTCTCGGGCTGCTCATAAACCTGCGGCAGGCCATAGTCTCCGCCGTATGGCTCGACGGGAGCGTTATCTTCTCCGAGGAGATAGAGCTTATCCCCGCCGCGCCCGCCGAGGCCACGGTGAAAATGCTCTGCGAGCGGCTCATGGCCCTCACGGAAGAGCATATCCGTGAAAAGGAGCGTATCCTCGGCGTCGGCATTGCGATAAGGGGCATCACGTCCTTTGACGGGCGCGTCGTCCTCAACAGCTTCGGCGCTCTCAACTGCTCCGATTACCCGCTGGCCCAGCGCGTCGAGGAATATACCGGCTACAGCGCCGTGATGTCGAACAACGTGCGCGCGCTCTTTGCCGCGCAGATGTTTCTCTCGAAGGAGCGCGAGCTCCACTCCCAGTTCTTCCTGAGGTGTGAGTACGGTATCGGCGCCTCCCTCTCGATAAACGACCGGATATGGCTGGGCGGCACGAACCAATGCTCCGAGATCGGCCACATTCCCGTCATCCGGCGCGGGGGCAAGCCCTGCTCCTGCGGGAAGAGCGGCTGTCTCGAGACCATCGCCTCCCCCGCCGCGATAAGAGAGGACGCCATATGCATACTCTCTCCCGACAAGACCCCCGTGCTGTGGAAAACGAGCCTCGTGCGCGGGCGCGACGCGCTGACCGTGGAGGACGTCCTCGAGGCCGCAAGCTGCGGCGATTCCGGCGCCGCCGAGATAGTCGACCGCGCGGTATCCGCGCTCTCCGCCGCGCTCAAGTCGGTCATCTATATCATCGACCCGGCAAAGATAGTCCTTTACGGGCGTATGTTTGAAAACGATTTTTACCTCACCCGGCTCCTCGCCGAGCTTCAGGAGGGCGTGGATGCGGGCCATCACATAACCACCGAGAAGAGCGCCTACAACCAGCTTCTTGAGGACAGGGCGGCCGGGCTGCTCGTGATCGAGGATTTCATTGACAACGGAGGCATGCAGTAATGGATACAGTCGAAAGGCTCAGAGAGCTTAACCCCGGACTTGAGATCTACAGCGTATTTGACAGTCGCTTCAGGCCCTACGGCCGGGTGCTGCCCGCCGTGGAGGACGCGGAGTTTCGCCGCGCCTTTGCCGCGCAGCCCATACCGGAGCAGGGAAACCGCTACGCCGCCTCCGTACCCGAGCTTGAGGAAACGGCGTTCATCCGCGGCCTTCGCCGCAGTGTATTCGGCGAAATGGATATCGAGGCAGGCTACTGCAACGGGCGCGGTCATATGCTCAACGCTCTCGAATATCACAAATGCAGCGAGGTCAATTTTTCCACCACCGGCCTCGTGCTGCTGCTGGCGCTGCCGGGCTGCATGGACGGCGGGCGGCTCGATTCCTCGTCCGTCTGCGGCTTCTATCTGCCGCCGGACACGGTCGTGGAGATATTCCCGCTGGTGCTGCATTTCGCCCCCTGCCGCGTGAGCGAGGACGGCTTCAACTGCCTCGTGGTGCTGGAAAAGGGCGTCAACTCCCCCGCAGAGCATGTCGACACCTCCGCCCCCGGTGAGGAAAAGCTTTTCTGGATGAGGGGCAAATGGCTGACCTGCCATCCCGATTCCCCGCAGGCGCGCAAGGGTGCGTTCGCCGGTATCTCCGGCACGAACATAGACCTGAAAATATGAACATGCAAAGGCTCCGACGTTTTGAAGGCGGCGGAGCCTTTACGCTCTCTCGGGCGGCGGGGACCAGCGGGTCCGCGCCGCCTAAATGCATAACGGGTACCCGGAATACGCCAGACGCCTACCCATTAAAAGAAAAACTTGACGCGAATGGGCAATTCTGATATTCTGTTATGTGTTTTCTTTTACCATTTAACGCGTGTATGCGAGTCCGGAGGTGTGTTCATACGTTAACCAATGCCAGTCTGCCTACCAAAAAACGTATCCTGCAGGTCTGCGTCAAGCTCTTTTTGGAAAAGGGCTACAAGAAAACGACAATGGCGGAGATCATTGAAAAGGCCGGCGTCTCCAGCAGCAGCTTTCAGAATATTTTCCGCGCCAAGGACGGCGTGCTCACGGAGCTGGTGGAGTTCATGTTCTCCAATCAGTTTGCCACGGCCCGCAGCGCAGCGGGCGCGCAGCTGCCGCCGGTGTATATCTACGCCGTGGAAACGGCCATCCAGATGACGCTGACGGAGCTGAACGAAAATCTCAGAGAGATATACATCGAGGCATATTCTCAGGACGAGGCCTCGAGCTATATCTTCCGTGAGACGGCAAGGGAGCTTTACGGCATATTCGGTCCCTATCTCCCCGAGCTGGACGAGGATGATTTTTTCGTGCTCGACATTGGCTCCGCGGGACTCATGCGCGGGTACATGGCATACCACTGCACCGACGAGTTCACGCTTGAGAAGAAGCTCCGCAGCTTCCTATCGCTGAGCCTCCGGGCGTACAATGTCCCGGCGGACGAGATGGCGCGGGCCCTCGCTTTTGTGGAGAGTCTGGATATCCGCCGTGTCGCCGACGAGGTCATGCACGGGCTTTTCCGTGAGCTTGCCATGCACTTTGATTTCTCCGTTCAGGAGCTTATGGAAAACGCGGAGACAAAAACGGAATAATACTGCGAACGGCTTTACCGTTGGCATTGAAGCGACCCGGAGCGTCACGGCTCCGGGTCGCTTCCCGTTTCTGCGCGCCGCGATTTGACCTAAGCTTTACAAAACCCCGGTAACGCTTTTGATGTTCCTCCGTTATCATGTCAGACGTAGCCAAAAAGAAAATGAATGGAGGAAATCACCATGAAGAAAAATCTTACCAGAGCGGCTGCGATAATTCTTGTTCTCGTACTCACCGTGCTTACCGGCTGCGGCAAGAGCGGAAGCGAGAGCGTCGCAACGGACGGCTCGACCTCGATGGAAAAGGTGATCGGAACGCTCGCGGAAGCGTTCAACGAAAAAGAAGGCATTACAGTTACCTATAACCCCACCGGCTCCGGCTCCGGCATTCAGGCCGTGCTTGAAGGGCGCTGTGACATCGGTCTTTCCAGCCGCGCGCTGAAGGACTCCGAAAAGGAGTCGCTCACCGGCACCGTCGTCGCCCTTGTCGGTATCGCCATGATAGTGAACCCCGAAAA
>OLGV01000705.1_pt1 | contig 13010 bp, 8 predicted proteins | sample 1605761 | NCBI WGS metagenome assembly OLGV01 (sample SAMN03283245) | human gut metagenome | biome: human-associated habitat; material: feces | host: Homo sapiens | place: Peru | collected 2012
ACTGTTTCTCTCGACCATCAGCGCTATTTCCTTGCAGAAGCGCGTTATATGCGTGCTTACACCTATTTTATATTGGTTTCCCGTATGGGCGGTGTGCCCCTGCTCACCGAGGTGCAGGAATATACAACCGATACCAAATCGCTTGCCAAACCGCGTAACAAAGAGTACGAAATCTATGATTTCATTCTTGGCGAACTTGATTCTATTGCCACTGACCTGTGAATGAGCCTTTTGTCTCAGAACGCTTTTGGGACAACACGTTTCTGCGATTGAGCGTGGGGTCTTGCGGGCTGTTCCCCAATTCCGCATCAAGCTATTCCCAAGGACCTGTCGCGTCGGTTTATCTCGGGAAGATGTTCGGCCCTTTGAATTCCGTCAGCGTTGGAGCATCTGTGTCAGAGTTCCGGCGTAATGTGGACGGAGTGAGAGTCTGGAGAGGAGGAGTCGGCTTTTCGCACAGTTTCAACTTCAGTTCATACTTTTATGGCTATTCCCCGTCGAGAATACTCAGTATCTCGACTCTTGAGGGGGCGGAGCTCGGGCTTGTCCGCGCAAAAGGGGAGTATGGGGCGGCGATGCTCCTTAATGTCGGGCTGGATATGAGGGCTCAGATAGCAAGGGAAATCGAGCTTTTTTTCGCTCCGAAAATACTTTTCGGAAATGACGGTCTCGACAAATATCCGTCTCCACAGAATTGCCATTTCGGCTATGGTTTCGATTTTGGACTTCTTGCCCATTTCAATCGCTATAGGGAAGACAGCGGCGAAAAGGAGAGTTTTTCTTCCTGGTTTGCAAAAGATGCTTTCATTTCATTTTCCGGCGGCGCCCAGTTTCAGATTTCTGAACTTGTGGGCAAAACTACAGGTTATCTTCCATCGACAAGGGAAAGTGTGAGCCTGTCATACGGACGCCGGCTTAGCGGTCCTTTATCCCTCAGATTGTCAGCTTTTTACGGACGAGATATTTGGAAAAGCTTCAATGACGGCAGAAGTCTCAACTGTTACTACGGGGGAGGGCGTGCGGAACTTATGTTCGACACCCTCTATTGGTGGAAAAGAAGCCGTCCGGTCTTTTCTCTTCCGATTCTCCTGGGGCCTGAAGCCGGCTTGCTTTGGAAACCGGACGAGGGTTACACCATTCGCAGAATCTATCTGGGTCTGACCGGAGGCCTCCAGATGCGTTTCAACATTGCACGGCATTTCGGACTCTTCATTGAACCGAGGATGTCTCTTGTTCCATATTCCTGGAAAACACGCAGCGGCAATGTCCTGGTTTCTTCAATGACCACCTGGTACGACACACTTTTCTCCCTCCAACTCGGAGTGAACATCCCTCTGCAGTGACGAACGCCTGAACCGTATTTTTCTCATCGAGGGCATGAGGCGCGACTTTAGAACTCCAGCAGGGCAGTGACGGGGTAGTGGTCGGAGATGTAGGGAACGGCGGCGTAGCTGTCTGTTACCGTGCGGAAACTTGGGCATTTGGAGAAGCCGCTGTAGTAGATGTAGTCGATGGTGAGGCCGTCAGTTGTTGCGAGGTCGATGAACTGGTCGCCGACTGCGGCGTTCTTCAGAGGCTTACCGAAGGCGTTGAACGACGGGGTGTCATCTGTGACTTGGGCTGTCTCTCTTGCGCTTGACATAATTTGGTTGAGCTCGGAGAGGACGGAATCTGAAGGGAGGACATTGAAATCACCCGTCAGCACCATCGGATAGCCGTCGGGATTGATGCTGCCGATTCTGTCCACAATCAGTTTCAGGCCGTTTTTCTCGGCAAGTCTTCCACGGTGGTCAAGATGGGTGTTTACGTAGTAGAACTTCCTCTGTCCGATTTTCATCAGTGCCCAAGTGGCAGTTCTGCGGCAGGCGGCATCCCATCCGAACGACGGAGTTTCAGGAGTCTCTGACAGCCAGAATGTGCCCCATTCGAGAAGTTCAATTTTTCCCTTATTATAGAAAATCATCATCCTTTCGCCTTCTTCCTTTCCGTCGTCCCGTCCGACTCCCACGCCCTCATAATCCGGACAATTCTCCCTGATATAGTCGGACTGGAAACCGAAAGCCTCCTGAAGTCCCATAATATCAGGCTTTATGTCCTCAATCATCGCTATTGTCGCTTCCTTTCTGTTATCCCACGAATTCTCGCCGTCGTCCGCCACACCCATCCGGATGTTGAACGAAACGACTCTCAACTGTTCGGCGGCAGGACTGCAGGAAAGGATGCTCAGCGCCGCAAAGATTAGTGCGAATAATGTGATTCTGACTCTTTTCATGATATATTCAAATCTATAGTTCGTAGATAAAGAGACACAAAAATAACAATTATTTCGCAACTGAACTTTAATAGCGTATTGCTCTCGATATATATCGTTTTAGAGTGGTTGATGTTTGATTTTAATGGAGATTGTTCATAAATTTGGCTTTCAGATAAAACTTGGATTATGAGGCAGGCAGTTTTGATTGGACCGGAACATATTGAATTCCGGGAAGTTCCGTCTCCGGAGGCAAAGGACCTCGGGGCGCATCAGGTGCTGGCGAAAATAAAGCGGATTGGTATATGCGGAAGCGAAATCCACTCCTGGCACGGGAATCATCCGGCGACTTTCTATCCTGTGGTTCAAGGGCACGAATACTCTGCCGAAGTCGTTGCCATCGGCCCTGAAGTAGGAGTCTGTGCACCGGGAGACAGGATAACAGCGCGCCCTCAACTGGTCTGCGGGAAATGCGGACCTTGTCGTAGGGGGCAGTACAATGTCTGCGAAAATCTGCGAGTCCAGGCTTTTCAGGCGGATGGCGCAGCGCAGGATTATTTTGTAATCGATGATGACAGAGTCGTGCGTTTGCCCGATGATATGCCTTGGGAATACGGTGCAATGGTCGAACCTGCGGCAGTGGGGGCGCACGCCGCTGCAAGAGCCGGGGATTTGAGGGGTAAGAATGTGGTGGTTTCCGGAGCCGGAACCATAGGCAACCTTGTCGCTCAGGCAGTGATTGCTTCCGGGGCAAAGCGGGTGCTCATCACCGATGTGAGTGACTACAGGCTTGAAATCGCCCGTCGCTGTGGCATTGCCGAAACCTTGAATGTCCTCCACACTCCATTGAAAGACGCCGTCAGGGAGGTTTTTGCCGATGAGGGGTTTCAAGTCTGTTTCGAGGTCGCCGGAGTGGAAAGCAGCCTGCGCTCTCTGATGGAATCTGTAGAAAAGGGAGGAACTGTCGTGGTCGTCGCGGTTTTCGGCGAGGACCCACGGCTGAGTATGTTCCATCTCGGGGAACACGAATTGAATCTTGTCGGGACTATGATGTACCGTCACGAGGATTATCTTCAGACAGTGAAGAATATCGCCGATGGTTCAATCAAACTTGACGCTCTGATTTCCAATATCTTCCCGTTTGAAAAATATGCTCAGGCATATAAATTCATTGACGAAAGCCGTGGAAAATCGATGAAGGTCATAATTGATCTCGATGCCTCGGATTCAAATTGATATTTAAATATAATCACCGACATATCAGGGAAATACAAATAAAACTATGGCAATTGTTGACTGGCTTATCGTCGCCCTTTTTCTATGCACACTCATATTGATAGGTTATTTCTTTTCGAAGAAAAACCGAAATATTGAAGATTATTTCGTTGCCGGACGCTCTATGCCCGGCTGGCTCGTGGCAATTGCTGCGACCGGGACGTCCATCAGCGCGGGAACTTTTGTCGGCTCTCCCGAACTGGGTTTCAATACCAATCTGACCTATATAATGAACCTCGTCGGAGCGATATGCGGGGGACTGCTTGTGGCAGCGTTCATCCTTCCAAGGCTCTATAACGCAAGGACAATCACCATCTACGGCTTCATCGGTGAACGTTTCGGAGAGACTTCCAAGCGGGCGACTTCTGTGATGTTCCTGCTCGGTCAGCTCTTCACCTCCGGCAGTCGTCTGTTCATAGCGGCGATAGCCATAAGCGTAATAGTTTTCGGCAATATCCAGTTCCAGTTTATGGTATGGAGCATAGTCATACTCGGAATAGTTTCGACTTTCTACACTATGATGGGCGGAATCAAAGGTCTGCTCTACATCGATACCTTTCAGACCCTACTGATGATATTCACCGGCATACTCGCCCTTGTCCTCGTGGCCTGTGACCTGAATTCCGTTGATTTCACTCAGTTGTGGCATCTGCTGACCGACGGGGGAATGGTCAAGAATCCGGCTGTGGAGGGAGTTGTGCCCGGTATTGCGGCTGACGAGCAGCTTACAGGCTGGAGCCGGGGGAGCAAACTTGAAATGTTTGACCCGAGTATAGATTTCAGCAAACCCTATACTATAATAGGAGGACTTATTGGCGTCACAATATTTCGTGTTGCGCAGTTTTCCACTGACCACGAATTCGTCCAGCGGCAGCTCGCCTGCAAGGACGTGAAAAAAGCCGGACGTTCGCTGGTCGCCTCCCAGTTGATTACCCTCCCGACAGTTCTCATCTTTCTCGGAATCGGCTTGCTTCTTTATGTGAAATACATCACTGACCCTTCCGCGGATGGCGCTTTGAGCGAAGGATTTTTCAGCGATGCCCGCGACATTTTCCCGCAATACATCAAAAACCACATTCCCGTAGGAGTGCGTGGACTGATGATTACAGGGCTGCTCGCAGCCGCTCTTTCGAGTTTCAATTCAGCGATTAACTCGATGGCGTCAAGTTTCGTCTCCGACCTTTATCTCCCGATCCGGGAACAGCGCAGCGGAACCGGGGTTTCGGATTCACAGCAGATGGCATCCTCCCGTTGGGTGGTGGCTCTGATGGGCACAATGCTGACACTTTCCGCTATACTCACCTGCGTGATGCAGCAAAGCAGCGGACTCAATCTCGTGGATTTCGCAACCGGAGTTATGTGCTTTGCCTATGTCGGTATGCTTGGTGTTTTCTTGACAGCCATCTTCACCAAAAGGGGAAATACGGCGAGTGTGCTTTCGGCTTTGATTGTCGGGCTTATAATCGTGATTCCATTGATGTTTCAGAAATCATTTTTCGGGCACAACTACATCGCGTGGACATGGTGGTGTCCGTTGGGAGCTGTTGTGACCACTGCCATTTGTCTTCTCGGTAAGCCTGCTAAGGGGAGTGCGGCCAGACTTCGTTAAATTTTACTAAAGCATTCATTTAGTAACCCTGTTTTGGATATTTCGTGTCGGAAAATTTTTGTTTTCCGGCACGTTTTCGTCTGTTGTTGTCGATGTAAATCGTTATACATAAATTTGTTTCGCGTTTAGTAAAACCGAATTCATATATTTGCGCATACAAACCGGCAAAGCTTTTTCGGGCTTGTTTCAGAAGCCGGTGGACAGAAACTAAGAAACATGAAAAAACGTCTGATTTCATCTGGAGTGACAATTGCCGATGTGGCTGAGGCTGCCGGTGTGTCCGTGTCGCTGGTTTCGTTTGTGCTGAACGCAAAGAGAGGGCCTGACGGGGAGTATATGTGTTCTGCATCAAGGGCTACAGCAGAAAAAATCGTCGAAACCGCTACAAGGCTCGGCTACCATAAGAATATGGCGGCGTCCGCTCTGCGCACGGGTTACAGCAAGACACTCGGCATAGTTGTCGCAGACATCTCCAACTCCTTTTTCGGAGATATATGCAGAAACATCGAGAACCTTTCTTCGCAGGAGGGCTACCTTTCGCTCTTTGGCAGTTCCGACGACAATCCGGAGAAAATGTGTCAGATAGTCCGGAAATTCATTTCTTCCGGAGTTGACGGACTGATTGTCGCTCCTTGTGCGCATACGGAGAAGGAGATTTCTAAAATCGCGAAAAATTCGGTTCCGGTCGTATTGATAGATAGAGACCTTCCGCTGGCACAGGGAGTGGGACGGGTTATGCTCGACAATGAGTCGGCCGGAAGGCAGGCCACCCGGCATCTGATAGACAACGGCTACAAGAAGATAGAGATGGTCAGATACCGCACGGACATCCCGACCATACTCCAGCGTTTCTCTGGCTACCGTCATGAAATGGAGGATAACGCTCTGGGAATGTATGTCAGGGACAATGTCGTCAATGCCGAGACCATAAGAGAGGAGGTGACCGATGTCATCAAGGATGCACGCGAACGCGGTACGGAAGCCTTGATTTTCCCTTCCAATATGCTGACAGTCGAGGGGATCGCGGCAATCGTTGATCTCGGCTACAAGATTCCCGACGACATAGCGGTTGTCGGTTTTGACCAGGAAGACCACGCTGGGGTGTATAATCCCAAATTGAGCTATGTCTATCAGCCTACGAGACTTGTGGCCAAACATTCATTTGAAATGCTCCATTCGATGATTACCGGAGAAGAGGAACCGAAGTTCAAGATGCTCGACCCGAAATTTGTGACAGGTCTGTCTTCTTCGTCTCCAAGGGGGCGCAGGACGGATTCCATACTGCTTTGCGGTTCTTCTTTCGACAATCTCGGCGGATGGATTTCAGATTCCCAGTTTATGGACCAGATGGGCTCGAGTTGCCTTCTGGCGCACGGGTTGGGCGTGCCGGTCTCAGACGCATCCACATCTTTTAGAGTGGAGGTTGATGGGGATTACAACATCTTTGTCCGGACTCGCAATTGGACAGCAGCCTGGTCAGACAAACCTACTCCCGGCATCTTCACAGTCTCTGTTGACGGCCAAATCATCGACTGCGTTTTTGGCGGAGGCTCTTCCGAATGGCATTGGCAGCACGGAGGGAAACTGCATCTTGAACGAGGCGGTCACTGCCTCTCAGTTCACGATTTGACCGGATTTGACGGTCGTTTCGACTCTATCCTGCTCACCCTCGGACACGGCGCCCCGGTCGAGGACATCGCGAGTCTGAGGAATCAGCTTCTCAATCTGCCTGTCTTGCCGGAAGACAGAGGCAGTTTTGATTTTGTTGTCGTAGGAGGCGGAGTCTCCGGGATGTGCGCGGCACTTTCCGCTGCCAGGTTGGGGCTGAAAGTCGCTCTTATTCAAGACCGCAAGATTCTTGGCGGAAACAACTCCTCGGAAGTCCGCGTGGGGCTCGGTGGCCGTATAAACATAGGCCCATACCCTTCACTTGGCTATCTTCTCAACGAATTTGCTCCCTCCCGCAAGGGTAATGCCCGTCCTGCAGAAATTTATGAGGATGAAAAGAAGATGGACATCATCCTGAGGGAAAAGAACATAAGTCTCTTTATGGGCTATCGGGTCACTGATGTTGACAAAAAGGATTCCGACAGAATCCGGAGCGTCGTGGCGACCAATGTGGATGATTACCGCAGGATTCGCATTTCCGGGCATTATTTCGCCGACTGTACGGGCGACGCTGTTCTTGCCTCGCTCGCCGGGGCTGAGTGCGTGATGGGACGCGAGTCCAAGTCCGAATATGGAGAGCCGTCTGCGCCGGATATTGCCGACGGGGTCACTCTTGGTGCTTCTGTGCAGTGGTATTCAGAGGAAACAGGGAATGAAACGGCCTTTCCTGATATTGATTGGGGACTTGATATTGATGAGGAAAGTGCCCAAAGAGTTCGCAGAGGACAGTGGTATTGGGAAGTCGGTATGAATGACGATCAGATACGGGATTGCGAGAAAATCCGTGACTACGGGATGTATGTGGCCTACTCTAACTGGGCATATCTGAAAAACCGTTCTCCGTTCAAGGAGGAATATGCACAAGCGGAACTGAAGTGGCTGTCCTATTACGCCGGAAAGCGTGAGAGCCGCAGGGTTATGGGAGAGTTTGTGTTGACTGAAAATGATTTGCGGAATTTTGTCATGTATGATGACGGATGTGTGGCGACATCTTGGTACATTGACAATCACGAGCCGGATCCTGATAACGCCCGCCGCTATCGCTACCCGTGGTTGAGCCGTGGATGTCTTACACCTTTGGGATTCTATCCATTGCCGTTCCGTTGCTTATACAGCAAGGATGTAAAAAACCTGTTCATGGCCGGGAGAAACATTTCTGTGAGCCACATTGCACTGGGTACGACAAGGGTTATGCGTACCTGCGCTATTATGGGGGAGGTTGTCGGGATGGCGTGTGCGGTCTGTCTTGAGGGTGGGGTAGATCCACATGATATTTATTCGAAGCGTTTTGATCGCCTCCGTGAACTGATGAATAAGGGAACGGGTGATCCGAACAGACCATACACTCAGATATATACTTTGATTGATACAACGGCTGAACGCCGGGAGGACTGCTAATAGATATGGACTATAAGTTTTTGATACCTGTGCTGCTGACTTTTTTCGTATGTTCCTGCGAAGAGAGAGTGTTACCTGCGTACCTTGATGTCTCGAAACCTGTTGAGGCTAGAGTTGAGGATGCGCTCTCCCGTATGACAATGGAGGAAAAGGTGGCAGTGCTTCACGCGCAGGCCCGTTTCTGTTCTCCCGGTGTTCCGCGTCTTGGCATACCGGAACTGTGGTTTACGGACGGACCGCACGGAATCCGTGCAGAGGTACAATGGGACAATTAGACTTCGGCCGGCTGGACAAGCGATTCCTGCACAGCCTACCCGGCGCTCACGGCGCTTGCCGCCACATTCGACCCTGCTCTTGCCTATGACTATGGTGTGGCGATAGGGGAGGAAGCTCGCTATCGGAATAAGGATGTACTGCTTGGTCCCGGCTGCAACATTTGCCGGACACCTCTCTGTGGACGGAATTTTGAGTATATGGGGGAGGACCCTGCTCTCGCCTCTGCTATGGTAGTTCCCTATGTCAAGGGCGTTCAGGAGCAAGGTGTGGCCGCGTGCGTAAAACATTTTGCGCTCAATAATCAGGAACTGCACCGCCACACCACAAACGTGATTGTCAGCGACAGGACTTTGAACGAAATTTATTTGCCGGCTTTCCGCGCAGCCGTGGAGGAAGGCGGCGCCTGGGCGATAATGGGTGCCTACAATCTCTTCGATAACGAGCACTGCTGCCACAACTCCCGTCTTTCAAGGATTCTTAAGGAGGATTGGGATTTTGACGGAGTTCTCATAAGTGACTGGGGCGGGACGCACGATACGGAACAAGCCATCACCAACGGTCTTGATATGGAATTCGGGACTTGGACGGACGGATTAATGGTGGGGAAAGGAAACGCCTATGACAAGTTTCACCTGGCACAACCATACCTTGAACGGCTCAGAAGCGGGGAGGCCTCGGAGGATGTGCTGGACGGGAAAGTCAGAAGGGTTCTCCGCCTGATGATGCGGACCTGTATGTCGGGGAATCGCGGGTGGGGCCGCTTCACCTGTCCTGAGCACTCTGCGACGGCGCGAAGGATTGGCGCTGAGAGCATAGTCCTGCTCAAGAATGAGGGAAACCTGTTGCCTCTTCATCACCGAAGGATTCTTGTGGTGGGGGAGAATGCCGTCCGAAAGATGACTGTGGGCGGTGGAAGTTCGTCTCTCAAGACAAAGTATGAAGTGAGTCCTCTTGACGGACTTCGTGCAGCCTTGCCCGATGCGGAAATAGTATATGTCCCCGGCTATTCGTCTTCTGCTTCTGTAGATGAAAAAGACGCATTGGATGCGGCGACAAAGGCGGATGTCGTTGTGTTTTTTGGCGGACTGAACAAGGATAAGTACAATGATGCTGAGAGTTATGACAGAGAAGACTGGCATCTTCCGTATGGACAGGATTCCCTTATCCTAAAGCTCGCAGCCGTGAATCCTTCCCTTGTCGTTGTCAACATCTCGGGCAACCCTGTCGCAATGCCGTGGGCGGAGTATGTCCCTGCCATAGTTCAGGGATGGTATCTCGGAAGCGAGGCGGGAAACAGCCTTGCGGATGTCTTGACCGGCCGTGTAAATCCTTCCGGGCGGCTTCCGTTCACTATCCCGGTGAGACTTGAGGATGGTCCGCTTAGGGATGTGTCTCAATATCCGGGAATCCCGCGCGGCAATGCCTCCGACAAAAACACAATCTGGGACGAGACCTATTCGGAAGACCTTTATGTCGGCTACAGATGGTATGAAAAGAATGGAATTGAACCGTTGTTCCCATTCGGACACGGCTTGAGCTACACCTCCTTTGAATATGGCAGACCGCGAATCTCAGAGACGGAATTGAGATTTTCAGTCACAAACTCCGGACAACTTGCCGGGGCGGAGGTCGTTCAGATTTATGTCGGTCTTCCGGGAAATGACCGTCCGGTCAAGGAACTGAAAGCTTTCAGAAAAGTCTTCATCGAAGCGGGAGAGACCATTGATGTTTCAATAAAGATTGATGCTGAGAAACTTAGACAATACGATGACGGTTGGATTTTGCCGCGAGGAGAATACAAAGTTTTCATTGGGTCATCGTCTACTGACATAAGATATTCAACAACCATTAAACTTTAGTTATAATGAAAAGAATAACACTATTCTTGTTTTGCGCTGCGTTGCTCCTATGCTCTTGCGTGCGGGAGAGCGAACCCGACAGCAATGTCAAGGCTGTTGTGAAACTCTCAGTCAGCGACATCCTCTCTTCTTCTGCGACAATCACGGTCGAGAGTAGGCAGGAAGATGTCACCGGCTATCTTTTGCTGCCACCTCAGAAATATGACGATGTCGCGCCCTACCTCTCTATGGACGCTATCGAAAAATTGGCAATTATAAAGGATAAGGCTCAAAAGCAGGAAAATCTGACTCCGTTGCGAGTTCAAGGTCTGAAACCCCGGAACAAGTACTTCGTCGGGGTCGTGGGCGTCGATTCCGGAGGCGAGATCATCACAGCGCCGGTCTTCACCACATTCGAGACAGTAACGCTAAATACGGCCCTTTCCACTGTATATGAGGGACGTACTCCGGAGGGGAAATACGCTTTCAAGGCGAAGCTATCTCCGGATCCTTCCACTGTGAAATACAAATATGTATTTGACGGAAAGTATATTGCCTCCACGGCTGCGGAATTGCGGGAACTTCTCTTGAGTTCTTCTCCGGATGTGAAGACCGCCACTGAGGCTGTCGAAGTCGGAATTGAGTCAGAGACCAAGAAGGTGATGCTTGCCGCCCTGCCTTTTGATTTGGACGGGAATGAAGGACAACTCTCCTCACTGCTCTCTGCGGGGGATATGACCCTTGTTACTGTGGACATTGACGGGGTGCAGACCCTTGAGTCCACAGAGGAAGACGACAATGTCTATGAGGGTATAGTGAATGTGCCTTCAACAGCCGAATTTACTGTGACCATAAGCGGCGAGCAATATGGCTTCTTGTCTTGGTCCGGAGTCGGAGGCGTGGGCAGTTTCACAGAGAAATACAATATCTCCTATCCTCCGGTGGGTTTAAATGCCGCTCAGAACGGTACCCGTCCTCTTTCCTATTCAGTTTCAAAATCCATAGGACGAATGGCGAAGATTTCAGACGGCGGCAACAAATTCTGGATTTCATTGGGAGGTCCGGCTAAATTATTTGTCCGCATAGACCTTGGCAATGCCGACGGCATTCCTCGCTATTATTTCCGTCTTCCGGATGAGGAAAATGTGATTCTTTATGAGTCTTTCGACCTTTTTGCCTATTCCGGGGATTATATGAAACCGGCTAACGGCTGCGCTGTTCCGCTTGCGCTTGATAAGGTTGACGGTACCGAGCCGGGTACTATGCAGGCGTGGAATCTGACCAATGCCCAGGGTGCCAACAAAAACGAGGTCGGTTATGAAAAGACCTGGTTCGACTATCCTGAACAGTCGCACGGAAAGGTTCTCGCTCCTGAGGCTTATATCCGTAATCGCGACCTGTCCGGCTGGAAAATACTCAATGGCGGAGAACGGGTCGGAGCGTTGCAACTTTCCGTTTCCGGCACGAATACATTCGGACAGCTTGAAACTCCTGAACTTTCATCTTTGACAGAGAGCACGAATCTCAAACTTGAACTCGATTTGGCGAGGTTCTCCGGCGCATCCAAAAACCGCATCGCAGTTCGAGTGGAGGGCGGCGGCAGTTTTAGCCGCGGAGAGGTCACCGTGGACGGAAAGAGCAAAAAGACTCTGACTGTCTCAGGAAATGAATTTCTTGTAGGCTACGAAGGTGATGTCTGTCCTCCGACTGTTTCCAATGGCACTGTGGACAAGCCTGTTTCCCATTTTGTTTTCGACATTTCCGGTGCAGTTTCAACGACAAAAATCGTCATCGACACCTCTGTGGACGCCAATGAGAAAGGGGACAATGCCAATGCGTCGCGTTGTTTCGTCTTTGAACTGAAACTCAGCAAATTATAAAAAATGAAGGCTATGAAAAAGTTGATTTATATGGTTTTGGTCTTGAGTCTGATTCCGCTGGGACTTCGTTCTCAAGACAAATACACCGGGCGGGTTCTTGCGAGCGACAATACTCCGGTAGTGGGTGCTGCCGTGATTATAGAGGGAACGACTGACGGAGTCGCCACCGATGTGGACGGAAAATATGAGATCAGGGCTTTGCCGGGGCAGAAACTGCTTGTCTCTTGCATAGGCTTTTCTGAGGCCCGCAAGACTTTGGGGACGCAGACCGTCGTCGATTTCGTGCTTGAGGAAGACACGACCTTCCTCGATGAAGTGGTGGTGGTCGGCTACGATGTCCAGAAGAAAGTGAATCTCACCGGTTCGGTATCATCCCTCTCCGCAGGACAAATCGAGACTCGGCCTGTTGCTACCGCAGCAAATGCTCTTCAAGGTCTGGCGGCCGGAGTCACGGTCACGAACCAGTCCGGCAATCCCGGTTCTCCAGGGAGCTCAATCCGTGTCCGTGGTATCGGAACATTCGGAGGTTCAAGCGCTTCGCCTCTCGTACTTGTTGACGGAGTGCAGGGCAGCATTGACGATGTGGACCCTTCCCAGATTGACAAAATTTCTGTTCTGAAAGATGCGGCATCATCCTCAATCTACGGCTCAAGGGCAGCCAACGGTGTGATACTCATAACAACCAAACGCGCTCCGAAAGACCGTTTCTCTCTGAGCTACAGAGGCTATGCCGGCTGGTCATCCCCGACCGATATCCCGAAACTTGTAGGCGCGGAGGATTATATGCGCCTGAGCCGTGAAGCTTCACTCAATGA
>OLGV01000706.1_pt1 | contig 12975 bp, 9 predicted proteins | sample 1605761 | NCBI WGS metagenome assembly OLGV01 (sample SAMN03283245) | human gut metagenome | biome: human-associated habitat; material: feces | host: Homo sapiens | place: Peru | collected 2012
GGTATTTAAAAATAGAATGACGACGCAAAAACGCGCCGCCGCAGACGAACCCTTTACGGGCTTACTCAGTAACGGCGACAGCGACATCGACAACAACACTCATAACAAACCGCCATTTTCTTCATCACTGTCACCCTCTTTTTCAGAATATATTAATTGACCGTAAAAGCCGGTAAATATAATATATCCTGACGGCAGAATTGTCAATAATAATGTCTTTTCCGCAAAAATGCGCGCTGCTGCGCAGCGTGTCCTGCGGTGCGGCTGTCAAGGAGCGCACCGGCCGCCGGTAAACGTGAAAAATCGTTAAAAAAATCGCAAAACGCTCTGGAAAAAGACATTTTTCAAAATAATTTTTAAAATTACAGGCGCGGTTCGCCAAATTAGACAAAAGCAGAGTTAGATTATAATTAAAAAGTAACAAAGTTGAAATTATTTTTTAGCTTATGATTGATTTATTCGCAGGGATAGGTTATAATGTTGCTAATCTTCTGGTTAAATGCTCGACGCAGGAGAAAACATTTTCTAACGTCCCATTTATTATATGAAAGGAAGCGAAATACTTGAACGAAAAGTACAATGCTCTCTTCACACCGTGGAAAATCGGTAATGTTGAGATCCCCAACCGCATCGTGCAGTGCTCCATGGGCGGCACCTCCCTCTTTGGCTGGCTTGAGCCCTGCCATTTTGATAAAGAGGCGGCATACCATCTGCTCTCCAGAGCAAAGGACGGCGTAGGTCTTGTCCTCCCCGGTATGCAGTGTGTCCGTGATACCATGGGCAAGCGCTGGCTCTACCAGAACAAGCAGATGTTCAAAGAACTGAAGCCCTTTATGGATGAATACCATAAGACCGGCGGCAAGCTGTTTATCCAGCTGGCGGCAGGCTTCGGCCGCTCCATGGCTATCAACGGAATGATGGTCACTCTGCTCAAGAACAAGACTCTCGGCAAGCTTGCATCTCCTTTCCTGGATGTTGAATACTGCTGCGCATCCGCATCCGAGACGCCCAACCGCTGGTATGAAGACATCTCCTCCCGTCCCATGACCAAGGAAGAGATCCACGAGATGGTCGAGGCTTTCGGTAAGACCGCAAAGCTCCTGCGTGAAGCAGGCGTTGACGGCGTTGAGATCCACGCCGTCCACGAGGGCTATCTGCTCGACCAGTTCACCATGTCCAACTGGAACCACCGTACCGACGAGTACGGCGGATCCTTTGAGAACCGCTTCCGCTTCCCCGTCGAGATCGTACAGTGCATCCACAAGTACGCCGGCGATGACTTCCCCGTATCCCTGCGTTACTCCGTCGTCTCCAAGACTAAGGGCTGGGGCAAGGGCGCAATGCCTTACGAGACCGACTTCGTGGAGTGGGGCCGCGACATGCCCGAATCCGAGAAGGCCGTCAAGTACCTCGAGGAGGCCGGCTACGCAATGTTCAACTGCGACAACGGCACCTACGACGCATGGTACTGGGCACATCCGCCTCAGTACATGCCCGACAACTGCAACCTCGAGTATGTTGAGCATATCAAGAACTTCACCAACGCCCCCGTCGTCTGCGCAGGCCGTATGGATCCTGTCAAGGCAGCCGAAGAGATCGCCGCCGGCAGACTCGACGCAGTTGCTATCGCACGTCAGAACCTTGTTGACCACGAGTGGATCCACAAGATCCTCGAGGGCCGCGAAGACGAGATCAAGCCCTGCATCCGCTGCCACAACGGCTGCTTCAACTTCTCCAAGGCAAAGGGTACCCAGAACATGCAGGCTCTGGTCGACTCCCTGCACCTCGGCCGCTGCGCTCTGAACCCCACCACCATGCAGCACACCCGTTTCTACATCGCCCCCACCAAGAGCCCCAAGAAGGTCGCCATCATCGGCGCCGGTATCGGCGGTCTGGAGGCAGCTCTCGTCCTCAAGCAGCAGGGCAACATCCCCGTCGTGTTTGAAAAGACCAACGAGCTGGGCGGTCTGTTCCTCACTGCGTCCGCAATGAGCTTCAAGGAAAACGACAAGCAGCTCATTGAGTGGTACAAGGCAGAGGTCAAGCGCCAGAACATCGACATCCGCTTCAACACCGAAGTTACCGACCTCGGCACTCTCGGCGGCTTCGACGCTTACATCGTCGCCACCGGTTCCGTCGTCAGGACCATGCCCAACATCCCCGGCTTCGAGAAGTGCATGAACTTCACCGAACTCCTCAAGGACAAGAAGCCCGTCGGCGACAAGGTCATGTTCTTCGGCGGCGGCCAGTCCTCCTGCGAGGCGGCATACGACCTGGTCCTTGCCGGCAAGCACCCCATCATCGTCGAATACGCGGACGACCTGGTCGCTGCACAGGCCACCTGCCTTGCAAACACCTCCTTCCTGCGTGACGCTATGGACTACCACAAGGTCCCCGTTTACCTCCGTCATACCATCACCAAGATCGGCGACGGCGTTGCAACTCTCAAGTCCCGCGACAGCGGCGAGACCTTCGAGGTCGAGTTCGACAACATCGTCAACGGTATCGGCTTTGTTCCCGCTCCTCTCGCCTCCGCAGGCAAGAAGAACGTCTACAAGATCGGCGACTGCAAGGCCATCGGCAACCTGCGTACCGTTATCTGGGGCGCATGGGCAGCCTGCATGAAGATCAACGGCAACAACGAAGGTCTCGACGGTCTCACCCAGAGGATTCTCGGCGCACGCGACTGATTTTCATAATCGAACATATTTTTCGGAGTGCCGCAAGGCACTCCGATTTTTTGTCTTGATGTTTTAATTATGTAAACCATAATATTTATACTAAATTATGTAAACTTATTTTTAAGTTCTTGTCGTCTGCCGCGCACCGTAATGCAGCTCCTCTTTTTGGAAGCTGTCACGAAGTGACGGAGGAATAGAAAACCGCAGGTTCTGCAAAACGTCAATTTTCTCTCCCTCCGTCAAAACCTGCGGTTTTGCCACCTCCCTCGTCAGAGGGAGGCATGAGGAGACGGCGCTGTGCGGGAAGGTTTTTTTAACGTGGGAGGAGCAAGCCCCTCCCCTACGGCGGGACGGAGAGCGTTGAAAAAGGCTTCCCCCTTGGGGAAGGCTTATTTCAAAAGCCCGTTCCCTTTTCCATGAACAGGCTTGAAATATTCATTATGTATTTTACCTTCTGGTATATTATCCGTACTGCTCCGAGAGATATATGCTCACCCGCTGCTGGACCTCTTTTTCCGCCTCCTCCAGTGTGCAGGCGTCGGAGAAGTAGCGCTGGGCGGCGTTCTTTATGATGTTGTACACGGCGGCGTTGTACTGATACACGAACTCGGCCTGATCTATCAGCCTGTACAGCGTCTCGGCCTGACTTTCTGTGATGAGAGGCGTCGGATCATAGGTCAGATCCTGATGTACGCCGTCGACCTCGAAGGTCCCGTCGCTGTTGACGGTGATCGTCTTTCCGGCAAACTCGGCATACGGATCAAGCATATCCTCTATCTTATACCTCACCGCGTCCTTTAATAACGGTATTCCATCCCATGCTCTATCATAGATCAAATCATCCTCGACCAGCAGATAGCGTATGAACTCCCACGCGAGATCCGCATTCTTCGTGTTTACGTTCACCCCTGTCAGCGCATATGTGAACAGCATTGTCCCGAGAGTTCCGTCAATCGTCGGGAACCCGACGTATGCGGCCGGTCCGCCAAGCATGCGCTCGATTTCGCGTATCTCGTATGCGTCATCTATCCACGTTTCGCAATAAAGCATGTCCCCCTCGGCCACCAGTGTCTCGGGCAAGGCGTTCAGACTGATCGGGTCGTCGCTGAGCGTTTTTGCAAAGCGAAGGGCCTCAGCAAACTCTCCGTTATCAAAGCAGCATGTGGCCCCCTCCAGATCGACCCAGCAGGGGATGACGGACTCCTGCAGTTTGTTCATAAAGCTCTCTCTGTTGTCGGCAGGGTCCCCGGCAAACTGCGGCAGCTTGCTCAGCCGCTCATAGTCGGCAATGGTCCACGAGCTTTTGTCCCCGAACACCGAGGGCTGCCCAAAGGCCGTTGCAATAGTGAAATGCGATGGGAGAAAATAGAGAGCCTCGCCCCGGTTGAGCTTATCGAGGATGAAAAAATCATCAAGCCGAAACTCGCTGTAAAAGTAGTCGGACATGTCCCGCAGGAAGCCGCTCTTTGCGTAGGCGTCCCGGCTCATCAAGGTGTCAAAGTCGATGATGTCCGGCCCCTCGCCCGCAGCCAGCTCGGCGTTCAGGCGGGCGATCGCCGTTTCCTCTGACGTGTCGCCGCGGCGATAGTTGATGAGCTTTATGGAAAAATCCCTTTCAGCGCTTCTTCTGAATTTTCCGGCATATATCTCAAAGTTGCTCATTCCGAACACACCTATGGTCAGCACGCGTTCGCCGTCTGAGTCCCCGGTGGACGGTGCTGCGTCAACCTCCTCCGGCGAGCAGGCAGAAAGTGTGAGCAGCAGTGAGAGCAGGATAACGACCGCCAGCATTTTTCTTTGCTTCATATCCAACCATGATTACCTCCTTTCGCCAGATCTACGCCGCCCGTCGCGTCGGACGAATGTTTACCTCTATGGTCATAGACTAACAGATAATTCTTGCTGGCACAAGTGACGGACTGTACGAAAAAATAGCAATTATTTTGTACATAAATACGATTTACAGACATTTCTTGTATATACGATGATTTTGTTGTTGACGATATATATAATTTAATTTATAATGAGAGTGTTATAAAGCTTTACTTTAATTTTCAGAGTACCATTTAAGCATGATACAAGACAAAAATTTTCGGAGTGCCGCAGCGCACTCCGATTTTTCTTCGATTTTTTAATTATGTAAACTAAAATATTTGTACTATATTATGTCAACTTGGAATATAAAAAAAAAGAAGTGACCCCTGACTGCCGTCTGTCCTGCGCAATCAGGGGTCACTTCTCTGAGTTCTTGGTATCTAACATCATGATTACCTCGCTTTCTTCGTATTGACGCTGCCCACCAAACGGAATCCTCCTCGGCACCTTCACATATAATTTTCGCTCTCATGGGAGCCAAGCCATATGCCGCTATTCCTGTCGTTCATCGTGGCGTCCGCGTCTGTTCAGTGCCTCCGCCTTCCTCCATGAGGTACTCGGCGGGGCCGCCTACTTTTTCATCGGTATCACCTCTGTGGTTATAAGATAACAGATATCGAGTCCGCGCGCAAGAGCCGCTTTGCACGAAAATCGCACATTTATTTTGTATATGTATACGATTTTGGATGTTTTTGCCTCAGTAAGTGATTTTTATATTGACTTTTGATTTTGATTAATTTATAATTAAGATGTTGTGTGGCTTTCTGCCGCGCGAAAAAAAAAGATGAGAAGACCTTTCGTCTTCTCATCTTTTTTACTTTTTCACGCCGACGACCTGATACATTCTGTCGTTCGATATCTTCACGGTGACGGTAAGGTATTTTGCAAATATTTGCTCAAGCTCGTCCTCGTGCATGAGGCCGACGGAGACCTTGCTCGCATGACCGGAGTGGTGGCTGTCGATCTTTTCGCGGCTCATGCCGTGCGCCACGGTGAGCGTACCGCCGGGCCGGAGCATTCCCGAAAGCGTGCGTATCAGCCGCTCCGGCTCCGGAAAGTGCGGAAAGGCGTTATACACCACTATTCTGTCAAAGCTGCGGCCAAGCTCCGCCGTCTCCACGTCGCCGCAGACTATCTCCACATTCTCCTGTGGGAATTTCGCGGCGGCTATCTTCGCCATCTCCGGGGAGATATCAATGCCCACGACGTGCTTCACGTTTCTCGCGATATAATCGGGTATCAACACGCCGGTGCCGCAGGCAACGTCAAGCACGTCGCTGCCCTCGCCCACCCCGGCATTGTCAAGGATGGCGTCTATGATCTCGTCCGAGCGGACCATGTCGGCGTCCCACTGCGGAGCCATGCGGTCAAAAAATTCAATAACGTTCTGCTTGTCCATCCGCGCTCACCGTCAGCTGAAGAAGGTCGCGGTGTCTAACTTCTGGTAGCCGCCGAAGCTCGAGGGGCAGGAGAATATCTCCTCCGCGAGGGCCTTGCCGAGGAACATTTCGGTTATCCTGTCGGTGACCTCGGTCATGTCAACGTCCTCGAAGGCCTCGGGGTAGGCGATCTTGGCGTTGTACCATGTGTTGATGAGCGCTATCTCATGGTTGGTATAGTAGGCGTTGTAGGCCATCTGAAGATAGACCTCGCCGTTCTGCCATGCCTTGCTGGAGTCGAAAATGGTCGGGTCGTCGGCCATGAGCTTTTTGATGTTCTTCACGGCAGCGGCGTCGATGATCACGATGTCCATGTCCTCGCCGAGCGCGACGAACTTCTCCTTCTCGATGGGCTGCACGCCGTCCTTGCCCAGATCGGTGACGACGTTATTGATATTCGCGACCTCAAAGGGCTTGTAGCTCTGGGAGGTCATAAGATGGTCGGTAGTACCCCAGTTACCGAGGCCGCAGATATACACAAGGGGCTTGTCTGCGTCGGCGATACCTGCCGTGCGGGCGCTTATCTCCGCCGTCTCGGCAGCCACAAAGTCGTTGAGCTGCTGTGCGCGCTCCTCCTTCTGGAACACCTTGCCGAGAAGCTCTATGCTCGCCTTGAACTCATCGGCAAAAACGCCGTTAGGGCCGGTGCGGAGAGTTATGACAGGGACGCCGAGCTGCTCCTGAAGAGCGTCCTCCTTCTCCACGTCCTCATACTGGGAGATGACGATGTCGGGCGCGCAGGAGAGGATCTTTTCCGCCTCGGCCGTCTGTGCGGTGGGGCCGCCTACGCCGCAGGAGGGCAGCGCCGCGAACACGTCGCCGTAGGCAAGGAGGTAGGGGCGGGCAGTGGAATCGAACATCTTGGGCCGCTCCTCAAGAGTGGTGTTGTCGATGTCCTCCACGCCGCAGAGGAGCGTGACGTCGCCGACATAGCTATACATGCGCAGTGCGCCCGCGCCGATACACACGACGCGCTGATAGCTGCCTGGAATTATGTCAACCTCGCGGCCGACCATGTCGGTGACGGTGACGACGCCGGAGCCGTCGGCCTCGGCAGGTGTATCGGGCGCCGCTTCAGCGGGGGCGGGAGCGTTATTGTCAGCGGCGGGGGGCTCCTTTGCCGCAGAGCAGCCGCAGCAGCCGACAAGTATCATCGCCGCAAGCAGGAAAACAAGTATTCTTTTCTTCATTTTCGTTTTATCCTTTCTGGTACTGTATTAATTTATATATTGCAGGAAAGCTTTGTATTTGGCCCGTGCAGGTTTACATAATTTGTGACATCGCGGTCAGGTCCTGCCTCCGCCCAATATCACCTTCTGCCCGTCAAGCTCCGCAACTCTCACGCTGATGTCAAAGGTGTCGCGGATGATCTCCTGCGTGAAGCACTCCGGCCCGCCGGAATGGCTGATAACGCCGTCCTTCATGAAGAAGAACCTGTCGCCCATGTCCATGGCCTGGTTGAGGTCGTGCAGGGAGCTGAGTATGGCAATGTGCTTTTCACGCGCGAGCTTTTTCGCCTCGTCCACGATGAGCTGCTCGTTCGCGATGTCGAGGTTGCCCGTCGGCTCGTCGAAGATGAGCATTTGCGGCTCCTGCGCCATGGCGCGGGCAATGGCGATCTTCTGCTTTTCGCCGCCGGAGAGTTCCTCGGCGTTACGTTCGGCAAAGTCCTCAAGCTTCATGTCGGCAATTATCTGCTCAACGATCTCGTAGTCCTCGCGCCCGGCGCGCAGTCCGAAGTACGTCACGCGGCCCATGAGGATGGAATCGAACACCGTCAGCGCGCCGAAATGGATGTGCTGCGGGACATAGGCTATCCTCCGCGCGCGCTCCTTTTTGGACATTTTCAGCAGGTTTTCGCCCTCAAAGAGTATGCTGCCGCCGTCGGGGTCGTTTATTCCGAGAATGTTTTTGAAGAGCGTGGTCTTGCCGGAGCCGTTCCTGCCGAGGATTATGCCGATCTCGCCGGCCTCAAGACTGAGGCTGACGCCCTTTAATACCGGTGGGGAGCGTCTGCCGTAGCGGAAGGAGAGGTCGTTTATCTTAAGCATCAGTGTTCACCCTCCTTCTTTGAAAAGATGACGGCGATGAAGAAGGGCGCGCCGAGCAGCGACGTGATCGCCCCGACGGGCAGGGCGGATCCGCTGCCGAGACTGCGCGAGAGGGTATCCGCACCGAGGAGCAAGAGGCTGCCGCACAGCGCCGCCACGGGGACTGTCACGCGGTGATCCTGGCCGAGGAGCTTTTTTGCGACGTGCGGACAAATGACGCCCACAAAACCGATAACGCCGAGGAACGAGACGCACACCGCCGTGATGACTGAGGCAAGGAGCATTGACGCAAAGCGCAGGCCGTCCACATTGACGCCCATCGTCCGCGCGGTGGACTCCCCGCTCAGCAGCGCGTTGAAGCGCCACGACATGAGCATGAAGAACGTGAAGCCGATCACTACCGCCGCAAGCATGATGAGGTCGCTCTTATAGGTGGCGCGGCCAAGATCGCCGAAATTCCAGATAACGGCGGCGGAAAGCCCCACATCGGTAGCATAAAACTGGAGTATGGTGGTCGCCGCGTTCCAGACGGAGCCTATCGCGATACCCGCCAGCACCACGACGCCCGGCGAAAACGAGCGCAGACGGCACAGCGCGAGTATTATAAGGATGGACGCGGTGGAGAAAAGGAACGCCATAAGGCTGGTGGCAAAAGGGTTCGCGCCCACGGCGTAGTTCGTGAGGTTATTGCCCGTGGAAAGGAATCCGCCCGCGAAGGCGATGATGGAGAGATTTGCGCCGAACACGGCCGCGTTGGAAACGCCCAAAGTGGACGGCGAGGCCATTGTATTGTTGAGCGTCGTCTGCATGACGAGGCCCGAAACGCTCAGCCCAGCGCCGGCAATGATCGCCGCCAGCACGCGCGGGATACGGATGTTCCACACGATACGGATGTTGGCGGGGCTTCCCTCCTTCAGGAGGGCGCTCAGACAGTCGCTGACCGTCATGTTGGACGAGCCGACGAACACGCACACAAGGCTCATCACCAGCACCGCGGCGCAGAGTGCGGCTATAACGGCCGCGTTTCTTTTATTCAGTTTTGTCGGAGCTGTTCCGGCTGTCATAGTATCCGCCTGTCCCTTATTTATCTTCCGGCGTAGTATAATACATTTTCCACCGGCGCGTAAGCCCCCTGGGGGGTTATTTTTCTAAAAAACATGAAATTTTATTCTTTCCGTGCTATTGAATATGATGTCGGAGTGTGCTATCATACAGCGGTTTCAAGGGAAAAAAGATATTTGGAGTGACAAAAGTGAAGGATCATCTTCGTGAGACGCTCACCTTTATACGGGCCTTCGCGCGGTGGATACTTATTGCCGCGCTTATCGGCGGCACAGGCGGTCTCGTGGGAGCGGCGTTCCATGTGAGCGTGGAAAAGGCGACGGAGCTTCGCCTCTCGCACCCGGAGCTTATCTACTTTCTGCCGCTGGCCGGACTTCTTATCGCGGCGGTGTACCGCACGGCGAGGATAGAGGGCGCGGGGACCGACAATATCATCGACTCCATACACAGCGGCAAGGACGTTCCGCCTCTGCTCGTTCCCGCTATTTTTGCCGCTACCGTGCTTACACATCTGTGCGGCGGCAGCGCGGGACGCGAGGGCGCGGCGCTGCAGATCGGCGGCGGTATAGGCTGTGGTATAGGCCGGCTCGTCCGGCTCGACGAAAAGCAGGAGCGTCTAGCCGTTCTCAGCGGTATGAGCGCCGTATTCTCCGCACTTTTCGGCACGCCCATCACCGCGACTGTGTTCGCGCTCGAGGTCTGCTCAGTGGGCGTGATACACTACTCCGGACTGCTCCCCTGCTCCGTGGCCGCCCTCGCCGCGTTCGGCATCACGCGGCTGTTCGGTATCGCACCGACGCGCTTCGCGGTGGAAAGCGTCTCTCTTGACCCGGTCATGCTGCTGCGCGTGAGCGCGCTCGCGATAGTCTGCGCGGCGGTGAGCATAATTCTGTGCGAGCTTATGCACATATCCAACCGGCAGGTGCGCCGGCTTTTCCGCAGTCCGTACATCCGCGCCGCCGTCGGCGGCGTGCTGGTCATCGCAATGACGCTCATCGTGGGCTGCCGCGACTATAACGGCGCGGGCATGGACGTCATTACCCGCGCCATCGAGCAGGGCGAAGCAAAGGGCGAGGCCTTCCTCCTCAAGCTGCTCTTTACCGCGGTGACGCTGTCCTTCGGCTTTAAGGGCGGCGAGGTGGTGCCGACGTTTTTCATCGGCGCGACTCTCGGCTGCGTTGTGGGGCCGCTGCTCGGTATTCCCGCCGGTTTTGCCGCCGCGCTGGGGCTTGCGGCTACCTTCTGCGGCGCTGTGAACTGCCCGCTGGCGACGGTCATACTGTCTGTTGAGCTTTTCGGCTCGACCGACCTTGTCTATTTCAGTGCCGCGTGCTTCATCTCCTACATGCTCTCCGGCTATTTCAGCCTGTATACGGAGCAGCGTATCGTATACTACAAGCTCAAGGCCGAATTCATAAACCGTCAGGCAGAATAAGTTTACATAACTTGTTGGCATCGTATCGCCGCGCCCTCATGCATTGTTATTTTTTCAACATCCGCACTTGCATTATTCCTGTAATTTGATATAGTATATGTGCTATATCACATGAAAGGTTTGATTCAGGGTGGGCAGAGCCAAGTATTCCGAGGACAAGCGCAGGGACATGCTCCTGATGTTTATTCGGACTACCCGCGGTCTGATAGATTCCGACGGCATAGATCAGGTCACGATCCGCAAGATCGCAAAGGCCTCCTGCTACAACAGCGCCACGATCTACCTTTATTTTCACGATCTGGACGAGCTTGTCTGCCTCGCGGCGATGTGCTATGTCGAGGAATTTGTCCGCGCATGGGCAGAAGGAATGAAGAAGCCCATGACCACGCTCGAGACCTACTGCTTTTCATGGGAGATGTTCGCCACCTACGCATTCAAGCACGCGCAGGTCTACAATCACCTGTTCTTTTACCCGCACTCCCGTCCGTTTGCGGAGACCGTGCACTATTATCACGAGCTTTTTCCCGAACGGCTCGAGGATATCGGCTATGTCATTGAGGAGATATTGCTCGGCAGCACTCATGTTGAGCGCGAAAGCTCCATCCTGCTCCCCCTGACGGAGGACGGCCGGGTGTCAAAGGACGATCTGCCGATGATAAGCACCCTCGCATCCTGCCATTTCAGAAAGCTTCTGGACACAAAATGCCGTCTCGGCGACGCCGTGGACGACGGAGAGCTTGTGCGGCAGCAGCTAAATGCGGTGCATTTCCTTCTGAGAATGTGAAAAGTGTGATGTGTATGACACATCACACTTTTTATTTTGCGCTGTTTCCGCTTATATATTTTTCACACTGCATTGCAGCTATTGCCCCGTCGGCGCAGGCTGTAACGACCTGCCTCAGCGGTGTTACACGCACATCGCCCGCGGCGAACACGCCGGGAACGGAGGACGCCATTTTTTCGTCTGTGCGGATATAACCGTTCGCCATTTCAAGAAGGCCGTCGAGCATGCCCGTGGTCCTCTGTCCTGTGAAGCAGAAGCAGCCCAAAAGCCCGTCCTCCGGTGAGGCGCTCACGGTCCTCGTCTCCCCCGTGAGGGTGTCTTTCAGCGTTATCTCACTGAGAAGCTCCGTGCCGCCCAGCTCCGTGATCTCGGTATTCAGGAGGACGGAGATATTTCCTGCCGCCTCCGCGCGCTCAATAAGCTCACGGCCGGCGGAGAGCCTTTTGCCCTTGTGGACCACGGTGACGCTCCTGCCGAACTTTGAGAGGAACAAAGCCTCCTCCAGCGCTATGGAGCTGCCGCCGACGGAGTAGATATCCAGCCCCTCGAAGAAGGCCGCGTCGCATACCGCGCAGTAGGAAAGCCCTCGTCCGATGTATTTTTCCTCGTTTTTGCAGCCGAGCTTCCGCGTTATCGCCCCGGTGCAGAGGATGAGGGTGCGGGCGCGGTAGCTCTCCTTCGCGCCGTGAAGGGTTTTTACAGGGCCGTCAAGCTCGCACGAAGTTATGAGGTCACTGACACGCTCGCAGCCGAAGCGTTTTGCCTGCGCCGCCATGCGTGCGGTGAGCTGCTGCCCGCTCTCCCTTTCTTCGGCCTGGCCGGGGTAGTTCTCGATCTCGTGGGCGACGGCTATTTGGCCGCCGTCAATACCCTTGTCGATGATGACCGCGCTCAGCTTGGCGCGGGCGGCATACATCCCCGCCGTGAGTCCGGCAGGCCCCGCGCCGAGTATGGCCACGTCGTAAATTTTGTTTTCCAATTTATCTGTTCCTTTAATTAAATATCTTATCCACCGAGTCAAGCGAGCATGCGCCGGTGGTAAGCACCGTCAGGCGGCAGCTTACGCCGTCGTTTTCATAGATATATCTCAGACCGTCTACCGTCATGTCCTTCTCCGTCATAAGGGTCTCGGCGTCGACGGGCGCGGGCGAGAGGGTGCGCAGGATATACGGCATCAGGGTCTTTATCGCCTCCTGGTCGCGCGCCACAGTAAAGCTCCAGCGCACGGCGTAGGGCTTGACGGCGTAATTCTCATCATTGAGCAGAATGAGATCCATATTCTCGTCATAGAGAGTGCAGATGGCGACCCTCTCGGCGGCCGCGGTCTTTGTCCCCAGCCAGAACGCAAAGCAGTCGTTGTCCGTTTTGTCCTTATACTTGAGCATGCTCACCTCGGGCAGCACAGTCTCCTTCGCCTCAAGAAGGAGCTTTGAGTAGTCGAGGACGCTGAATACGAAGCCGTCGCCGTCTATGTAGTTTTTCAGCGAGCAGGGCTGGGTGCCTATCACCTCGCCGCAGAGCTTGCAGATCAGCTCCTCCTCGCCGTCCTCAAGCACCGTCGGAGGCGTCAGGACGCGCGTCTCGCCGGGAACGTGACCGAGACTCTCGCCGTTATGCTCGCCGCAGCGCGAGCAGGTCACGGGCGCCT
>OLGV01000708.1_pt1 | contig 12965 bp, 10 predicted proteins | sample 1605761 | NCBI WGS metagenome assembly OLGV01 (sample SAMN03283245) | human gut metagenome | biome: human-associated habitat; material: feces | host: Homo sapiens | place: Peru | collected 2012
CCCTCCCCTCGGGGGAGGGACTTGCTTTCACTGCAAGCAGTGAAGAAGAGTGGTGTTTCGCAAATGCGAAACTTGAGATATACAAATTGTTCAAGTTATTTTTTAATGATTACTAAACTCGCCTAAAATGTTAAGTCCTTTCATTAATGGTTTGACCGCCTTGAGTGCCTGACGGTAGCGGTCGTAAGTCGCGAACCGGATGTCCGCGTAGAAGAAGTACTGCCATTCCTGTCCGGGAATCGGCAGGGATTGGATACGTGTGAGGTTCATCTCGTAGAACGAGAGGATCGTCAGCACCTGCGCCAGCGAGCCTGGCTTGTGCGGCAGGGTGAAGCAGAGGGAAGCCTTGTTGATCTCACGGCGGGGAACCGTGATGGCGTCGTCCAGAACCAGGAAGCGGGTGAAGTTCTGCTTGTAGGTCTCGATGCCGCGGGCAAGGATCCGCAGCCCGTTCTGCTCAGCGGCCAGCTCCGAAGCGACCGCACCGACTCCAGCCAACCCGCCACGCGAGATGTCGATGGCGCTCTTGGCCGTGTCCTCAGACTCCACCATCTTGATCCACGGGCAGTTGCGCTCGAAGAACTGCCGGGTCTGATTGATCGCCATGTAGTGGGTACGGACTTCCTTGATCTGACGGATGTCCTGCCCCGGAAGCGCCATAAGGTTCTGATGTATGGGGATGTACACCTCGCCTTTGATCCTGTAGGGATTCGATCTCAGAAGCTCGAAGTTGGGGATGAGGCCACCGGAGATCGTGTTCTCGATGGCCATCACCGCCGCCTGCGCCTCGCCGTCGGCCACCGCCCTGAACAGCCCCTCGAAGGTCGGACACTCCACAATGGAGATCTCCTCTCCTCTTGCCGAGTAGAATTCCCTCGCGGCCTGCTCGTGGAAGCAGCCCCTATAGCCCTGTATCGCAACTTTTGTCATATTCATCAATCAACTTTAGCAGACAGGAGCGTTCCTGCCATAATTTCCGGACTCTCCGCCATCGCCGCGGCGGCATAGTCCTTATCAGCGATTAAAAAAGGCTGCCCGGAAAAGCACCGGACAGCCGTATATTCATTCACCTTTGTTCTGAATACTCTTGCGTACGCCCGTCCTGTCCTTTACCTGCCGTGGTAAAAGAAATAAAAACCGAAGGAATAAAATCGCACGCTCTTTGTCATAACATCGCAAAGATAGTAAAAAGGAGACAAAATGTTCTCTAATTTTTAAGAATATGAAGGGAGAGGCGTGGGAAAAGTTCCTCAGCCCGTCCCAGGATGGTCATTAGACGGTCAATATCTCCTTCTCCTTCGCTGACACGAGCTCGTCAACCGCCTTCACTTTCGCGTCGGTGGCCTTCTGGATCTCATCCTCGCCCTCCTTGCGCACGTCCTCGGAGAACTCGCCGGCCTTCTCGGCCTTCTTCAGGGCGTCCACGCCGTCGCGGCGGGCGTTGCGCACGGCCACCTTGATGTTCTCGCCAGTGGCCTTGGCCTTCTTGATGAGTTCCTTACGCCTTTCCTCCGTGAGAGGAGGAATAGGGCAACGGATCACTTCGCCGTTGTTCTGAGGCGTGAAGCCGAGATTGGCGTTGATGATCGCCTTCTCGATCGGCCCGATCATGTTTTTCTCCCAAGGCTGGATGGCGATGGTCCTGGCATCCGGAACCGTCACTGAGGCGACCTGGGGAACAGGGGTCTGGGAGCCATAATAGTCAACCATCACATTGTTGAGGATGGACGGATTGGCCTTTCCCACGCGGTAGGTCTTGAGGTCTTCCTCAAGGAACTGGATGGAGTCCTCCATTTTGGACTTCACTCCATTGATGATCTCTTTCGCTTTGTCTGTAAGCATAGTCTATCGTGTTAATTGTTATCAATCAGTTATTTCGTTTTCCGTCGGGCCGTGCTGTGATCCTGTCAGGCTTCGCTGCGTCCTGTCGGGCTGCGCTATGGTCCGTCGGGCTTCGCTGCGTCCTATCGGGCCGTGCTGTGTTCCGTCGGGCCGCACCGTGTTAAGTCGGGCTTTGCCGCGCTCCGTCAGGCAGCGCCGTATCCAGCCAGGCTGCGCCGCGGAGGCTCGCCCTTGCGGACTTTCGCCTGACGCTATCGGTGGACAAGGGTCCCGACCTTCCCGCCGTTCACCAGCTTAAGAAGGTTCCCCTCCACGTTCACATCGAAGACGATGATCGGCATATTCCCATCACTGCAGAGGGCGTATGCCGTCTGGTCGAGAACCTTAAGGTGTCTGGCCATCGCCTCGTCGAAAGTCAGCTCGTCATACTTTACGGCGGTAGGATCCTTCTCCGGGTCAGCCGTATAGACTCCGTCCACACGGGTTCCCTTCAGAACCACGTCCGCATTGATCTCAAGCGCCCTGAGCGCCGCTCCGGAGTCGGTGGTGAAGAACGGGCTGCCGGTCCCGCCGGCGATCAGAGCCACGCCCCCCTCCTCCAGCACCTTGACCGCGTTGTCGCGGTTGTAGTAGCGCACAAGAGGCTCCATCGGTGTGGCGGAGAAGACCTCGGCATGCACCCCCTCGTCCTTGATGAACTGACTGAGCGCCAAAGAGTTTATCACGGTCGCCAGCATTCCCATCCGGTCACCCTCAACCCTGTCGAACCCCTTCTCAAGCCCCTGGAGGCCTCTGAATATGTTGCCGCCGCCGTTGACGATGGCAATCTGCAGCCCGGCCTTCGCCGCCCGCGCGATTTCCTTTGAATATTTCCGCAGACTCTCCGGGTCGAGTCCCTTTCCCTCCGGACCGCCCAGGCTCTCGCCGCTCAGTTTGAGCAAAACTCTCTTGTACATAGCGCTTTCCAGTGTCAAAATGTTTGGTCAAGACCCTTCCCCAAGGCGCGCCCCGCCCCAAGGAACAGTCTCGAAAGACAAATATACAAAAAAAGTCGGACTGTCAGCAAATTGACAATCCGACTTTTTGGTGGTGATTATTTTGTTGGACTTTCCGTCGCCCAAGGGTGCCGCGCTACACTCCGGGGCAACGCTTTTGGCACTTTTCGTCGCCCGAGAGTGCCAGGCCGCACGCTTGGGCGACACTTCCGCACCTTTTTGTCGCTCGGGGGTGCAGGGCAGAATTACATAAGGATGACGGGACTCTTCGGTGACAACACACACTCTTAGTCGCCCAAAAGCACAGCGGCAGACCCTTCCGTGAGCAGAACATGCCGTTCCGCTCACGAGACAACCTTGGAAGACCCTTTCGTGAGCAGAATGCTCCGTTTCGCTCACGAGACAACCTCGGAAGACCCTTTCGTGAGCAGATTGCGCCGTCTCGCTCACGAGACAACCTTGGAAGACTCTCCCGTGAGCAGAACGCGCTGTTTCGCTCACGAGGCAACCTTGGCAGACTCTCCCGTGGCAGAACGCGCCGTCTCACCCACGAGACATCCTTGGCAGACCTTTTCGTGAGCAAATCGCACTGTTTCGCTCACGAGACAACCTCGGCAGACCCTCCCGTGAGCAGAATGCGCCGTCTCGCTCACGAGGCAACCTCGGAAGCCCTCCCGTGAGCAGAACACGCTATTTCGCTCACGAGACAACCTCGGAAGACCCTTTCGTGAGCAGAACGCGCCGTTCCGCTCACGAGACAACCTCGGAAGACTCTTTCGTGAGCAGAACGCGCTGTTTCGCTCACGAGACAACCTCGGAAGACCCTCCCGTGAGCAGATCGCGCCGTCTCGCCCACGAGACGACCTTGGCAGACCCTTCAGTGAGCAGAACGCGGCTTTTCACTCACGAGACCGACTCGGAAGACCATTTCGTGAGCAGAATGCGCCGTTTCGCTCACGAGACAACCTTGGCAGACCCTTTCGTGAGCAGAATGCGCCGTCTCGCTCACGAGAACGACTCGGAAGACCCTCCCGTGAGCAGAACGCGCCGTCTCGCTCACGAGAACGACTCGGCAGACCCTTCCGTGAGCAGAACACGCCGTCTCGCTCACGAGATAACCTTGGCAGACCATTTCGTGAGCAGAACACGCCGTTCCGCTCACGAGACATCCTTGGCAGACCCTCCCGTGAGCAGATCGCGCTATTTTGCTCACGAGGCAACCTCGGAAGACCATTCCGTGAGCAGAACACGCCGTCTCGCTCACGAGACTGCCGCGAGAGACACACGAGGCAACCGCGGCGCTTTTTCAGCGAGCTACGGGAACTCTATGGGAACTCTACGGGCGCTCTACGGGCGCTCCTCGATGCCGCCGAGGTTCGACCAGAGCCAGTGGGACTCGTAATAGGACTTAGTGCCTTTAGGAACCGTCACCTTGACGGCTGAGCGGTCTGTGTCGAGAAAGAAAACAAGTGACGGGTCGCTCATGTTTGTTGTTATCTCGTCAACATCCTCCTTGGTCTTCCAGTTCAGCTCAAGTTCCAAAGGAGTTTTACATGACACAAATGTGTAAATGGCTATGGATTCAACAGACTCAGGGATAACTATCTTATCAACATTTGTTCGACGAATAGAAGATTCTCCAATCTTCGTAGTGCCTTCCTTTATCACCACCGTACCGGTCTTCTTTTCAGGAATCCAACTCAGAATCTCTCTCTCTGTCCGACCTATGTGCATATACAAAGCCCCGTCATACAGATAGCAGTAGTTCTCTTGACCTTCCCTCGGCACGGTTGTGGTAATCTCAAGTTTAGAACAACCTTCAAACACCGGATTTGAACCATCAATATTTTCTAACGTGGAAGGTAAAATGACACGTTCAAGATTCCCGCAACCAATGAAGGCATAGGCTCCGATCTTATATATCCCCTCCGAGATAGTGACTTTCCTTAGGTCACCGCACCCTTCAAAGGCCCTATCCCCGACCCCTTTGACGGTATAGGTAATCCCGTCATACTCAACCGTACCGGGAACCACGACATCTCCCGAATACTTGCCTCCGCCCGGGTTACCGGTCACCTCGACGAAATCCATAGAGTAACCTTCGGCGGTCTTGTAGAACAGGCCGCCAACCTCGAACCCGGAAGAGAATTCCTTCACGGTGACGGTGCAGCCTGACCTGAAGCCGCCGTCCTCGGTGACCGCGCTGACCTTGGCCACACCCGCCGAAACGGCTCTCACGTTGCCGTCGGAATCGACCGTGGCCACGGACGGGTTATCCGACTCCCACCTCACATTGCGGTTAGTGGCATTGGACGGGGCGACCGTGCAGGTAAGTTTGGTTGTGCCGTTCGCGCCGATCGTCACGGACCACGGCTTGACATCCACACCTGTCACCGGAACCACCTTGGCCTTCACCGTCACCTTGCAGGTCGCCGTCTTCCCGCCGTCCTCGGTCGTCACCGTGACCACAGCCTCGCCAGGCTTCACGGCAGTCACCCTGCCGTCGCCGTCGACCGTGGCGACCTCAGTCTTGTCCGAACTCCACGTCACCTTTCTGTTGTTCGCGTTGTCAGGCTTCACCGTGGCGGTCAGCGTCTCCGTCTCGCCCTCGGTCAATGTCAGCTCCGTCTTGTCCAGAGTGACCTCCGTCACGTTTACCGCCTTGGCCTTCACCGTCACCTTGCAGGTCGCCGTCTTCCCGCCGTCCTCGGTCGTGACCGTGACGGTCGCCTCGCCGGCCTTCACGGCAGTCACCCTACCGTCGCCGCCGACCGTGGCGACCTCAGTCTTGTCCGAGCTCCACGTCACCTTCCGGTTGTCAGCGTTGTCGGGCCTCACCGTGGCGGTCAGCGTCTCCGTCTCACCTTCCGTCAATGTCAGCTCGGTCCTGTCCAGAGTGACCTCCGTCACGTTGATTGTCTTGGCCTTCACCGTCACTGCGCAGGTGCCGGACTTGCCCTCCGCCGTCGCGGTGACGGTCGCGGTGCCGGGTCTGAGGCCATGGACGGTGCCGGACTTGTCAACAGTGGCGACGCTCCGGTCGGACGACGACCACGCCACGGCCCTGTCGGACGCGGCTTCGGGAGAGACCCTGGCGGACAGCACCGCAGATCCGCCCTCAGTGATCTCTATCCGGGACGGGGTGACGGCCACGGATGAGACTCCGGCCGTCTCCTCCCTCTTACCGCAGGAGGTGATGAGAAGGATGGCGGCGGCAACCGTCAGCAGCGCGCGCCGTGTGTGTGTGTGTGTGTGTAAAAACGCTCATATCGATTGATGTTTTGGTTATAGTCTCGTGAGTCCTATGAGTTCAGCGATGCCTTGGTAAATAACTTGGCGGCCATCGGTCACACTTTCGGTCTGTATCCCGCTCCTGCCTTGCGTCACCGGCACGGGACGTGACGCCGTGTGGCGGGCTTCAGGACAAAAATAATAAAAATTTCCAAATATCAAACGAATATGCCGGATATAATGGCCGATATAATGGCCGCCCGACCATGCGACCGCCCCCCTGAACCCCTTCAACGACAGGAGCAGGGGACGGCTCCGAGCTCTCCGGGAACGATGACGCCTGACTGTCCCGCACCCGAAGGTGATGCGAGGCACAGTCAGGCGACTCTTCCGCGCCTTTCCATTGCCCAAGGGCGCAGGGCAGAATGAAGTATGGATGAAGGAAACCCTTCGGCAACGAAAAACACACTTATCGTCGCCCAAGAGTGCAGCACGGCACGCTTGGGCGACACTTTCGTACTTTATCGTCGCCCAAGGGTGCAGCACGGCTCTCTTGGGCAACACTTTCGCACTTTTTCGTCGCCCGAGGGTGCAGCACGGCACGCTTGAGCGACACTTTCGTACATCTTCGTCGCCCGAGGGTGCAGCACGGCTCTCTTGGGCAACACTTTCGCACTTTTTCGTCGCCCGAGGGTGCAGGGCAGAATGACGTATGGATGAAGGGAACCCTTCGGCGACGAAAACCACACTTATCGTCGCCCGAGGGTGCAGCACGGCACGCTTGGGCGACACTTTCGTACATCTTCGTCGCCCGAGGGTGCAGCACGGCTCTCTTGGGCGACACTTTCGTACTTTATCGTCGCCCAAGGGTGCAGCACGGCTCTCTTGGGCAACACTTTCGTACTTTATCGTCGCCCGAGGGTACAGCACGGCACGCTTGAGCGACACTTTTGTACATCTTCGTCGCCCGAGGGTGCAGCACGGCACGCTTGGGCGACACTTTCGTACATCTTCGTCGCCCGAGGGTGCAGCACGACACGCTTGGGCGACACTTTCGTACATCTTCGTTGCCCGAGGGTGCAGCACGGCACGCTTGAGCGACACCTCCGCGCGTTTCCGCCGCCCGAAGGTACTGGGCAAAAGACGTATGGTTGAATCTGACAAAAAAAAGAAGAAGTCTCCCAAAAACGAGGGAGACTTCAGTAGGGTGCCCAAAGCCGGGCTCGAACCGGCACGTCTTTAAGGGACATTGGATTTTGAGTCCAACGCGTCTACCAATTCCGCCATTCGGGCATATTCAGGCAGTAGACTTTCCTTTGGAAACTTCGCACTTCCGCTTCAAAGGATTGCAAAGTTATTGATTTTCCTCCGATATTCCAAAACATTCCACAAAAAGCTTCAAAAGCTTCAATGAAAAAATCTTGCCCCCTGTATGTCCGGTAAAGCGCATTTATACCGGACAAACCGAGCTATAGACTCTTTTCTCCGGCAGTTTGCCGTTTCGGTGGACATTTCTGACTCAGCAGAAACGACATTTCGACCCGAACTGACATGAGGGCGCCTGCGTTCAGTTTTTTCGCCTGATATTTTTTCGGAAAACCAATCCGGCTTACGGGAAAAGTGAGTATCTTTGTGTGATTTAAGCTAACACTGAAATCAGTATGAATCTTGACGGAAGACGCGAAAGCACGAATGTGGATGACAGAAGAGGAATGGGACGTGGAGCCAAGGCTGGAGTGGGTCTGGGCGGAACCATCGTCATCGCGCTGATTGTGATGCTGCTCGGAGGGGATCCTTCGTCCGTGCTTGAGGGAGTGTCCTCGATTCAAGGCACCGAACAGACAGAGGGGCATGTGGGGTTCTCCGCCGAGGAACAGGAACTTGCATCGTTCACGAAGAAAGTCCTCGCCGGAACCGAGGATGTCTGGACAGCCATATTCGCGAAGTATGGCTATGAATATGACCCGCCGAAGATGGTGTTATATTCAGGATCAACCACTTCCGGATGTGGAGCCGCGAACTCATCGGTAGGGCCGTTCTACTGTTCCGCCGACCAGAGCGTCTATATCGACCTCAGCTTCTTCACCTCGATGAAGCGGCAGATCGGAGCGGACGGCGACCTGGCCTACGCCTACGTGATCGCCCATGAGGTCGGTCATCACGTCCAATATCTTTTGGGCACGCTCGGGCAGGCCCACCAGAAAATGAACCGTGTCAGCAAGACCGAGGCGAACGCGATCAGTGTCCGGCTTGAGCTCCAGGCCGACTACTACGCCGGAGTCTGGGCGATGAACGATGACAAGAAGTATAAGTCCCTGGAAAAAGGAGACATAGAGAATGCGCTGAACTGCGCCTCGAAGATCGGGGACGACTACCTCCAGAAGAAGGCGCAAGGCTATGTGGTGACGGAATCCTTCACCCACGGGACGGCGAAGCAGCGCTACACCTGGCTGAAGCGCGGGCTGGAATATGGAGATTTGGAACACGGTGACACATTCAGTGTCGCGGCATCTAAATTGTAGTGATTTGGCACGGTGTCCGCGGCCGGTTGATCCGCGGAAATGACATAGAGCTTTTGGTCCGGAAACGGGCTGACGAAACATATCATATTTTACGAAATTATTAAGCTCAACAAAATGAAGCACTTTTCTTTACCAAAGGACGGTGGATTGATTGAGGAGAACCTGCCTAAGAGCATTCTCCATTCCTACGAGAAGATCACCACCGAGATTTCCGATGACGCGAACATCGGAAGCGACAAGGTGGCAGACATTATTGTCAAAGCCATCAAAGACCACGAAAGGGCGGCTCTTCCGCGTCCTTTCAAACTTGGTTTGACCACAGGAACCACACCTGTATCCCTCTACAGCAACTTGACAGAGCAGTTCAAGGAAGGCAAGATCTCCTTCGCCAATGTCGAGGTGTTCTCCATTGATGAATATTACCCATACGGCAGCGACTCCGTCCAGAGCCGCAACCACAGGCTCCACGCCGAATTCCTTGACAATGTGGATGTCAAAAAGGAGAACGTGCATATTCCTGACGGAACAGTCTCAAAGGAAGAGGTATCCGACTATTGCACCGAGTTTGACAAGATCGCCAGAGGTCTCGACCTGCTTGTGATCGGTGTCGGCGAAGGCGGCCAGATCGGTTTCAACGAGGCCGGCTCGTCAGAGAAGAGCCGCACACGCACCGTTCCGCTCTCATACCAGTCCAGAAAGAGACAGGCCCGCAATTTCAACGGCGACATTTCCGTCACCCCTAAGACCGCCATCACGATGGGCATCGGCACGATGATGAGCGCCCGCAGGATCATCCTTATGGCCTGGGGCGAGGACAAGGCGGCTGTGGTAAAGAAAGTCGTGGAGGGCGACATCGATCCGGCCTGCCCTGCCACCTGGCTTCAGGAACACGACAACATCACATTCTACACTGACGAGATGTCAGCCTCTATGCTGACCAGACTCGTCGCACCTTGGATGGTCGGTCCTTGCCAGTGGACACCGAACCTGATCCGCAAGGCCGTCGTTTGGCTCTGCCAGAAGGTTCATAAGCCAATCCTCAAGCTGAAGCAGCAGGACTATTTCGAGAACTCCCTCGGAGAGCTCATCGAACTCTACGGGCCGTTCGACAAGATCAACATAGACGTTTTCAATGACTTCCAGCACACCATCACCGGATGGCCGGGCGGAAAGCCTGACGCTGACGACACCACAAGGCCTGTCAAGTCAACTCCGTTCCCTAAGAAGGTCCTGATTTTCTCCCCTCACCCGGACGATGACGTGATCTCCATGGGAGGCACATTCATCCGTCTCGTGCATCAGGGACACGACGTGCACGTGGCCTACGAGACCTCCGGTGACCTGGCAGTGCACGATGACGTTGTGCTTCAGCATATGGACGCCGCCTACCAGCTTGGATTCGGAGACAAGTTCGACGAGGTAAAGAAAATCATCGACTCAAAGAAGCCTGGTGAGCCTGAGCCTAAGGAGCTTCTCGCCATCAAGGCGGCCATCCGCCGCAGCGAGGCCAGAGGAGCGGACAGAAGCTTCGGGCTCAACGACAACACCAATGTCCACTTCCTCAACCTGCCGTTCTACGAGTCGGGCGGAGTGACGAAACTGCCTCGCACACAGAAAGACCTTGACATTATCAAGGAGCTGATCGTCAGGATCCACCCTGACCAGATCTACATGGCAGGTGACCTCGCCGACCCTCATGGAACGCACAGGGTCTGCACCGAGGCCGCCCTTGAGGCCATCGAACAGCTCAAGGAGGAAGGCAACGACTGGCTGAACGACACCACGATCTGGCTCTACAGAGGTGCCTGGATGGAGTGGGAGCTCTGGAGAGTTGACATGGCCGTTCCGCTCAGCCCTGACGAGCTCATCGAGAAGCGCCACGCCATCTTCCGCCACCTTTCCCAGAAAGACATCGTTCCGTTCCCGGGCGATGACCCGAGGGAGTTTTGGCAGAGGGCTGAGGAGCGCACACAGAACACCGCAAGGTTATATGACGAACTCGGAATGGCCGAATATCAAGCCATCGAAGTTTTCCTAAGATTGAAATAACATATTAAAAGAATATCATCATGAAAGTAATCATCAGAGACACAAAGAAGGAAGGCTCTATCTGGGCCGCCCACCACATTGCCGCCGCCATCAAGGCAAAGGCTGAGAAGACCGACAAGCCATTCGTACTCGGACTGCCTACCGGCTCCACTCCTCTGGATGTCTATGCCGAGCTCGTCAGAATGTACGAGGCCGGAGAGATCTCCTTCAAGAATGTCATCACATTCAACATGGATGAATATGTAGGGCTTCCTGAGAGCCATCCGGAGAGCTACCACAGCTTCATGCACAAGAATCTGTTCGACAAGGTGGACGTTCCGGCCGGCAACATCCACATCCTCAACGGCAACGCTCCTGATCTCGCCAAAGAGTGCGAGGATTACGAGAAGGCCATCGTGGCTGCCGGAGGAATCGACCTGTTCCTCGGCGGAGTCGGCGAGGACGGACACCTCGCGTTCAACGAGCCGTTCTCTTCCCTCAACTCCAGGACAAGGGTCATGACCCTCACCCAGGACACTCTCGAGGTAAACTCCCGTTTCTTCGACAACGATGTGAACAAGGTTCCTAAACAGGCCATGTCAGTCGGTGTCGCCACAGTGTGTGGTGCCAAGGAGGTTCTCGTCCTCGCTTTCGGCGGCAAGAAGGCCAAGGCTGTCAAGGACGCCATCGAGGGACCTGTAAGCCACTATGTCACCCTCTCTGCCCTTCAGCTGCACGAGAATGGTGTCGTTGTGCTTGACGAGCCGGCCGCCGGTGAGCTCAAGGTCAACTCTTACCGCTATTTCAAGGCCGTTGAGGCTGCCGAGAACAAATAGTGCGTGGAGACTAACAACTTGTAAATCAGAATAATAAACATTATCCTCCCGCCATATCCGACGGGAGGATATTCATTAAAAGCCAATCAATCAGCATGTTATCCTCCACGATCATCGCGGCGCTCCTGGCCATTGGCAGCGCTTTGGGAAGCAATGGGTATGGCAATACGATAGACAGTCGCTTCGACAAGCTCAGCGACAGGACAGACAAGTACACCTTATATCAAGTCATAAGCCAACCGGACGCAGTCCCTGCCGAAGCGACCGATAACCTGGTACCAAGCCAACCGGACGCCGAGCCTGTCGAAGCGTCCTTATCTTCCAGCGAAAGTCCGGCACAGGAATATTCAGTAAAGGAACGGTGCGAGCGTTACACAATGAAAAATCAAGGACTTGAGCGGGAATATTACCTCTACCGTCCGGAAGGATTGAAGGCCGGGGCTCCTCTCGTGATAGTCCTGCACGGCTACGGCGGCTCGGCCCTCAAGGGAAAGAAAGCGATGATGGATGTCGCCGACAAGAACGGATTCGCTGTCTGCTACCCTCAGGGAATAAAGGATCCGAAAGGTAAACCGGGCTGGAATGTCCGCTACCCTTCACAGGAAGGAATGAAGACCGATGATGTTAAGTTCCTCATCGCCCTTTCCAAAGAACTCCAGAAGAGATTCGATCTCAGTCCAAAGAATACATTCCTCACCGGAATGTCCAACGGCGGCGACATCATCTACCTGATCGCGATGCGTGCTCCGAAGGCCTTCAAGGCTATGGCCTCGATCGCCGGACTGCAGTTCAACTGGATGGAGACGGAATATTCCTACAAGCATCCACTTCCTTTCATGGAGGTTCACGGCACACAGGACCACACTTCCGAATGGCTCGGCGACCCGGAGAACAAAGGAGGCTGGGGAGCGTATATTCCCGTTCCGGCGGCGGTCAGCAGAATCATCGCTGTTAACGGTTGTACCGAGGAATATGTCACCGAGCTTCCTCGCCGCGAGGGTCGTAACCAGGTCACCCTCTATCAGTTCAAGGCCGGCAGGCCGGCGGTGAAAGGCGGCAGACCCACCGAAGTCTGGCTCTACAAAGTCGAAGGCGGCGACCATTCCTGGTCCGACAAGGATATGGACACCTGCTCCGAAATCTGGCGTTTCTTCAGCCAGTGGATTGACTAAAATGGCTTAACTAAAAGCCACATCTCTGAGGCCACATCGCTCTGACACCAGGCACAAATCCGCAATTCATTGAATGTCAGAAGGTGTAACATCACCTTTTGACATTCAATATTTTACAAAGCAGTGCCCTCCAAATCCGCCTGGCAGCATTTACAAATATATTCATTTACAATCAGTTGACAATTATACCCAAAATTTTGTGAATGTGGGGCAAAAAGGCTAACTTTGTGATAGTCTTAAAAAGAACTTGCAAAGATGTCCAATTACCGCATTTTCGTGGAGAAACACCCGGAGTTCCAGGTGGAGGCAAAGAGCCTCCTGGGGGAACTCAACGAGAAC
>OLGV01000711.1_pt1 | contig 12917 bp, 10 predicted proteins | sample 1605761 | NCBI WGS metagenome assembly OLGV01 (sample SAMN03283245) | human gut metagenome | biome: human-associated habitat; material: feces | host: Homo sapiens | place: Peru | collected 2012
CCGGTGAAGAGTGGATGGCTACTGGAAATATCCAGGAGTGGAGCGGGAAGGGGCGGCACACTACGACTTCTCGGGAACTTGTGATGCTGCCATGCGGCGCGATGGCCCTCGACACGCCTGGATTGCGCGAGTTTGGCGTACTTGGCCTGGACGGCTTCGACCTGAAGGGGCGCATCGGCGGCACACACAGGTACCGGCAGCAGATCCGCAGATAAGCGCGGCACATTTCGATGCGATGCGCGGTCAGGGCCTGGGCGGGCCACCCCTGGGTGGTCTGGGGCCGCCACGTACCTGAGTGGCCTCGTATATGGCGGAGATGGTCTCGATGAAATCGCTGGCCTCCTGGCCGGTGGCGCCAAGATCCCTTGCCGCCTGCATAAGCAGCGTGTTGCGCTCGGATTCGGCGAGTTCCATCGTCAGCCTGTCAAGTTCGCGCATTTCGTTGAACAATTCCCGGCGTTGCTCTTCAGGGATGTCTTCGTTCTGAGGATTCAGCATTTCGCGGAGTTCTTCTCTCCTGGACACGGCTTCCTGATACTGGTCGTGCACTTCGCGCTCTGACCTTGAGAGTCTTGAGAGGTCTACGCTGCCAAGAATGTCGAGTTGGTTCTGCGTACGGTTCCTGCGCCGCGACCGCATCCTTGCGAAGCGGTTGGTCATCTGCGCATACCGCTGTGGATTGCTCTTGCGCAGTTCCTCCATCCTCGCCTTCATGTCGGCGGCGGTGGGTGGCTGTGTTGGTGCGTTGCGGTCGATCGCCTGTTCCGTAGGGCTGTCATTGGATGTTTGTTCAGTGTTCTGCGCCAACCTCGTATCTGCCTGTTGTGCGGCCTTCATGGAATTCAGCTGTCTTTCGAGTTCCCTGATGCGTTTGCGCAGAAGGTGTGCATCCGCATCGCGGATCGCTGATCTTTTGCGAGGTGTGACGAGATCGTCCATGGTGGCACTATCGTTCGTGTCCGTCTTTGTGCACGTCATGTGTCCTATGGCCATGCCGCAGGCAAACGCTCCAATCGCAATGCAGAGAATGGTGGTGCTTTTCATGCGCCGCATTATACCATGTTGCGGACGCGGAGAAAACGCTCCTTTAGGCTTTGCGGTTGTGGGTGGTGGTGGGGGGGGAGTCAACCATAATCTTTTAAAGGCCCGCCGGCCGGTTTGGCACCCCGCCGCGCAAAGAATGTTTCTTTTCCCCCTTTCCCCTGCTGATTGTTTCTGGTATGTTTTCCCTTTTCGTGAACAAGACGTCAAGATGCCGTGCCCACGGCATCTTGGGGTGGTCTCCGATGTGACCTGATCGTCAGGCGTTCTCGCTGTGGCGTCTGCGTTTCCGGCTTTCAGCCCTTGCGATGTCCTTCGGATCCTGCGCCGGAACGAAGTCGGGATATCTGGCGATGCAGTTGAGCAGGATGGCGATGCGTCTTGCGACGGCAGTGAGCGCGAGCTTCCGGGCCTTGCCCTTTGCGACGAGCCGCTGGTAGAACTCGCGAAGGACGTGGTTGCAACGGCTTGCGGATACGGCGGCCATGTAGAGGGCCTTCTTTAGATCGGGCCTTCCACGCCTTGGCCTGGCCTTGTGCCTGACTGTGCAGCTTTCGTGGTCGATAGGTGCGTTCCCGCACATCTTGGCGATGCTCTTCGAGTTGAAGTCTCCGATGTCCGGGCAGCATGCAAGCACCGCCCTGACAAGACACGGGCCTACGCTCTTGACCTTCAGGAATCGGTCGGACAGGTGTTTCATCCGCTCGTCATCGGCTATGGCCTTGTCGCACCCGGCCTCTATCCGCGCAATCTCCCTGTCAAGTCTCGCGATGGAGCTTTCAAGATGCCTGCGCGAATCCCTGTCGCGGATGTGCTCAAGCTGGTTGTACACGATTGCCCTTGCCTTCATGAGGTTCCTGCGCACGCTGACGCTCTTTTTCAGCCGCTTTTGCGCTTCGGAGCGGGGCTTGATGAAGTGGAGCTTTTCGTCCTTGAGGGATGCCGCGTAGTCGCGGATCATCTCGCAGTCGATCCTGTCCGTCTTTTCGATGCGCCCCTGGGATTCGGCGAACCGGCGCGCGCCCCAGGCGTCAAGGCGTACAGCCCTTACGCCTTTTGCGAGGCATTCGTCCGCGAGCGGCTCTTCATACGGCCCCGTCGCCTCGAAGCAGACGATGGCATTGGCCCTCGCCGCTCTCTTGATCACTTTAGTCCTGCAGGACTTGATGTTTCTGACTGTTTCCTTCTCCCCGTCAGGGTAGCAGATGTCGAGCCATTCCTTGCCGACATCCACCCCGATGTGCACTCTGACCTGATTCATGATATACTTTCCTTGTCTTCGAGCTATAGGGACGCAGTGTCCCGCATGCCCTTTCAACCATACAGGCTGTGGCTCATGAAGATGCAGCGGCGCCCTGACTCCCCCGCGATGTACATGCATCTGGGGGGCAACGGGCTAACCGCCGCGGCCTGGGGTGGATGGCCATCCGCCCCGGGCATCCTTTTCGCCTCGCCGCGTGGCTTGGGCTATCCCAACACCTATTGGGCAGGAACAGTCGGATAGAATATCATATCGCATTAGACAGGGGAGCGTACTGCCCCGTGAACACGGACGTGTCCCAGGCGTTAAAAAGCAGGTGAGAATCGAGCGCTTCCGTGTGCGATTATAAAGATCGGGTGATTGCCATCTGCGATTCTTAGGTTTGTCATTTTGAGCCCGCATTGTGAAATATGTGAAGCCGTTTCCGCAGTGGGAACTGCTTTTGGTATAATATCGGGCATCTATGAGAGATGTTGTGCTTGCTCTGGAGGCTGGGCTTGGAGCTTTTGTGCTGGGATTGAGGCACTTCTCCGAGGGGCTTCCGTCCGTTCGCCGCACGAGATGCGGGAAAAGTCTGTGGCCGATTGGCTGAAGGCTTCGCTTGGCATGGCATCTGCGGAGGCGTAACGTTGACCGACACATTGAGAGAACGGTTGAAGACATTGCCGAACAAGCCCGGATGCTATCTCATGCGAGACAGTCGCGGCACGATCATCTACATCGGGAAGGCGAAGAACCTGCGCAACCGTGTGCGCGGCTATTTCCGTCCGGGCGCAAAGCACGCGCCGAAGGTGCGGTCGATGGTGCATACGGTCGCCGACTTCGAGTTCATGACCGTGAAGAACGAGGCCGAGGCCCTGCTCACGGAGGCGGCGCTCATAAAGCGCTACAAGCCGCACTTCAACATACTCATGCGCGACGACAAGCGCTACCTCGCGCTGCGCGCGGACACTACCCTGGAGTTCCCGATGTTCACCACCTGTCGCATAGTGAGGGACGATGGAGCGCTCTACTTCGGGCCGTTCCCGTCCGCCCCGGTCGTGCGGGCTGCAAAGGATTTCGTGGAGAAGCGCTTCGGGCTGCGCGGGTGCAAGTGCATTGTGCCGGACGAGGATGCGAAGCGGCATTGCATGGCGGACACGATACGCTTCTGCAGCGCACCGTGCATCGGCAGGATATCAGCGGATGACTACAGGAAGCGGTTCTGCGAGGCCTGCGCATTCCTCCACGGCGGGCGGCCCGGCCTGATCGACGATCTCGTGCGGGACATGGAGGCAGCGGCGGATGGCGGCGATTTCGAGAAGGCGGCGCGTCTGCGCGACAGGATAGCCGCGATAAAAAGGCTCGGCGGCAAGCAGAAGGTCATGTCCGCCGACGTCAGGGAGCAGGATGTGTTCGCCCTCGTCACGGGCGCCGCGTCGTCGGGCAAGGCGTGCCTGTCGGTGCTCCGCTTTGCGGACGGACGGCTCTACGACAGCGAGAACTTCATAACAGACGTGCCCGAGGATGCGGCGGAAGCCATGGCGGAGCTCATGCGCAGCTTCTATATGATAAGGGACTTTGTGCCGCGCCGCGTGTCGGTCGAGGGCGAGGTTGCGGACAGTGAACTGCTCGAGCGCTGGCTCAGCGAAAAGAAAGGCAAAAAGGTTATCATATCCCACAGCACAGCGGGCGAACAGAAGAAGCTTTTTGAGATGTGCCGCTCGAATGCTGCGCAGTATCTCACTCCGCTGACCGGCACCGCCGGCAGAAAGACCGCCGCGCTCGACGAGCTTGCGGGTATGCTGGGATTGCCTGCTGCGCCGGAGTTCATAGAATCATATGATATTTCGCACACCGCCGGCAGCGACAACGTCGCGGGAATGATAGTTTTCAGAAACGGCGAGCCTTACAGGCGCGGCTACCGCCGATTTAAAATAAACGGCTTCACCGGTCAGGACGACTACGCCTCAATGGCGGAGGTACTCGACCGCCGTTTCACGAGATACGAGGAAGAGAAGGAGAGCGGCGAGGGCTTCGGCCGTCTGCCCGACCTCATTCTGTTGGACGGCGGCAGAGGGCAGGTATCCGCCGTTGAGCCGATACTCAAAAAGCACGGGCTCGAAAATATTCCGCTCTTCGGCATGGTCAAGGATGGGAGCCACCGCACGCGCGCAATAGCGAAGTCGGGCGGCGAGATAGCCTTCACATCAAAGCGCCGCGCGTTCACTCTCGTTTCGGAGATTCAGGAGGAGGTTCACCGCTTCGCCGTGACCTATCACAGACAAAAGCACAAGGCCTCCGCGCTCTCGAGCACGCTCACCGATATCCCCGGCGTCGGGCCGGCGCGCGCAAAGGCGCTGCTTCGTTACTTCAAGACCGTGACCGCCATAAGAAACGCGGGAGTTGAGGAGCTTAAAAAAGTGTCCGGAATATCCGACTCCACGGCGCAAACTATATATGACGCTCTGCATCCGGAATCTTGACACGGACGCGGATAAATGTAATAATATGTATGATACTGTAGAACACCGCAGTTTGAACAGATAAATGCGATATAAAGGAACTGATGAAATGAGAGTTATAACAGGCACGGCACGCGGCAGGGTTTTGCGGACGCTCGAGGGCGAGGATGTCCGCCCGACCACCGACCGCGTCAAAGAGGCCGTTTTCAGCATAATCCAGTTTGAGATAGAGGGAAGAAGAGTATTGGACCTGTTCGCAGGCTCGGGTCAGCTCGGCATTGAGGCGCTCAGCCGAGGCGCCGATTCGGCGACCTTCGTCGATATGTCAAAGGATTCCCTCGCCACGGTCAAGTACAATCTCGAGCATACGAAGCTCGGCGACCGCGCAAAGGTCATCCAGACCGACGCGCTCTCGTTTTTGAAGCTGACCAAAGACAGATTTGATATCGTTTTCATCGACCCGCCGTATGCGAGCTCGCTCGTTGCCGATTCCATGAAGCTGCTCTCAGACGCAGTGGCCGACGGCGGCTGCGCCGTTTGCGAGACTCCCGTCGATTCGGAGCTGCCCGAGAGCTTCGGCGAGCTGAAGCTCTATCGCAGCTACCGCTACGGCAAGATAAAAATCACCGTTTACCGCAAGGAGGGCAAGGACGCATGAAAATAGCCATATGTCCCGGCAGCTTCGACCCCGTCACAAAGGGTCATCTCGATATAATCAGACGCACTGCGAGTATGTTCGACAAGGTGATAGTCGTCGTCATGCACAATTATCACAAGCCCAACGTATATTTCAGCGCGATTGAGCGCGTGGAGCTTTTAAACCGCTGCGTCAAGGATCTCGACAATGTGGCGGTCGATATGCATGAGGGACTTCTCGCCGCCTATGCCCAGGAAAAGGGCGCGGTTGCGATAGTCAAGGGCCTGCGAGCCGTCTCGGACTTCGACTACGAGTTCCAGCAGGCGCTGACAAACAAGAAATTGAATCCGAATATCGAGACGGTTTTCATAACCGCCAATTCGGATTATATGTACCTCTCCTCATCCGTTGTCAAGCAGGTGTGCGAGTTCGGCGGGGATATCAGCGACTTTGTCCCTTCCGAGGTACATGACGATATTGTGAAAAGAATAAGAGAGAGGAGCGCTTTGAAATGAACATAGATTCCCTGTTGGAGCAGATAGAAAATATTCTTGACAGCGGAACAAAGATAACGCTTTCCAAGAAAACCGCGGTCAACGCCGAGGAAATCCGCGAATGCGTCGAGCATCTGCGCGAGATAATCCCGGAGGAGGTCGACCAGGCGAAATCGATAACCGCCAACCGCAACGAGATAATCGAAAAGGCGAAGAGCGACGCGGCCGAATCGGTTGCCCGCGCCCAGGAAAAAGCACGCATTCTTGTTGAAAATACCGAGGCGAAGAGCGAGCAGGTGATTTCCGCCGCCAACGCAAATGCACAGAAAACCGTTGACAACGCAAACAAAATCGCCGAGCAGACCGTTGCAAAAGCGAACTCCGATGCGGCGGAGATAGTCGAAAAGGCTCAGCAGACCGCCAACAAGCTCCTTGACGAGAACGAGATAACCGCTCAGGCGCGCGCATATGCGTCCCAGCTCAAGGTCAACTCCCAAAACGAGGCAACCGAGCGCGTCAACGCCGCGATAGCGCGAGCTGAGGAGATGCTTGCCAACGCCACCCGCCAAGCGGACGATATAGTCAAGAAAGCTACCGCGGAATCCAACGAGACTCTTGCGAGGGCGAAGAAATGGTCCGCGGATATCCGCGAGGCCGCGAGCAACTTTGCCGACAGCGTCCTGCGCAACGCGGACAAGGCTCTTGTTATGAGCATAAACGAAGTCAGAGACGCAAGGCAGAAGGTGAACGACACATACAAGGGCGACAAGAACGCTCAGTAAGGGAGAGCTTTGAATGAAAACAGGTCATGCGGATAAGGCGCGCGAGCTTTTTAACGACGGGTACAACTGCTCCCAAGCGGTGTTCGGCGCGTTTGCGGAGGATACGGGGCTCGATATAAAAACCGTGCTGAGATTCGCCTCTCCGTTCGGCGGAGGAATGGGCAGAATGCGCGAGGTCTGCGGCGGAGTGAGCGGAATGTTTATGGTTCTCGGGCTGTTCTTCGGTTACGACGAGCCCGACGACGCGCAGGCGAAGAAAGAGCTCTATTCATATGTCCGCGCCCTTGCGGAGAAGTTTAAAGAGAGCGAGGGCTCAATAATCTGCCGTGAGCTGCTCGCGGGAGTGAAAACTCAGCCCGGCCCGAATCCCGAGGACAGAAATACCGCGGACTATAAAAAGCGCCCGTGCCCTGAGCTTGTCGCATATGCTGCGCAGCTCGTCGAGGACTTCTTAAACGAGCACGGAAAGCTTGAATAAACGCACAAAAGCGAAAACGAGTTGAATATAACAAAGGAAGCCGAAATTTTGCGGGGTGTTCGCAAGACACAAAAACGACCTATTAGCTATAGGTCGTTTTTTTATGTTATTGAAAGGTGTATAAAAGTGTTCCCTTTATCGACTCGGTAAATCGGGATTTATGGGAAAGAAACCGCTGTCAGACAAATAATTTTAATATTGTAAATCAGCATAATCGTGTAGAAGTAGATATCATCCGCCACTACACGGTTCAATATACGTTAGCCTCTGTATTTTTTGCTTTTCTGCCCGGTTTTTGACAAATGTAACCTGCTTTGTATAAAAAATATGAATAAAATATAAACATTTCGGAATGTGGCGAAAATTGAAGTAAAAGGGTGGATTTTCCTGTTATATTGTATAATAGCAGCAGACAGGAGGCGATACCGTGAAAAACAGGCGCGAGGGTCTGAGAGAGAGAAAAAATGACGGAATTACATATTGCAATATGTTTTGGCTGTTCATGTTCGGCAATGTACTCGGTGTTCTGCTCGAGGGCACATGGTGCAAGCTGTGCTTCGGTCACTGGGAGACCCATGTTGTTACGATTTGGGGGCCGTTCTGCCTGATATACGGCATAGGTGCGGTGATGTTCTACATAAGCGGCGAAATCGTTCGCAGCACGGGGTTCAGGGGCGTGCTCGCACGTTTCTGCCTTATCTCCGTTGTGGCCACGGTCTTTGAGCTCGCGTGCGGACTCCTGCTCGAATACGGCATGGGCATGAAGGCGTGGGACTACTCAAAGAGCTTTCTGAACTACAAGGGCCTTATCTGCCTTAAAATGACAGTTCTCTGGGGCGTGGGCGGCGTTATCTTCGCCTATCTGGTCATCCCGAAGCTGAAAAAAATATTTGCGCGGATGCAGGGCACAGGCTGGAGAGTCGCCTGCGCCGCGGTGTCGATATTCATGATAATCAACATCTCGTTTACCCTCGTCTGCATGGTGCGCTGGAGAGGCCGCCGAACGGGAATAGCCGCCACGACGCAGATAGGACAATACGCCGATAAAAAGTACGACGACGCGGCCATGGCAAAACGCTTCTGCGAATGGCACGTTATAAAAAAGTGAAATGAATAAATCTGATTTTATCTGCACAAAGTTACGCTGACTGTACGAAACGGCAGAAATTTATATCTGTGTTATTACACTTCATCTGTTATATTAATCAAATTAAAAAAATCGGTCGGTGCAAAAAATCGCACCGACCGATTGTATTATATGCATTACACTTTTTCGAGCTTGGCGTAATTCGCCATTATCTTCTTTGTGCCTACTTTTTCAAAGGCAATTTCGAGCATGGTGTCGTTCGCCATTTTCTGCATACCGAGTATCACGCCCGTGCCGTAGGCCTTATGCTTGACCGTCTCTCCGACGGAATAGCTCTGCGCTGCGGCGGGCTTTTTCGCGCCCGCACCGGAGAAGCCGGACGAAGCGGAGAAGCCGTACGCAGGCTTTTGGGGTATGGCGTTTGACGCTCTTGCGGGCGACTGCGACGAGGGTTTTGAGAATCCGCGTGACGCGCTCCCCTGCCCCGCGGAACGCTGCTGCGGTATGCCGTAGGTCTGATAAGACATCGGCCTTGCACCTCTCTTGTCGAGCAGCTCGTCGGGTATCTCCTCGACGAATCTCGACGGGCGGTTGCGGTTCGTCATGCCGTAGAGCATTCGCGTTGACGCGCTTGAAATATAGAGCTTCTTCTTCGCGCGGGTTATCGCGACATAGGCAAGTCTGCGCTCCTCCTCGATATTCTCAGGCTCATAGAGTATCGTCTGCATTCCGGGGAATATTCCCTCCTCCATGCCGACTATGAACACATTGGGAAACTCGAGTCCCTTGGCCGAATGTATAGTCATCATAACCACCGCCTGAGTCTGGGCGTTGTAGTTATCGATATCGGTGAGCAGTGCGGTCTCCTGCAAGAAGCCGTTGAGGTCGCCGTCGGGATTTTCCTCGCAGTAGCGCCTGATATTGTTGCCGAGCTCGGACAGGTTCGCCACGCGCTCCTGATATTTTTCAGGCTCGTTGGCAAGCGAGAGCGTGTAGCCCGTCTCGTCGAGTATCACGCCGAGCAGGTCGGCAAGCGGCATAATCTCCAGCTTATCGCGGAACGAGTCAATGAGCTTTCCGAACGCCATAAGCTTTGACGATGCACGGGAAAGCTTCGCATACTGATCCGCCGAGCGTATGACCTCGAACGGCTCGACGCCGAGCCCGTTTGCTATCTCAAAGACGGCATTGAGCGAGGTCTCGCCTATTCCGCGCTTTGGCTCGTTGATTATTCTTCTGAGCCTTATCTCGTCCGCCGTGTTATTGACGACATAGAGATACGCCATGGCGTCCTTTATCTCCTTGCGGTCGTAGAATCTGTGACCGCCTATCATTCTGTAGGGCACGCCGCTGCGGATAAACGACTGCTCGATAAGGTTCGACTGCGCATTCATTCTGTAGAGCACCGCATGGTCGTTCCACTCCTCGCCGTCGGCAACATTGGACACTATCGTATCCGCAACATGGCGGCTCTCCGCCAGCTCGTCCTCGGCGACATAGAACTCTATCTTTGCGCCCTGTCCGTTGTCTGTCCAGAGATTTTTGCCCTTTCGCTGCTCATTGTTCGCAATAACGGCGTTGGCGGCGTCAAGTATCGTCTGAGTCGAGCGGTAATTCTGCTCAAGGCGAATGACCTTTGCGTTTTTATACTGCTTTTCAAAGCTCAGGATATTTTCTATAGTCGCGCCGCGGAAGCGGTAGATGCTCTGGTCGTCATCGCCGACGACGCAGATATTCTCATGCCCCGCCGCGAGCAGCGCCGTGAGCACATACTGCGCGTGGTTCGTATCCTGATACTCGTCGACCATAATATATTTGAAGCGGTTCTGATAGTATTCGCGGGTCTCCTTATTCGTTCTGAGGAGCTTTACCATATTGACTATCAAATCGTCGAAGTCCATGGCGTCGGCGGCCTTGAGGAACTTCTGATACTCCTCATAGACCTCGCCTATCTTCTTCAGGCGTATATCAGCCTGACTCGTCGCAATAAACTCGGCCGGGGTTATAAGCTCGTCCTTGGCGCGGCTTATCTCCGAGAGCACCGACTTTACGGGAATCATCTTCTCGTCATAGCCCAGACGCTTTATGCACTCCTTGGCGGCGCGCTTCGAATCGTCCGAGTCATAGATAGTGAAATTGTGCGTATATCCTATCTCGTCGGCGTGGCGGCGCAAAATCTTGGCGCAGGTCGAGTGGAATGTACTCGCCCAGACATCGTTGCCGTCCTCGCCCAGCGCCTTGCAGATACGCTCCTTGAGCTCGCCCGCCGCCTTGTTAGTAAAGGTTATGGCCAATATCTGCCACGGCTTCGCGGGGCGGACGCTCAAAAGCTCCTCCGCCTCGAAAAGGCTTGTGTCACCCGCGAGATAGTTTTCAAGCAGTTTCTCGTCGCCTTCGCGCACGGGACGGGAAAAGTCGGAGGAATAATATGCCTCGCCGTATTTGACGAGGTTTACGATGCGATTGACGAGCACGGTGGTTTTTCCGCTGCCCGCTCCCGCAAGTACCAAAAGCGGTCCTTTGGTAGTAAGGACCGCTTCAAGCTGCATATCATTCATTCGACTGAAGTCTTTTTTGATTATCTGCTGTCTTAAAGAAATCAGTTTTTCTATGTTCATATTACACCCTTATATGGAGATCTCGTGCGCAAGCTCATAGTCTTTCATGTCTATGGTCTTGGTCATTTTGAGAGCCTCGAAGATGTCGAAATCGACTATCTTGTTGTCTCTTATTCCGACAACTCTGTTGCCTATGCCCTGAGTGAGCAGATCAACGGCGCGCGAGCCCATCTGGCTGGCCATTATCCTGTCTCTCGCAGTCGGCGAGCCGCCGCGCTGAACATGGCCGAGAATCGTAGCTCTCGACTCAACTCCGGTCTCCGCTTCGATTTTCTTCGCTATCTCCGCAGTTCCGCCGACACCCTCGGCAACAATGACTATAAAGTGTCTCTTGCCGGTCTTTTGAAACTCGCAGATACGCGCTATAATGTCGCGCTCTATATCATACTCGACCTCGGGCACCAATATCGACGTTGCGCCTACGGCAATACCCGACTCGAGCGCAAGATAGCCTGCGCCGCGACCCATGACCTCGACTACGGTGCAGCGGTCATGAGACTCGGAGGTATCGCGTATACGGTCAACCATCTGAACAATGGTGTTGAGGCAGGTATCATAGCCTATTGTATAATCGGTGCAGGAGATATCGTTGTCGATAGTTCCGGGCAGACCGATGCACGGGATACCGCGCAGGGAGAGGTCTCTCGCACCTCTGAATGAGCCGTCGCCGCCGATTATAACCATGCCGTCAATGCCGACTCTCTTGCAGGTATCGACAGCCTTCTGTATTCCTTCTTCGGTCTTGAACTCGGGGCATCTCGCGGAATAGAGAATCGTACCGCCCCTCGTGATTATATCCGACACGGAGCGCAGGTTCATCTCATGTACATCGCCTTTTATCAAGCCGGTATAGCCTCTGTCAACACCGTAAACCTTGATGCCTCTCTGGCAGGCAGTACGCACGACTGCGCGCACGGCGGCGTTCATACCCGGTGAATCTCCGCCGCTTGTAAGCACTGCTATGCTCTTCATCGTCATTCCTCCGTCATTATATATAATCTTATTCCCTTTTAAACAGCATTCGCTGTTTATATATCATACACTTTCGCCGAATAAAAGTCAAATGAAAATACGGTTTTTCTGCAAAATTAAGTCAAAAAAACTGTTTTTCCCGCATTATTTTTGTATTCCCGCGATTGCGGCAATATTCTATATCGGATGCGGAGGAAAAAGCTTCATATTTTATTTCACTCTATATAGATAACATTGTCCTCGCCCAAAATGCGTCTGAGCTCCTTGAGCATCGGCTCGTTGACATCCGCGCTGTGTGAAAACGGCTGACGGATATATTTTTTCGTGTCACAATAAAAAAAATACACCGTTTTATTTCCGTCGAAAAAGTCGAGTATTCTCTGAGCGCGCTCTATTTCGGGGCAGTCCTCGCCTGCAAAGCGCAGGAACAGCCCGGGCGTTTTTGAGGCGGCCTTTTTCTGCGGCCGAGTGTCGGCACTCGCGGCCTGTCTCACCTGCTCGTTCACTTTCTTCTTCGCGTCCGCCGGCGGGCAGGGCTCGACCGATTCGCAAACCAGTTTTGCCTCCTCGTCCTCGCGCACGCTCAATCTGCCGTGAATGAGAACGATATTGCCCTCTGCAAAGAGCTGCGTCTGCTGCTCATATATTTTCGGGAACACTATGACCTCTATCGAGCCGAATACGTCCTCCGCCGTCACAAAAGCCATGGTTGTATTGTTTTTTGTTATCTTCTTTCTGACATTCGTTATTATGCAGAGAAGCTCGACACGCGACTCGTCCTTATATATGCCGCCGACCTCGTCCGCGCTGCGCAGCTCCGCCGTATTGGCGCAGCCGAGGCGTTCGGCAAGCTGCTCGTATTCCGCCATGGGATGACCCATGAGATAAAGTCCGGTCATCTCTTTTTCGAGTCTGAGCAGCTCGCGCCTGTCCATCTCCTCAAGCGTCGGCATCTTATATTCGCCGTTATAAGCCTCGCTCGGCACTGCGTCGAAGAAACCCAACTGACCGTCGATATTGCGGCGGCGGTCGGACAGCGGCACGCGCAGGAACGTCTCAAATGCACCGGACGCGCCGGCAAGCATTCCGTCGAGCGCGTCGAG
>OLGV01000712.1_pt1 | contig 12898 bp, 10 predicted proteins | sample 1605761 | NCBI WGS metagenome assembly OLGV01 (sample SAMN03283245) | human gut metagenome | biome: human-associated habitat; material: feces | host: Homo sapiens | place: Peru | collected 2012
CAGCGCAGCAATCAAGCCTGCCGTTGCCAGATACTTAAAATGCTTTTTCATAATGTACGCCCCCTTTTTTACATCTGCTTAAGCTTTTTGCTTTTCTCTACGCTTATTATATGACCGGTAGTGAAAAAGCGCCCCACCCCAAATGCTATTTTAGGGTAGGACGCTCAAAATTTTTATCAATTTATGCTAAAGCAGCTCATTTAAAAACCTTCTTCATAATTGTTCTGCTCTTGCCGTCCGGAATGGCCTCATTCTGCTCATAAACAGAATACTCAACATATACAACTTTATTGGTATCTGCCTTTACAGACATACGGATATGATAAACCTCCTGCTGATATACTTCCTTCCCCTTAGAATTTTTAAATTTGTTATTGCGATTATGATTGCTGCCATTGGCATGCAGCCAGATACGATGATATTCTTCATTAGGTCTGTTAATGCGTGAATCATTAAGGAATTTACCTTTTTCAGACGGCGCCAATTTTACGGTCGAAGCAAAATCATCTACATATTTAATCATCTCAGGCGTCATTTCCGGCGTTTTGGTTACATCATCAAGATAGGAAGGATATCTGTAATATTTTCCCTCTGGCGGTTTAACTACCGGTGCTTGGGCTTTTTTATCTACCTTCTGCTCTGTCTTGATATCCGGCTTATCAACTTTCTTCTTGTCCTTGGCATCATCGCCGCAGCCCGCCGACAAAAACAGCGCAGCAATCAAACCTGCCGCAGCCAAATACTTAAAATGCTTTTTCATAATCTACTCCCCCTTTTTTACATCTGCTTAAGCTTTTTGCTTTTCTCTACGCTTATTATATGCCAGGTAGCGGAAAAGCGCCCCACCCCAAAAGCCGTTTTAGGGTAGGACGCTCAAAATTTTTCGTTTTTTTAGCTAAAAAAGTTATTTTTCAGTGGAAATTGCTTCTTCCGGCAAAAGCTCAGGCAGTTTTGCCCTTCAGCTTAAGCACTGCTGCCAGCAGCAGGCTTACTACAAAGCAGGCGCTGAAGAAGTACAGGGTAAAGCTGTAGCTGTGTGTGCGCTCGTAAATTACGGATAAAAGCAGCGGTCCCGCAATACCTGCCAGGCCCCACGCCGTCAGAATACGTCCGTGGATTGCACTCAGCTGCTTGGTGCCGAACAAATCGCTCAGGTACGCCGGCATGCAGGAGAAGCCGCCGCCGTAGCAGGTGATGATAATGAACACCAGAAGTTGGAACATAAAGCTTTCATTTACGCCACCCAAAAGGTAGAAGGCCACAATCTCAATCACGAAAAATGCCAGATAGGTATTCGCACGGCCAATATAGTCGGAAATAGTGGACCACACAATACGGCCGCCGCCGTTCAGCAGGCCGATGATACCAACCATAGACGCCGCCGCAATCGGAGACATACCGATAACCTCCTGTGCCATGGGCGAAGCTACAGCCAAAAGACCGATACCGCAGGTGATGTTCGTAAAGAAAATCCACCACAAAGCATAAAACTGCCAGGTGTGCATAGCCTCCTTCACGGTGTACTGTACATGCTCAGGCATCTTTGCCTTAAACTGTCCCTTGCCTGCTGCAGTTTCCTGCTTTGGCGGCTCCAGATAAAGTGCGGAAGCAGTCATAACTACTGCATAAATGCAGGCCAGAATCACAAAGTTTTCAATCAGGCCGTATTTAGCTATCAAAATCTGCATCAACGGACCTGCAACGAGGCTGGCAAAGCCAAAGCCCATAATCGCCAGGCCGGTTGCGAGACCGCGATTATTGGGGAACCACTTTACCAGTGTAGACACCGGCGTAATATAGCCTGTTCCCAGACCAATACCGCCGATAACGCCGTAAAAAAGATATAACAGCAGCAGGCTGTGCTGCGTCAGTGCATAGGCTGTACCCAGCAAGCCGCTTACGAAAAAGCACATGGATATCAGACCGCTGCGGCGCGGACCGTATTTTTCTACATACGTTCCCAAAAAGCCTGCGGAAGTACCCAAGAACAAAATCGCCAGTGAGAAGGTCCAGGTAACCTCCTTCAGCGAAAAACCCATAACCTGCATAATAGGCTTCGTCAGTACGCTCCATGCGTATACGCTGCCAATGCTGATGTGAATGCCGATGGCTGCCAGCACGATCAGCCATCTGTTTTTTGTCTGTTGCATCATGAATACCTCTCTTTATAAGTATTACCTAGTCACCCGGGTTTTCCTTTTGCTCCTTATAAAGAAAAAACGTCTGGGCGATTTTGCCCAGACGGTCGGCGCATACATTCATCTGCCTCCACGTGGTCAATTCCACTCATCCGTCAGGAAGCAGACTGCATTAGGTTATGACTCTATTATACACAAAATTCCGCAATTGTCAACATATAGTGTTTTGTTAATATTTTGTTACTATATAGTGTAGGAAATTTTCCCTTCCGCCTCACTTCGCTCGGCACCTTCCCCTATGGGGCACAACCCTCAGTCATCGCCTGTGGCGATGCCAGTTCCCTTGCAGGGAGCATATAGAAAGTTAGAGTTTCAATATATCATTATATCTTCCCTGAAAGGGAAGGTGGCTGCGAGCTTTGCGAGCAGACGGAAGGGTTGCGATATATTAATTGCGATGCACACACAACCCCTCTCCGTCATCGCTTCGCGATGCCACCTCTCCCCTAGGAGAGGCAAGAAGGACAGCAGAACGCTCACACAAGCACAAAAAGAGCCGCGCGAACGCGCGGCCCTTCAATACTCATCATACTAAAATTATTTCTTCCGAAGATTTACAGTTGTCGTATGCTTGCAATGCGGGCAGCAACCCTTACCGCCACCGGCATCACAGCCAATGCAGCCACCGGTTTTATGTGCCTTGATGACCTGCTTGGATGCCAAATACACACAACCAACAATAATCAGACCAATAATCCAGGTTGCCATACGAAACACCTCTTTTATTTTGCATCAACGCTCATAACAGTCTCTTTATCATACTTTTTAGCGGGACGGAAGAGCAGATACAGGAACGCAATCAGGAAAACAACAGCTACAGCAGTACCGAAGCTGAACGCTTCACCACCGACAAACACTCTGCCGAACTGGTAAACCATCAGGCACATGCTATAAGCATACAGGTTTTGGAAGAGGATAGTTGCCCAGGTCCACTTCTTGCTGTTCATCTCCTGGCTCATAGTGGAAATCGCTGCCAGGCAGGGAGAATCCAGCAGGTTGAACACCAGGAAGGAGAACGCTGCAACAGCACTCGGGAAGAACGCCATAACAGCAGTCCACAAATCAGGCTCATCCTCAGCTGCATCAGCCAGACCGGAAAGAATAGCCATCGTGCTGACTATAGATTCCTTAGCCACAAAGCCGGAGAAAGCAGCAGCCACAGCCTGCCAGCTGTCAAAGCCCAGAGGAGCGAAGATAGGAGCAAGACCGTTACCAATGTAGGCAACAAAGCTCTTTTCAGTATCAACCATAGCAACAGAGCCTTCATCAATACCAAAGCTTGCCAGGAACCACATAACAACGCAGCACAGGAAGATAATAGTACCGGCTTTTTTCAGGAAGCCTGCAACACGCTCCCAGGTATGCAGCAATACGTTCTTAGCAGCAGGCAGATGGTACGGCGGCAGCTCCATAACAAACGGAGCAGGATCGCCGGCAAACAGCTCAGTCTTTTTCAGAATGATGCAAGCAGTAATAACAGCGAAGAAGCCAACGAAGTACATAATCGGAGCCATATACCAGTCACCACCCATAATAGCGCCGGAAAGCAAAGCAATAACAGGCAGCTTAGCACCGCAGGGAATAAAAGTGGTAGTCATGATAGTCAGACGGCGGTCGGTTTCGTTTTCAATAGTACGGGAAGCCATAATACCCGGTACACCGCAGCCTGCAGAAATCAGCAGAGGAATGAAGCTCTTGCCGCTCATACCGAACTGACGGAAGAAACGGTCCATAATAAAGGCTACACGCGCCATATAACCGCAGTCCTCCAAAAAGCTCAGCAGCAGGAATACAATCGCCATTTGCGGAGCAAAGCCAATCGGTGCACCAATGCCGCCGATAATACCGTCAACAACAAGAGATACCAGCCAATCCTCACATTCGGCAGCCTCCATGTGCTCCTGCACCCAAGGCTGAATCCATTCGCCGAACAGTGTATCATTGGTGAAATCGGTTACAACAGTACCTACGGTTTCTACAGCAATGTAGTAAACCAGGAACATGATAATCGCGAAAATCGGCAGAGCCAGGAAACGGTTCGTTACAATGCTGTCGATTTTATCGGAAATAGTCAGACCGGTATGGCCTTTGACAACTGCATTGCTCATCAGCTCGCCAATGTAGTTATAACGCTCGTTGGTAATAATGCTTTCGGCATCATCATCCAGTGCTTCTTCGCAGGCTGCCACGATTTCTTCAATCTTAGCCTGCTCGCCTTCGCTCAGGCCCAAAGCATCAGCAATTTTCTTATCACGCTCAAACAGCTTTACCAGCAGCCAGCGCTCGCTCATACCATGCACCTTGTTGCCGGCTTCGCGGGCAATCGCAGTCAGAGCATCCTCAACCTCGCTGCAGAAGCGCATATATTTCGGTGCAGCACCGCCGACAGCTTTAATTGCTTTTTCGGCAGCCTCACCGGTACCTTCACCCTGCAGTGCGGAGGTTTCCACAATCTCGCAGCCAAGCTCGGCAGCCAGCTTAGCAGTATCAATCTTATCGCCGTTCTTGCGCACAATATCAATCATATTCAACGCAATCGTTACCGGATAACCCATCTCCATAACCTGAGTAGTCAGGTACAGGTTACGTTCAATGTTAGAGCCATCAACCAGATTCAGTACACCATCAACATCATTTTGCAGCAGATAGTTACGGGAAACAACCTCCTCCAAAGTGTACGGGGACAAGGAATAAATACCGGGCAGGTCGGTAATAATTACATCATCGTGACCTTTAAGGCCGCCTTCTTTTTTCTCTACAGTTACGCCGGGCCAGTTACCAACATATTGGTTGGAACCGGTCAAATCATTAAACATTGTTGTTTTGCCGCAGTTAGGGTTACCAATCAGGGCAATCTTGATCTGTTTCATCTTTTCCCTCCAAATTATTCTACAACGATGTGTTCAGCCTCGCCGTTACGCAAAGTCAGCTCATAGCCACGTACAGTTACCTCCACCGGGTCACCCAGCGGTGCAACCTTACGTACGAATACGCTCACACCCTTAGTCACGCCCATATCCATAATACGTCTTTTTACCGCACCCTCACCAACGAGCTTGGTAACGGTAACTGTTTCGCCAACAGGAACTTCTTTCAATGTTTTCATAACATCCTCCACTTGCATCAGATAAATATTTTGGCTGCCATCTGCTTGCTCAGGGCAATGCGGGCATCCTTCACATTGACGATAAGATTACCGTCAATTTCAGAAATAACAGTTACAGCTGAGCCTTCTACAAAGCCCAGGTTAGCCAGAAAGCGTTTGATTTCATCCTTGCCGCGAACAGCGCTGATTTTGTTAGTCTCGCCGCGACGGGCCATTAATAAAGGCATCATAATTCCCTCCAAAGAATTTGTTAGCAGATACTAACTTGACACGATTTTTTTAGTAGTTAGGTATTCCTAACTACTATTGAAAGTTTACGTCAGCTATAAATTTTTGTCAAGCATTTTTTGTAAAATCCTAGGCTAATTTACAAAATTAGTTAGCTTATGCTGTTATGTTTACAAAAAATATCGGCTGACTTTATAGTCAGCCGACGTAAACCAAATCAGCATATTAGCTATAGCTTTTTATTATATCTTTTTGTAGAGAATACGGATAGAATTTAGTACACACAGCAGCGATACGCCGGTATCGGCAAAGACTGCTGCCCACATGGAAGCATAACCCATGAGGCCTGCAATCATAATGATAACCTTAACAGTCAGAGCGAAAATTACATTCTGCCAAGCAATCGCACCGGTTGCACGCGTAATAGCAATCGCCTGCGGAATAGCCTTCACTTCGGAATTCATGAAGACAACGTCGGCAGCTTCAATCGCTGCATCTGCGCCGCTGCCCATAGCAGCGCCGGCATCCGCACCCGCCAGAACAGGCGCATCGTTAATGCCGTCACCAACGAACATAACCGGGCCATATTTGTTGCGCAGCATGTTCAGCTCGCTGAGCTTATCCTGCGGCAGCAGCTGAGCGCGTACCTCGTCAATGCCTGCTGCCTTAGCCACAGCCTGCGCTTCCTTCTGCGCATCGCCGGTGAGCATAGCAGTTACCAGGCCTTGTGCCTTCAGGAAAGCAATTGCTTCCTTGGCATCTTCCTTCAGGGTATCGTTAATCAGCAGCTGGCCCATATATAAGCCATTGTCAGCAACAAGCACCTCACTGCCGCTTTCGGTAGGAGTGTAGCCGCCGTATTCAACATTAAAGCGCTGCAGCAGCTTGGTATTGCCGCACAGAACCTTGCGTGCGCCAAAGTACGCAACCAGGCCTTCACCGGCAATTTCTTCAAACTTATCGGGGCGTACAAGCTCAAGCTTTTCAGCCTTAGCAGCCTCTACGATGCTTACGGCAATCGGGTGGGTAGAAACAAGCTCTGCACTTGCACACAGGCGCAGCAGCTCGTCGGCATCCATGCCTTCGGCAGCATTAACCTTCTGCAGTACGAAGTTACCCTTAGTAACAGTACCGGTTTTATCCATAACTACGGCAGCAATGTTTTTCAAAGCCTCCATAGCAACGCCGCCCTTAAAGAGAATGCCGTACTTGGAGCCGGCGCCGATGCCGGAGAAGAAGGCCAGCGGCACGCTCAGCACCAATGCGCAGGGGCAGCTGATAACGAGGAAGGTCAGCGCAGTATAAATCCATTTATTCCAGTCGCCGGTAATCAGGGACGGAATCACGGCAGTCAGTACTGCGGCAGCAACAACAAACGGAGTATAGATACGTGCGAAGCGGGTAATGAAGCGATCAATAGTCGGCTTGCTGGCAGCAGCGTTCTCTACGCTGTCCAGAATGCGGGTAACCATAGACTCTTCCAGAACCTTTTCTACACGGATTTTCAGCATACCGGAGGTATTCACGCAGCCGGAAACAACCTCATCGCCATATTTGCGTTTTACAGGCACAGGCTCACCGGTTACCGGGGAGGTATCTACCAGGCTTTCGCCGTCGATAACAACACCATCCAGAGGAATACGGTCACCTACGCGTACCAACAGAATGTCGCCTACATGAGCGTCAGCAGCAGGAATAACCTTCACCTCTTCGCCTACGAGCAGGTTGACAACCTCCGGACGCAGGTCAACAGCGTCCATAATCTGGCCACGGCTCTTTTCTACCGCACGCTGCTCAAAGTATTCGCCCACGCGATAGAAGAACATAACGCCAACAGCCTCTTCCCAAGCCTGAATAGCAAACGCACCTAATGTTGCAACAGTCATGAGGAAGTTTTCGTCAAAAACATTACCTTTAGCAATGTTCTTCAAGGCAGTCAGCACAATGCGTCCGCCCAGCAGAATGTAGGCAAAAATCAGGAAGTACATATGATATGCTTCCGGCACAAGTCCCAGCCATTCGGTAATGATGAATACTGCACCGCCCAGTACGATTTCGATAATTGTCTGTTTTTCGCTCAGCTCGGAGAAGATACCGCCGGATTTTTTGCGTTCCTCCAGCTCGGGAGCCAGGGAAGGCTTGCTTTCAGCCTCCAGCAGAACAACACCCTCTTCTACCTTATCGGTTACAGCCTGCATTTTCTCCAGCAGACCGTTGTAATCCTTAGCGCTTACGCGCAGCTTTTTCGTAGTAAAGGTCAGGGTAGCTTCATCAATCTCAGGCATAGCGTTCAGCGCGCGTTCAATCTTGGCACCGCAGTTAGCGCAGTCCAGATTTTGCACCAAGTAGACTCTGCTCTTGCCGCCTAATTGCGGACGGCGGTCACGCGGTACTACCACTACGTCGGACTCAATAGATGTGCAGATTTTCTGAATTTCCGGCAGCAAAGCCTCATGATCAGCAGCGCTGAGGCGCAGCTGCTTGGTAGCAAAGCTTACGTTGGCATAGGTTACGCCCGGCAGCTCTTTAATTTTATATTCCATTTTGGCAGCACAGTTAGCACAGCCAAGGTTTTGCAGAATATATACACGCTTAATTTTATCGGCATCCGGCATACGGCAGGTGCAATTAGCCAGGCTCTCACCGCATACATCGCAGTATTCCTCATGCGGATGGCAGATTTCGCAATTACAGTCAGCAGGATGACCGGGAACGTGATGTCCGTGTGCATGAGCATGAGCATGTTCATGTTCGTGTCCATGGTCATGTCCGCAGCCGCATTCGTCACCATGTGCGTGAGCATGTTCGTGAGCATGTTCGTGTTCGTGGCCGTGGTCGTGTCCGCAACCGCATTCGTCACCATGTGCGTGAGCATGTTCGTGCTCGTGGTCGTGTCCGCAACCGCATTCGTCGCCGTGTGCGTGAGCGTGAGCGTGTTCGTGCTCATGACCATGGTCGTGTCCGCAACCGCACTCATCGCCGTGTGCGTGAGCGTGTTCATGTTCGTGCTCATGGTCGTGTCCGCAACCGCACTCGTCGCCGTGCGCGTGAGCATGAGCGTGCTCGTGCTCATGGTCGTGTCCGCAACCGCATGCTTCGCCGTGCGCGTGTGCGTGAACGTGTTCTTCATCTTCATGCTTATGATCATTGCCACAGCAGCAGTCATCGCCATGTTCATGGGAATGCTCTTCATGGTCATGATCGTGGTCGTGTCCGCAACCACAAGCATCGCCATGAGTATGCTTAGGCACATGTCCCATAGTTTTGTGATCATGATCCTTGCCGCAGTGACCACAGGTGCAGCCTTCCGGATGCTTGCTGTAATCCTCTACACTATTGATATGGCCGTCAATGTGACGAAATGCTCTTACATCGCCGGCACCGTTACGGATATCTTCTAAATCTTTCTTCATTATATCTGCCACCTTTCTTTTCAGGTTGTCTCACTCTTCATATGAGTATCTATTCATATGTTATGTAAAAAATAATAGGAAAGGCGTCAACACCTTTCAGTAAATTCTTTGATATCTATATTATAACACAAATAATGTATGAGTCAATACTCACTCGTAAAATTAGTGATAAAAATTCCTAAGAAAAAAATGGGTACAGCATTTGCTGTACCCACTATAAAAAATTGATGGAGAAAATTACTTTCAAAGAAGCTCTATGCTTGCGCATATTGCTTCAGGACTGCCTTAGTCAAACAGATGGCAGGCAACCCAATGGCCGTGCTCAACCTCTTTCAGCTCAGGCTTAACTTGCACGCAATGCTCGGTGCAGTGCTCGCAACGGCTGGCAAAGGGGCATCCTGGCGGCAGGTCCAACGGACTTGGGATTTCGCCTTCCAAAGGCTCAATCTTTTCGCCCGGCTTGAAGTCTACCTTAAATACAGCACCCATAAGTGCCTTGGTATACGGATGCTTGCAGTTTTCCGCAATGCGGCCGTGCTCCAGCCATTCTACTACATTACCTAAGTACATTACAGCAACCTGATGGCACATCAGGTCTACCAGACCAAGGTCATGGGCAATGAACAGGTAAGTAATATTTTTTTCTTTTTGAATGCGGCACAGCAACTCGCAGATTTTTTCCTGTACGGAAACGTCCAGCGCACTGGTTGCCTCGTCGCAGACAATAATCTTCGGTTCCAGTGCCAGAGCGCGGGCAATGCCCAGACGCTGACGCTGACCGCCGGACATGCTGTGCGGATAGCGGTCCTTGAATTCAGCAGGCAGCTCAACCATTTCCAGCAGCTCTGCTGCCTTAGCGTCTACCTCGCTGTTTTTAATCAGGCCGAAGTTTTTCAAAGGCTCAGTGAGGATATCCTTAACGAGCATCTTCGGGTTGAAGGCAGCAGTAGGATCTTGGAACACCATTTGGATGTTCTTTCTGTCCTGACGCAGCTGTTCACCCTTAGACTGCATCAGATCATGGCCTTCGAAAATTGCTTCACCGCTGGTAGCAGGGTGAATACGCAGCAAAGTACGCACCAGGGTACTCTTACCGCAGCCGGATTCACCGATGATGCCCAGGGTACGACCTTCGTATGCACGCAGGTTGATGTCATTGCAGGCAGTCAGGAACTTGCCGCCGTCAACTGCGAATTTTTTGGTAAGATGATTAATCTCCAGTACCAGTTTTGCACGCTCATAGGCCGGTTTTTCATTATTGCTCATAATATGTCGTCCCTCCTATGACTGGTACTGCCTTCAGCAGCTGTTTTGTATAATCATCCTGCGGATTACGGATAACGTCCTCACGCTTGCCATATTCCACAACATGACCGCCCTTCATAACCATCAGCTTGTTGGATACATAGGAAGCAACGCCCAGGTTATGCGTAACCATGATAACGGCAACACCGTATTCGTCACGAATATCAACAATCTGGCGGATAATCTGCGCCTGAGTAGTTACGTCCAGCGCACTGGTCGGTTCGTCGGCCAGAAGGATTTTCGGGCTGAAAATCATAGCCATAGCAATACCTACACGCTGACGCATACCACCGGACAGCTCAAACGGATAGCTGTTCATGATATTTTCCGGGTTCGGCAGGCGCACGTTAGTCAGCATATCACAGCACATCTTGTAAGCCTGGTCCTTAGACTTGTCCGGCTGGTGAGCCTGCACATAGTCGATGAACTGCTGGCCGATGCGGCGGATAGGATTAATCATGTTGCCACTGTCCTGGAAAATCATGGACATCTCACTGCCATACATTTTGCGCCATTCATCGGGGGTATTTTGCAATACATCCTTGCCGTCAAAGACGATGCTGCCGCGGCTAACGCGGCCAGCACCAGGCAGGCAACCCATAATAGCGCGGATAACGGTGGTTTTGCCACTGCCGGACTCGCCAACGATGGACATAATCTCGCCCTTATCCAATTCTAAGCTGGCACCGGTTACGGTGAGCTTGTCACCGTAGCTGATGTCTAAATCTTTTACTTCAAGTAGCATTAAGCGTTACCTTCTTTGTAAATTATTAGTTAGCAGATTTGATATCTTTGGTCAGCCAGTAGTAATCGCAAGGCAGGATTTCTGCGTTAGCAATGGATTTGTTGGAAACCATGTTGGTTTGCGGATGACCGAATACCAGGGAAGCTGCATCGTCGAGGATAAGTTTTTGCATTTCGATAATCAGCTCACGACGTTTAGCCGGGTCAAATTCTACGCCCAGTTTATCGGACAGAGCATCAAATTTCGGATTGCTGTAGCCGGAGCCGTTCTGCTCTTGACCGGTCTTGAGGTACATGTTCATGAATACTTCAGGATCGCCAGCCTGCAGAGTCAGTACGTTAGAAATCAGCAGGTCATATTCGCCTTTACGGCCCATACCATCAATTACGTTGTAGTCAACGTTCTTCAGGTTAACTTTAATGCCGACTTTCTTAGCATCAGCCTGGGTAGCTTCTGCATACAGAGGAAGCTCAGCACGGCCGCTGTAGAATACGAAGTCCAGCTCCAGGTTTTTGCCGTTTTTATCAACATAGCCGTCGCCGTTGGTATCTTTCCAGCCAGCTTCAGCAAGCAGCTTTTTAGCGCTTTCAACATTGTATTGGTTTTTGTCGTATTTGTACAGTTCATCATAACCGTAGTCAACAGAAGGCGGCAGGTACGGACCACCGGGAACGAAGGTGTCTTTCAGCAGAACCTTGTTGTAGGTTACACGGTCCAGAGAACGCAGCAGAGCTTCGCGGACTTTGAGATCGCCCAGCGGTTTATCCGGACGTACATTCATACGAGCAAGTACGTCACGCAGAGAAGCGATATTGGAGATGTTGTATTTATTTTTGTCTTTGAACAGCTGCAGGTCGCCTGCTGCAATGTTAATAGCGAAGTCGATTTCACCTTTTTGCAGAGCCATAGCACGAGTGTTAGGATCGTCGATGGTCAGGATATCAACCTCTTTGAACGGAACTGCGCCATCCCAGTATTTTTCGTTTCTAACCATTTCAGCTTTAGCTTTGCTGTAGGATTTTACTGCATAAGGACCGGTGCAGATAGCGCCTTGTTTTGCGGTATCACGGTCTTTAATGGTTTGAGTATCAACGATGATGAAAAGAGGGTCACCGAGCATACCGGGCAGAGTCGGTACCGGAGTCTTGGTTTTAATAATTACGTTTTGGCCTTCACCTTTGATGGATTCATACTCGAACATGGATTTTGCACGAGCTGCTTTTTCAAAGGTACGTTGGATAGAAGCTGCTGCCAGCTCACCGGTCAGTTTGGTGCCGTTGGAGAAGCAAGCCTTATCGTTGATGTGGAAGGTCCAGGTCAGTTTATCATCGGAAATGGTCCATTTATCAGCCAGCCAAGGAACAGCATTCATTTTTTTATCGAATTTAACCAAGCATTCGCCCAGGCCGTAACGCATTACAACCCAACCGAAGTAGTTATCGGTAGTTTCCAGGGAGTCAGCGAAGTTGGTAACACCAAATTTTACAACTTCCTTATGCTCAGCTTTTTTGTCGCCGCCACAGCCTGCTGCTGCAAATGCCAGTAAACCGATCATAGCTGCTGCTGCGGTAGCTTTAAACATTTTTTTCATTTAGTCATCTCTCCATTTCATATACTCATATACATTTTTAACCGGCAGCCTTCTGCCGGATATTAAAAACTAAAGCAAAAATCCTTAATCCTGTACGTCATTACGCGGGTCAAGCACGTCACGCAGATTATCGCCCCAAAGGTTGAAAATCATAACGGTAACAAAGATTGCCAGACCGGGGAAGAACATCAGCCACGGTGCAGTCTGCAGCTGCTGACGGCCTTCATTCAGCATCAGGCCCCATTCAGGAGCAGGCGGCTGGCTGCCGAAGCCCAGGAAAGACAGACCTGCAAGCTCCATCATCAGAGCACC
>OLGV01000715.1_pt1 | contig 12894 bp, 12 predicted proteins | sample 1605761 | NCBI WGS metagenome assembly OLGV01 (sample SAMN03283245) | human gut metagenome | biome: human-associated habitat; material: feces | host: Homo sapiens | place: Peru | collected 2012
AATATAAGCTCACCCAGACCCGCCATGAAAAGCCGCACCGTGCGCTCACAGTCGGCGCGGGTATAGAATACGCGCTTTCCAATGCCGGTCGTTCCGCTCGTCACATCGCTTATTACGCGCTGCACCTCCGACTGAGAGCACAGGAGCATGGCTCCCGCGTTTTCCGCAAGCTCCGTCTGCGTCGTAAAGGGAAGCTCGGAAAGCTTTGCCAAAGCGTCTAAGTGTGCCGGGAGTCCGGAATAAAATCCGCCGCGCTCCCGCTCACGGGCAAGCAGCGCGTTGAGTCTTTCAAGCTGTATGCGCCGTATGTCCGTGCGCGTCAGCGACTCAAGCCCCTCCTGCTCACATATGAGCGCGTCAAGTCTTGTCCTTGTCATCGTCTATACAGCGCCCTGCCTTCCGTGTTTGTCAGGTTATACGCGCAAAACGGCACCATGCCGAATTCTGAATCGACCTCGCAGATATAGCAGCGGCGCAGCCGCTCAAGATCAAGATTATATGCGTCCTGAAAAATCATACCCGATACGGCGAAGGTGCTCCGCCGCGCCTGCTCAAGAAAATCATCGAGCGCCGAGGTCTCGCAAAGCTCCGGGTCGGAGGCATAGTCCGGCTCGTCCTCGCCGTTCCACTGCTTGGCGACGTAGCTGCGCGAATCGTCCGAGGTCGTGCAGCAGCAGGCGGAGGCGCCGGATTTCTTCGGCAGCAGACGGAGACTGCCGTCCGCACGGCGCAGATAGCTTGCATGGAAGGAGCAGTAGGGATTTTCCGCCCCGCCGCCGGCAAAGTCCTGCGCATGCATCGCGCCGCACATCTGCTCCTCGATGAGACGAAGCATACGCGGTATGGTGATGGGCTTTTCCGGCCGCTCAAGCCCGCAGCGCCCGAAGTAGCTGATGGGCTGAAAATGCACTCCGCGTATCGCGGGCATACGCTCAAGGGCGAAGCGCAGTATATCGCCGACCTGCGCGTCGTTCACTCCCGGCGCGATGACCGGCACAAGCACTATGCCAAGCCCCGCCGCCGCGCAGTTTTCTATCGCGGCAAGCTTTTTGGCCATGAGCGCCCGCCCGCGCAGTGCCATATAGACCGCGTCGTCCACGCCGTCAAATTGCAAAAACACCGTGTTGAGCCCTGCCGCCTTGAGCGTACGGGCATATTCCGCATCAGCTGCAAGGCGTATGCCGTTTGTGTTGAGCTGGAAAAAGCTGAAGCCCTTTTTGCGCCCGAGGGCTATTATCTCCGGCAAATCGTCCCGCATGCTCGGCTCTCCGCCCGAGAGCTGAATACTAAACGGACCGCCGTGCGACATGAGATAATCGTACTGCCGCTCGATTTCCTCCATGCTCAGCTCGCGCTCCTCTGTACCCGCCGAGGCAAAGCACACGGGGCAGCGGAGATTGCAGCGCGTTGTGAGCTCCAGCAGCATACAGCAGCCCTTACGCAAATGCTCCTTGCAGAGTCCGCAGTCGTTCGGACAGCCGTTTTTCGCGTCCTTGCCGTTTACCGGCGGCTCCACGGTGCTGCTGCCGAGGTTCCAGCGCATATAGCTTATGAGATTGTCCTCCCAGATGAGCGTGCTGAATTTGCCGTGCTCGGGGCACTGCTTGTCCATATAGATATAGCCGTCTGCACCCGTGCGCTTTTCTGCGGAAAGCTTTCTCAGGCACACCGGGCACACGCTCTCCGTCCGCCCGACGAGCATCAGATAAGCCCCCTTTCGGAGAGTATCTCCATGCACTTTTCGTAGGTGGAGGCGATTATCTGCGGGCACAGCTCCACGCGCTTTGCGGGGTTGCCGTGGGTTATGTCCTCGCACTCGTAGCCGCCGTAGTATAGCGTCATTTCGTCCTTGAACCAGCGGGTAAACTCGCCCAGCGCCGCCTTATGCTCAGGTGAGTCCATGCCGGTGTCCTCGCCCTTGCCGGTGAAATAGGATATGATGCACGCGCCGCCGGTCATGCAGCCGCAGCAGCCGCCGGAGAAGCCGACTCCGCCGTTGAGCCCGCCCATAGCCTTGACAAGGCCGGGGTTTTCCTCGCCTATCGTCTCAAGCAGGAGCTTTGCCAAAATCTGACCGCAGAAATAGCCGTAGCGTGAAAGCTCCATTACCCTGTCAAAAAGATCCATCAGACATTTCCTTTCTGCATATGATTAAATAATATCTGCATTTTAAATTGGTTTTCGGGCAGCCGATAGTCTCTCCGCTCCAAAGCGCGGCAAAATAATACTCGTGCCACTGCTCGGTCATGTCCTCGATATGCTCAAGACTGAAGCCCGACGAGGCTAAAAGCGCCTCGGGAGAGTCGAAAAATATGTCCGACAGAGCCAAAACGCCGCCGTCTCTGAGAAGCCGCCAACTTTCCCAGAGCGCGGCCTTTGCATCTCCGCTCACATAAAATGCGCACTGAGATATAATCGCATCAAAGCCTTCGTCGGGATAGCCGCTGTGCAGCATATCGCCGCGAACGACGTTTTCTCCGCACGGAAGCAAATCAATGCCGACGGCGTCAAGTCCATGAGCGCGCAGCAGGGCGACTGCCTCACCCTCGCCCGCGCCCATGTCGAGCACACGAGCGCCCGGAGACAGGGCGCAAAGCTCTATCATGCGCATGGTGTGCGCGTCTCCTCCCGGATGCCCGTTCATTTGTCCTCCAGCGCCTTCTCGACGGAGAGAACCTTTCCCAGCGCAAGCTCCTCCGGTACATAGACAAAGCCGCAGCGCGGGCAGACCGGCAGCTCTACGGGGAAGCCGTTATCGAGATACATGAATTTTGCCTTGCCCTTGACGAGCGCGACGCCGCATTTTCTGCATTTGAGCTTACCCAGCGGGTCAATGGTATAATATGTTCTGTCCTGCATGATATCACTCCTGACGTTTAACGACGTTCATCCTGTGGCTGTAGGCGCGGCGAACCGTGTAGCCGTCCTCGTCCTCGGTAAGCGCGACCCAGAAGGTCACGTTCCCGAGTCTCGCTCTCAGCATGAGATAGCCGGTGTCGGCGTCCTCTATCGCCTCGCCGCTTTCGCGGTATGCGTCAATGACGGATATGACGTCGGATTTAAGTATCATGCGCTCGTCCATCATTTTGAGCGCGGCCTCGTCAAATTCCAGCTTATAGGGCAAATCCATATTCATAGTCTCCTCGCCCCAGATATCCCGGAGCAGTTCATTTTTCAGCGTAAGGCGGTTATAGCGCTTTTCGCTTATATCGGGCGGCGCACCCGCGTCCGTGCCGTACACAAGCTCAAGTATATGCCGCGACTCCCGCCCCTCCCGCGCAAAGCGGTCACGGCAGGCCATGCAGTAGCTGACATAGGGCGCGTCACTGCGCTCAAGGCATTTTTCCGCAAGCTCGTGGGCAAGCTCACGGTTTGTGTATGAGGTCAGACCGCCGTAGCCGCAGCAGGGGGAGCGGTCGCCGGAGTATTCCGTCTCAAGTATCGAAACGCCGAGCTTTTTCAGAGTGTCGCGCACACTGCGCTGAGTCTCCGCGTCTCCGCGCGCACCGCAGGAATCGTGCAGCGCGGCAGGGCGTTCCAACCTCCTAAGACCCTCCGGAAGCCCGATAGCATCGAGTATGTTCCATATGCCGACAGCCTCTGCATTCCCATGCTCCGCGAGCTTTTTCCGGCAGGTGGGACAGCCCGCAATCACCGTGGGGCAGCCGAGCTTTGCAAGCTCGTTTTCGATAAACTCAAATTGCTGCCCGTACATCTCATAGCGCCCCGCCCAATCGCATATCGCGCCGCAGCAGCCGAGCATCAGCGCAACGCCGCCCTCAAGCCGCGCGCATAGATCCTCATACGCCGCGCGTACCGTCGCCGGAGCGATGGCGGAGGACTGACAGCCGGGGAAAAAGACATATCTGCACTTATCATATCCGGGCTGCCTGCGGCATAGAAAGGCCTCGCCGTTTGAGAAAAGCATATCCATGAGCGCAAACTCATGCGGCGCAAGCGGCATTTTATCGGTCGAAACCATGTTCTCGCGGGCGCTCTTGCAGACCTGCGCCATGTCGATACCCTTGGGGCAGACGACCGTACACTGACCACAGAGCGCACAGGCGTTCATGGCCTTGTTGAGCGGGTGGTCGCCCATTATTATCTGAGTGTTGTTATATATCTCCCGCGCCAGCAGACCGGGATATTTTTTATAGTGCTTGAGATAGGCGCAGGCCTTCATGCACTCGTCGCAGCGGCACTGTATACAGCGCTTGGCCTCCTCAATGGCCTCCTCGCGCGTGTAGCCCTCCGCGCCGCACTCGACACGGTGCAGCGAGCCGACATTGTCAAGGCTTGCGTATAGCTTTGTCTCAACGGTGCCCTCGCTGCCGCGCATATTATCGGGAGAGAGCCTTTGCGCGAGCCGGTCTACCGTGAGCGCTGCCTTTTTTGCGGAAAATGCGGCGCTGAGCACATCACTGCCGTCTGCGCCCATGACGAGAGAGCGAGCCGCACAGAGCATATAACGCTCATCACAGACGGCGTCCGGAAAAAAGCCCCTTGCCGCCGCAGCCGAGGCGCATAGCACGTCAAAGCCGCCGCACTTTTCGGCATAGAATTCCCCGCTGAGCGTGCAGCCGAACTCAAAGCATATATCCTTGGTCTTTAATCTGCCAAGCTCATCGGCAAAGGCCGTCTCATCAAGAAATGGCGCAGCCGCGCGAAGAAATGCGCTCAGGTTAGCCTCCTCGCAGAACACCGTGAGCGGGTAGGCCTTTTTCTCTATCTCACCCGCGAGGAAGAGCGCGAAAAGCCCGGAGCCGAAGAGGGCGACGCTTTTCTTTTTCTTCATGCGGAAAACGCCGCCGGAGCGCGATTTTTCACCGAAGCGGGTCACGGCGCACTCAATATCGCGTACCGCTATGCCCTCGCCAAGCTCGGAAAGCTTGCACTTCGCCTCGCATGGGGCGCTGCACCCGGCGGAGACGACGTTCGGAAAAATCACCGCCTTTTCGTATAGCCCGAGCGCCTTCTTGAAATCCCCGTCCGCCGCGGCGGCAAGCATTGCCTTGGCATCTAACTTCAAGGGGCAGGCGGCGGAGCAGAAGGCGGGCTGGTCGTAGACGCACAGCGACACCATGTTTTCAATCTCGTCCTTGGATATTCTGTTGACCTTGTAGACGTGCGTGGAGCCGCGCTCCTGAATTACCGACATGAGCTCACCTCTTTATAAACCTAATAGAGAGACCTTATTAAAGGTCTCTCTATTATAACATTTTTTTGCTTGATGGCAAAGCTTAGTTTTCAAGCGCCTTGAGCGCTGCAAGCACCTTGTCGTGTCTTGCCGGGATGCGCGTGATGCGCGCGCCCGTGGCGTTATAAATCGCGTTGAGAATGGCGGGATGCGGTGCATCCAGCGGAGCCTCGCCGCAGCCTGCGGCACCGTAGGGACCGTTGGGACGGTAGGTCTCGATGAAGTGGAGCTCGATGTCGTCCGGAGCATCGTTCGGGTAAGGGATGCCGCACTTGAGCAGGCTCGTCTCCTTCTCCAGATCGTCAAAGTCCTCGGTCAGTGCAAGACCGATGCCCTGAACAAGACCGCCGTAGAAGTTGCCCTCAACGAGAAGCCTGTTCATGATCGTGCCGACGTCGGCAACGCTCGTGAACTTCTCGACCTTGACCTTGCCGGTCTGAGTGTCAACGCGAACCTCGGGCATGAAGATGGTGTACATATAGGTCGCAAAGGGCTCGCCCTGTGCGGTATCCTGATCGATGGGATGGTCGGCGCAGTAGGTCGTGACCCAGTTGCCCTCGACCTTCGTCTCTATGCCCTCGGCTACCATCTCGTCATAGCTGCGGTAGCTGCCGTCCTCCTTGCGCATCGCGGCAAGCAGGTTTTCGGCGGCGAGGCGGCAGGCGTTGCCGGTCATGACCTGAGAGCGGGAGCCGCCCGCAGGACCGGCGTTCGGGGTGACCTTGGTGTCGTTCATGACAAGACGAATCTGCTCGGGCTTTATACCGGCCTGACGCAGAGTCTCGTGCGCGGAGGCGACAATACCCATGTCGGCGCCCTGACCGTGATCCTCCCAGGAGGCGTACATCGTGACCGTGCCGTCGGGGTTGAGCTCGGCAAAGGCGGAGGAGGCGTCAACGCCGTCAAGTCCGCAGCCGTAAACGCCGAGGGACACGCCGATGCCGTACTTATAGCGCCCGTCGGAGGCGGCATTCTTCTCCGCGACACGCTTCTTGGCCGCCTCGTACAGCGGACGCGCCTTGTCGAACAGCGCCTCCTCGCAGTAGACGTCCGGAGCATAACCGGTGGGGATGGTCGTATGCTCCGCCGCCTTGTAGCAGTTCATAGCGCGCATCTCGAACGGGTCTATGCCCATCTTCGCGGCGAGACAGTCAATGGCAATGTCAGAGCCCATGAAGGACTGCGGAGAGCCGTAGGCGCGGAACGCAGAGCCCCAGGCGTGGTTTGTAAACACTGTCTGGCTTCTGTTGCGTATGGAGGGGATACCGTAGCCCGCGCCGGTGAACTGGCTCATCGCCGCCGCCCTCGCCGACGGGGAGCGGAACATAAAAATAGAATACTGCGCCGCTGAGAGCGCACCGGAGGAGGAAGCCGCCGTGACAGCGGCCGCCGAGGCCGACCCGGAGAGCCTGAGGGAGATCGAGCGCGCTCTTGGCTACCGCTATCCCTACGCCGGGGCGGTGAAGCTCCCCTCAAAGGTGACGGCCACGGAGCTGAAGGGCCGCACGGAGGCTGACGAGGACGCGAAGAGCATTGCGCCCGCGCGGCACAGGGCCTTCCGCATGCCGGACTTTGTGAAGAAGGACAAGCCCCTCACCGGGACGGAGCGCGGCGTGGCCACGCATCTTGTGCTCCAGTACATGGACTTTGAAAAGAGCGGGAGCCTCGAAGAGATCGAGAGCGAGATAGCGCGCCTGCGCGACGGGCGCTTCATTTCGGAGCGCGAGGCGCAGGCCGTGGACGCGAAGGCCATCGAGCGCCTCTTCGCCTCGCCGCTGGGACGGCGCATGACCCGCGCGGAGAAGAAGCTGCGCGAGTTCAAATTCTCCATCCTGTGCGACGCGGAGAGGGTGTTCCGCACCGCGGCGGGGGAGCAGGTGCTGCTGCAGGGCGTCGCCGACTGCTGCATCCGCGAGGGGGATACGCTCACGGTCGTGGATTATAAAACGGACTATGTGACGGCGGAAACGCTCGCGGCGCGTGCCTCGGAATACGCGCCGCAAGTCCGCGCCGGACAGCTCGCGGCCTACGCCGACGCGCTCGAGCGAATATACGGCCAGCCGGTAAAGGAATGCGTCCTGTACTTTATAACGGCGGGAAAGGCCGTCAGCGTGCTGCAAAAATAAATTATTTTTCGCGCTAAAGGCCTTGCAATCCGCGCGCCGCTGTGCTACAATCTCTTTTGCGTCTTGTAACTATGCCTTTTTTGGCACAATCAAGGCAGCATTAGACGAGGAGAATTGACCATGAAGGCAGGAATCCATCCCAACTACCAGCAGACCACCATCAGATGCGCTTGCGGCGCCGTCATCGAGACCGGCTCCACCAAGAAGGACATCACCGTCGAGATCTGCTCCAAGTGCCACCCCTTCTACACCGGCAAGCAGAAGCTGGTCGACACCAGCGGCCGCGTTGACAAGTTCAACAAGAAGTACGGCATCAAGTAATCATATACACCGCCGAAGGGCGGGAAGCGGCGTGACGCGCGGGACAGTGCGGCACGCCGCTTCCCGCTTTTCTGTTTACAAATCCCGGGAAAAGTAGTATATTCATAATAAACACAGGTACGCGAACGGGAGGACGGAAAAATGGTGGAGAAGAGCTTTGCCGAGGTATACGATAAATTCAAGCTGCAGTTTTACCGCAAGGTCTTTGAGCTGGTGCGCGAGCGCGACGGCTCGCTTTCCGCCATGGAGGCCTTCTCGCTCGAGGTGATAAAAATGCTCGACGAACCCACGGTGGGACAGTTCGCGGATTTTCTCAACATCTCCCAGTCCAACGCCACCTACAAGGTCAACAGCCTCATCAAAAAGGGCTATCTCGAGCGCCAGAACTCCCAGACCGACCGGCGCGAGTACCACCTTGTCCTGTCGGAGAAATTCTTCAGCTACATGGGCATACTCAGCGCCTACGAAAAGACCGTCATCGACCGGGTGAAGGAGCGCTTTCCCAAGGAGGACGTGGAGAAGTTCGACGAAATGCTCAGCGTCATCTCCAACGAGCTTATGCCGGAGTGCAAAAAGTGAAAAGCATAGGGCTGTAGCAAAAACAGCCCATAAAATAAACATCCACCGCATAGCGGGTGGCAGCTCAATCTGGACATATTGGGCATATCTTTGATGCTGCGGCAATGCACAAGTGCGTACGGAAAGGTCTGATAGCCATGCATTTTTATCGGCGGCTCTACCCTTGCTCTCCACAGGAAAGAGAACGGGGAAATCAGCGAGCATCCGGGTACGGACGCAAAAAAGGCTGTAAGCTTGCCGGGCTGTAAGCGGTACCTGCCGAAGAAAAAAGCTTGTCAGAGATGAGACAATCCTCGAAGTATGTTGATTAGTCGAAGGATATATGTTATTGTGCAATAGGTTATTTCACACATACTTTTCAGGAGGTATCGTATGGCTTCTTTGATCATTCTCGGGGCAGTGGCACTCCTCACTCTTTGGGTCTATGTCTGCAAAGAGTTCAGCAATATTGCTCATGAAAAAGGGTACGTAGGTTCTCGGTATTTCTGGTGGACATTCTTTCTGTCTCTGTTCGGGATTATGATGGTTGTCGCACTCCCGGATAGAGGAACGCAAAGAGTCGTTGAAGCATCCGACAAGGCAGCGGCCCCCACGGAGCTGACGGAAGAGCTTCCGGATATTTGAGGGAGGGATAAGCATGGCAAACCGTTATCAGGAGCTGTTCCGTCTGCCACAGCTACTCTTCTCTGAGGGGTGTCCGGTTATCATTGAGGTGGCGGTCATCCAGAAGGACACCGTTTCCAACCGTGTCCTCGCACAGATCAAGCTCTGCAATCTGTCCACAAAAATTCTTACTGCCTGCAAGGTCTGTGTGAAAGCCTATGAACCGAGCGGGAGAGAAATTGAGGGCGTTCCCGATTTTTGTTATCTGGATTTATGCGCTGCTGCAGGAGCGGAGTTCGGCGCAAAAACGCCGGTGTATCTTCCGAATGCTGCAACAAGGAAGATTTCTGTCTCGGTGATTAATGCAGTTTTCGGGGATGGAAGTGTGTGGAACGGAGAACCATGCGAATGGGAGCAGGCCCCGGAGCAGGAGACTATCGCCGAGCATTTTCCCGACCCAGAAATGCAAAAGCAGGCAGCATTGGAGATCGGTAAAGACTGCGTATTTTTTCCTGCCATTCGGCGAGGGCTGTTTCAGTGTGCCTGCGGCACAGTGAATCTCGGAGCAGACAGAAGATGTCGTACGTGCGGACGCACTTTTGCAGAACTTATCGCCGCGCTTGACAAAAAAACTCTTACGCAGAAGAAAAATGCCCGCCTTCAGACAGAAGCCGAGGAACGTGCCGCCGCCGAGAAAGCTGCTGAATCCGCGCGCCTTGCGGAAGAGTCCCGTAAGAAAAAGGTGGAGAAGATCGCAGCCATCATCGCTCCGATTGCCTGCGTGTGCGCGGTGTTTGCTGTCCTGCTGATGAAAGTAATTATTCCGAACGGCCGGTATAGCGCCGCGGTTGAGTTGTACAATGCGGGACGGTATGAGGACGCTATCGAAGCATTTGCCGCTTTAGATGGCTATAAGGATAGCACAGAGCAGATCGCGAATTGTAAATACAGTATAGCAACAGATCTTTATAACGAGGGGAAATACGAGGAAGCCATTGAAGCGTTTACTGCCATGGATGGCTACAAGGACAGCACGGAAAAAGCGGACGAAATATACAAGCAATACGAAGATGGAGAACTGAAAAACGCCAAAGTCGGGGACGTCATCATCTTTGGGGCATACGAACAGGATAACGATACGTCCAACGGCAAGGAAGAAATCGAATGGCTTGTGCTTGCAAAAGAAGATAACAGGGTGCTTGTTATCAGTAAATATGCGCTTGATTGTCAACCGTATTACAAACCATACATGGATGTAACATGGGAAACCTGCACACTCCGCACTTGGCTTAATAATGACTTTCTCAACACAGCATTTCTTGATGAAGAGCAGTTAAAATTACAAAGTACAATAGTGTCAGCAGATATTAATCCAAAGTATAGCACCGATCCAGGCAATAACACGAAAGATGTTGTATTTCTGCTCAGTATATCTGAGGCTGAAGAGTATTTTGCCGGAGACGAGGGAAGAATGTGCTTTCCAACCAAATTCGCAGCAGCAAATGGAGCATATGTCGACGACGAGAACGGCGCATGCCACTGGTGGCTGAGGTCACCCGGCGGGAGGCAGAGCGTAGCTGCCTATGTCTGCGATGACGGCGTGATTGAATGTTGTGGCCGTGTACGCGATCTTATCGGACAACTTGTCCTTGGCACTGATATCGCTGTCCGCCCTGCGATGTGGATCGATCTGGAAGCTTAACTCTTCTGATCGCAAAGGATTTATTTTTACACTTGAATTGTACCAAAGAAGAACGCTTCCAAGCCTGTTTGCTTGATTGCGTTCTTCTTTCTTCACAGCCTTTTTTCGTTCTATATACACTTGTTATTTTCAACAAAATAAGATAAAATAAGTTGTCCGAGTATATATAATTGGAGTTCAACGCTCATGGTATTTTCAAGCCTTATTTTTTTATATGCCTTCCTGCCGCTGTCGCTGATAGCCTACTATCTCGCGCCAACGCGGAAGGCGCAGAACACGTCTCTGCTCATTTTTTCCATAATTTTCTACGCGTGGGGTGAGCCAAAGTACGTCCTGCTGCTGATGTTCATGGCGCTAACCTCATGGTTCTGCGCGCTGCGCGTGGCCTCGTCCGCCTCGGCGCGGGAGGCAAAAATGTGGGTGAGCATATCCGCCGCCATCGATATCGCGCTCATCGGCTTTTTCAAGTACGCGGGGCTTTTCTGCTCCATCTTCGGCGAGGTACCGGACTTCGTGCGGAGCATTGCGCTGCCCATCGGCATTTCGTTCTATACCTTCCAGCTGCTGACCTATGTTATCGACGTGTACCGCGGCGACGCGGAGGCGCAGGAGAGCTACTGGAACGTGCTTTTGTACGCGTCGCTTTTCCACCAGTGCATAGCCGGCCCCATCGTCAGGTACAAGACCGTGGCGGACGAGCTTTTCGTCCACCGCGAGGAGGGGCCGGACCTGCTCTCGGGCATACGGCGCTTCACCGTGGGCCTTGCGAAAAAGACCCTGCTCGCGAACCCCTGCGGCGCTCTCGCGGATCAGCTTTTGCTGGAGACGAGCGCGGCTTCGGACGCGTCGCTCTTCGCGCAGAACCTCGCCTCGCTCAAAAGCCTCACTGTGCTTGGCAGCTGGGTGGGCGTGCTGGCCTTCACGCTGCAGATATATCTTGACTTCTCCGCCTACTCCGACATGGCCATCGGCATGGGACGCATGATAGGTCTGCACTATCTTGAAAACTTTGACTACCCGTACATATCGAAGAGCGTCACTGAGTTCTGGCGGCGCTGGCACATGTCGCTGGGGACCTTTTTCCGCGACTATGTCTATATCCCGCTGGGCGGCAACCGCTGCTCAAGGGCGCGCTCCATCCTCAACATGTTCATCGTCTGGGCGCTGACCGGGCTGTGGCATGGCGCGAGCTGGAACTTCGTTATGTGGGGGCTGTATTTCTTTGTATTCCTGCTGCTCGAAAGGCTGTTTTTGAAAAAGCCGCTCCAGAAGCTCCGCGTCCTGCCGCATATCTACCTGTGCTTCGTGGTGTATGTGGGGTGGATACTCTTCCACTTCACGGACATACGGCTGGGCTGGACGGTGTTCACGAACCTTTTCGGCCTCAACGGCAACGCGTTTTCGAGCTTCGTATCGAAAACGGTACTTGAGAATAATCTCTTCCTGCTCATCGCCTCGTGCGTGTTCTGCACGCCGCTCGTAAAAAACCTCTGCCTGCGCGCGGGCGAGAGGCTCTCCGCGAGCGAGACGGGGGCAAAGGTCTGGGACGTGCTGCAAAACTGCGTCATGCCCGTGGCTTTCCTGCTGCTGGCCACCTGTTCTCTGGTGGGCGACAGCTATAACCCGTTCATCTATTTCCAGTTCTGAGGAGGCCGAGTAAATGGAAAACGAAAAAAATCCGTCCGGCCTTACAAGGAGCGAGCGCCGGAAGATAGAGCGCCGCCGCAGAAGGCTGGCGGCCCCGTTCTTCGCGACGCTGTTCCTGCTCTTCGTCGTGGCGTTCATCATCCCGCTGCGCCCCGCGACGTCCGTCATCGAAAAGAGGGAGCTTGCGAAATTCCCGGAGTTCTCGGTGCAGTCGCTGCTGAGCGGGGACTATTTTGACGGCATAAGCACATGGTTCTCCGACACCTTTCCCGGCCGCGAGGGCTGGCTGAGCGTGTCGACGGCCATCTCGGACCTCCACGGCATAAGCACGAACGTCGTGGATGTGGGACGGCTCAATAATCCCGACTCCGTTCCCGATACCGTACCGACCATTCCCACAGACGTGACCCCGGCGCCGAGACCCACGCCGACCCCTCAGCCCGAGAACACCCGGCCGCCAGAGACGCCGGAGGACGGCGCCCCGGAGACTACACCGGAGCCGGAGAATGAGAGCGTATCCTCCGAGTCCGTCGATGACTGGACCGGACTGAGCATTTCCGACGAGGAAGAGGTGATCTTCGGCGCGGCGCTCCAGATCGGCGACACGGCCTATGAGTATTTCGGCTTCAACCAGTATCTCATTGATAAGCGCACGGAAATGATGGGGCGCTTTGCGGGGATAATGGAGGAGTGCGGCGTCAGGCTCTTTGACATGCCGA
>OLGV01000716.1_pt1 | contig 12884 bp, 8 predicted proteins | sample 1605761 | NCBI WGS metagenome assembly OLGV01 (sample SAMN03283245) | human gut metagenome | biome: human-associated habitat; material: feces | host: Homo sapiens | place: Peru | collected 2012
TTTTTCGCAGAGGAAAGCTTTGACGGCAGAAAAGTCCCGATGACATTTATCCGTGCGCCGTATATAAGCGATGCGGGAAAATGCACGGTCCTTTCGGAAACGGACGGACGAATCACGGCGGCAAGATATGAAAATCAGCTTGTCACGGCATTCCACCCCGAGCTTAACGATGATACCTATGTTCACAGCTATTTTCTGAAAATGGCGGGGAGCAGGCAGGGGGGTATTATATCCCAGTGAGAACACGGTTGGGCTGTGTGGGGATACTATGCTTACGGCAGGACTTTGCCGCAGAACACGGAAAAGCGGCGGCATCACAATAAGGCGGCATATCCCGCAAAGTAAAATTATCCCAAAAATATATGCAGAATGCGCATCGTCGGCTATGGCGGTGCGCATTATTTTTGTGCATGATACTGATTGACATAAGTCCGAAATCGGACTATAATATATAATACGAGTCCGATTTCGGACAAAATCCGACAGGGAGTGATATTTTTGAAACAGGATCCGGCGGCGGAAAGCTTTCATGAATACAACAGGATATACAAGGAAACAAGCGACATTTACCGCAGAAAAGCGGCTGATTACGGGCTTTCCGAAAGTGCCTTCTGGATACTTTACTCAGTCAGGGAGGGCATCGGAAGGGTGACGCAGAGCAGGATATGCTTTGAAGCCTGCCTGCCGAAGCAAACGGTGAATTCGGCACTCAAAAAGCTTGAAGCGGACGGCATTATAATGCTTATCCCCGAAAACGGCGGCAGAAGCAAGGTCATCGAGCTGACGGAAAAGGGAGTGAGGCTTGCCAAATCCACTGTCGATAACGTCATAAATGCCGAAAAATCCGCAATGTCGTCGCTTTCGGACTATGAACAGCATCAGCTTATCGGGCTGACAGGGCGGTATTTTTCGCTGATAAGGGAATTTATACCAACGGAGGAAGAGAAGAAATGAGCATAAAGATATCCGACCATTTCACGTTCGGCAGGCTGATAAGGTTTTGTCTGCCGAGCATGGTAATGATGCTATTTACGTCGATATACGGCGTTGTGGACGGGCTTTTCGTATCGAATTTTGCGGGAAAAACGTCCTTTGCGGCAATCAATCTCATACTGCCGTTCAGCATGATGATGGGAGGCATCGGCTTTATGATAGGCACGGGCGGAAGTGCGCTCGTTGCGAAAACTCTCGGCGAGGGCGACAGAAACACCGCCGACAGATTTTTCTCGATGATGGTGAAGCTCACGGCAATGTGCGGAATAACGCTGTCGGTCATAGGCTTTCTGCTTGTACCGAAGGCCGCAGTCATTCTCGGTGCGACTGAGGATATGCTGGGCGACTGTGTTCTGTATGCGAGAACGCTCATGATATTCAACACGGCATTTATGCTCCAGAACGTTTTCCAGAGCTTTTTTGTTGCCGCCGAAAAGCCTAAGCTGGGACTTGCGTTCACGGTAGCGGCGGGGGTTACGAACATGGTGCTTGATGCGTTGTTTATCGGCGTGTTCAGGTGGGGCGTTGTCGGTGCGGCTGTCGCTACGGGCATAAGCCAGACGGTCGGAGGCGTGCTGCCGATAATTTACTTTATATCAAAGAAAAACAGCAGCCTGCTGCATCTGAGGTCTGTGAAGCTTGAAATGCGCCCGATAGCAAACACCTGTCTGAACGGCTCGTCCGAGCTTATGACGAACATTTCCGTATCCCTTGTCAGCATGCTTTATAATCTCAGGCTGATGGAATATGCGGGCGAAAACGGCGTTGCGGCTTACGGTGTGCTGATGTATGTGCAGTTTATTTTCATTGGATTTTTCATCGGCTACTGCATCGGAATGGCACCTGTTGTCGGATATAATTACGGAGCGCAGAACCGTCCCGAGCTGAAAAACGTGCTGAAAAAGAGCCTGATATTCATGGGCGTGTCGGGCATTGTGATGATGTGCATTGCCCGTCTTGCGGCATCTCCGACAGCAAAGCTTTTCGTCGGATATGATGCGGAGCTTTTCGGGCTGACACGTCATGCATTCAGCCTTTTCTCGTTCTCGTTCCTGCTTGCGGGGCTGAATATTTTCCTGTCCGCATTTTTCACGGCACTGAACAACGGCCCTGTTTCCGCACTTATCTCGTTTATGAGAACGCTCGTCTTTCAGGCACTCTGCGTTATAGTCCTGCCGATGATCCTTGACATTGACGGAATATGGCTCGCTATGACATTCGCAGAGGTATTTGCATTCCTGCTTGCGGCAATGCTTCTTCTTGCGAACAGAAAGAAATACGGATATCTATAATGCTGAACACTCATTGAATTATTGGGATCTCCGCCGCAAAACCGCATATATCAAAGCTTGGACGGCGGTTTTTCTCCACAATTCTAATGGCTTTATTATAAGATATCGGTTATTTTTACAACAAAAAAACAGCACTGTTTTCCGATGAAAACAGCACTGTCTGTATGCTTATTCGGACTTTTCATATCCCTCGGGAGCGGGTATATCGTAATCTCCGTCAGAATTTATCGCCCTCATCATGCCTTCGATAAGCTCGGGCTGAGTAACATTGCAGGACGTTCTGTCAAACAGACCGAAGCCGCCGTTGCCGTTATAGCCGTTATCCCAGTAAACGGGGATAATGCCGTTCTGCTTACATGCCTTTACGACATATTCACACCAGTATCTGCGGAAAACGTTCATGCCCTCGCTGATGTGGGATTTGTTCTGAACGCCCATCTCGCCGATTATAACGGGATAGCCTTCGCTTACGAACTTGTCATTCAGCTTCTTCATCTGATTGTCAACGTGATCTTCCTGTCCCCAGTTATCGTAATTTTCTACGGCATATTTGCCCCACTGTGTCTTTGCGGAGGATTCATTTTCATCGAGAGTGAAGTTATATGGATCGTAATAGTGAACGGAGATCATGATCCTTTTGCCGTCAGCCTCGCAGTATTTGTCCTCGGGGATAACAAATCCGAAATCGCCTGCTGTGTAGTCGATGTTTGTGTTCCAGCCGGGCATCAGGATCCAGCGCTTTGCATTGTTTCCGCCTGTCTGACGGACAGTATCAACGAATATCCGGTTATAAGCGTTGATGTTTTCATAGCCTGTGGCATTCGGCTTGCCGTAGGTGTTGTCGGATTCCTCATTCATCGACTCAAAGATAAGGTGTTCGTCGTAATCCTTGAATCTCTCTGCGATCTGCTTCCATACAGCTTCATACTTTGCCTTGATCTCGTCCTGATTGTCGTCAACGCAGCGCAGCCAGCTGCCGTCTATGGTGTAATATCCGTCGCCGTGCATATTGATTATCGCAAACATATCGTTGCCGATAACATAGTCAACTACCTCGCTCACTCTGTCGAGCCATGCCTCGTCAACCTTGTAGTCGGGCGCATCGCCGATCTTTGAGAAGTAGGAAACGGGGATCCTGACTGTGCTGAAGCCCTGCTCCTTTACCTTTTTGATGAGATCCTCCGTGATGACGGGATTGCCCCACACAGTTTCATCGGGGATCTTGTTGTTTACAGCTTCAAGCTGATTTCCGAGGTTCCAGCCCATGCCCATTGCTGCGGTTATTGCAGCCTGATCCAGCTCGTCCCACTCATTTGCGGGTGCTGATGCTGTTGTTTCCTCTGCTGCCGATGCCGATGATACTTCGTCAGGCATGCTGTCGGACTTGCCGCAGCCTGCGAATGCCGCTGTCATTGCCATTGACAGAAGAAGTGCGATGATCTTTCTTCCGCTGAATTTCATGATAATATTCCTCCAAATGATTAAATCCAAAACCCGTTGAATTATGGCTTTGCTTATTATTTGAGATCATTATAGCACATAATTATGATGTAATCGTTACCACAAAAGAAATTTTTGTGCATTTTCATAAAATTATCCGATACATGAGATGTGCCATGTATCGGATAGGCAATGGGGGAAGGAGAACCCCCGTATAGGAAAAAGTGATTATGAAAGCTGTGAATTTGCGCTGTCAACGCCCTTCTGTACAGCATCTGCGATGGATTCCCTTACGGAATACCACTCGTTGCCGTTCAGAGGCTCGCTTATAGCATTCGAGATCATTGATGAGATATCATCGGGCAGACCGCCGTAGAGATCTCTTACGGGATTTTCACGGGTAAGTCTGCGTACCTCATTGCGAATATCTATCATATCCTGCGACCAGCCGTAATCGTCAATATGCTTCTTGTCGCTGATAGCCTGCGCATTTTCATCATTGTAGGACGCAATGACACATTCCATAAGACGTGCAACGCCCTCGGGATTCTGTGCGCCTCGGCAGAGATTGTAGCAGTCGAACTCCGCATTGTAGTAATACTTATCCGCATCTTCATCACGGGGAACGGGAACAAAGAAAACGTCAGACTGTTCGCCGAATGTTTTTGTCCAGATATCGGGCGAGGATTCGATCTCGTAAAGTCCGCTTATGTAGAAAAGCTCCTTGCCTTCGCCCATGTACTGTATCTGCGGCTGCCAGCCGAACAGGGATTTATCGAGGATAAGACCGTTCTTGCTGAGGTCGTATTCAAAAGCCATCATGCGCTCGAGATTTGCGTCTGCAAGGTTGCTGACTACCTTTCCGTCCTTCATGGATATGGTCGGAACGCCGCCTGCCAGATAGATCGGAGCGGCATTGAACCAGCCGTCAAGACCGTATTTTCCGTTATCGTTATCGACAAATTCAGTCAGCATATCCTTGAATTTGCTCATTGTCCATTCGCCGTTTGCGTAAAGCTCTGCGGGATCTTCAAGGCCGTTTTCCTCAACTGTCTTGCGGTTGTAGTAAACGACATATCCCTCAACAGGCTGGCAGACGATAAGATAGTGGCTGCCGTTTATCGCAAAGCTGTCGTTGTAGCTTTTTACGCCCTCCCAGAGAGGATTTGTCCAGTCGATATAGCTGTCGAAGCTCTGCGTCATGTTGTTCATAACGCATTTGGGGACAGCCTCCGGTGCGGGGAAGAAGTCGATGCCCTCGCCGCCCAGAACATATGTCGAAAGGTCGGTGTAGATGGTTGACCATGACGATGCATAGTATTCGATCTCGCCGCCGTATTTCTTCTCGAAAAGCTCAACGGAAACAGGCTTTGTGTTTCCCGCACCCGTCGGATGCCACGGATCATAGAACGAGAGCCACTTGACGGTCTTGTTTTCCAGCTCGCCTGTCAGCGAATCGGCGATATCCGCTACCTGTTCCTGCTGCTCGGGAGCAAGAGTTTCGGTGTTTACGGCAACGGTGAGGGCGGTAGTTGTTTCCGCTGTTTCTGTGGGCGTGCTGTCTGATGAGCCGGCGCAGGCGGAAAGTCCCGCCGTCATGGAAACAGCTGATATAAATGCAATGATCTTTTTGAGTTTTTTCATGGTCCGACATTCCTTTTCTATTGATTTTGTGCAGCTGCGTTTTTCGTTAATATAATTATATGCCTGATTTTCGGCATATTCAATATCCGCTTAGGTCGGATTTACTGACTTTTTGTGCATTATAAAGATGTCTGCAAAAAAACATATTGACAATAATATGCTGATAGTGATATAATTGTATTAGCAAACGCTAACTTAAAGCAAGGGGATAGATACACATGAACAAAGAAAACAGAAAGCGGACGCTTATCATCTCTTTCATCTTCGGAATGCTCGGCTGCATATGCTTCGGCTCGGGCGACTGGCTTATGATCTACGGCGATACGGCGCACAGCGGCGAACTTTTCTGGCTGACCGATGGTGCTGTGTCAATTGCGCCGTGGAGAAACTCGCTTGCGATGCTTCTTGCATTCCCGGGAATAATTTTCTACGGGGTCGGACTGTTTGCGGCGGGAAAATTCATCACCGACAAAAAGTCAGCCGACATCTACCGGACGCTGAATATCTACGGACTTACACCGTGGCTCTGCCTGCATATTTTCTATATAATGATACTTTATCTCTATTCGTGGATGATGAACAACGGCTATGCCGATGCTGCGCTGCCGTCCTGCGAGGCGCTTTTCTCGCATTTGTCGTGGATCGTGATGCTGAGCGAGGTGTTCATGCTGCCGCCGTTCATCTATTGGTTCATACTCCAGATCAGGGGAAAAACGGAGTTCCCGAAAGCGATGGCGTTCACGAATGTTCTCGTGATCTACGGGGTGCTGTATATCGTGAAAATGCTTATGCCCGACAGCGCGTTCAGGATCGGATTTACCAACGGACTGATGAGCGAGAGCATGATAATATGGTTCGCCGTGATGCTTGTATTCTCGGTGAAAAAGGGCTGAATATCCCGATAAAAAGACATCTCCCGAAAGGCTTTGCAATGCCGCTCGGGAGATGTTTTGGGTTGGCGGAAAATATCCTGCCGTAGTATTGCACGGCAGGATTTGAGGTGGGATTATCGGAATTTGGAGATCTATCTCTTTACATTGAATGCAGCCATTCCGGGATATACAGCGCTTGCGCCAAGCTCTTCCTCAATTCTGAGCAGCTGATTGTACTTAGCAACACGTTCGCTTCTGCTGGGTGCGCCTGTCTTGATCTGGCAGGTGTTCAGCGCAACTGCGAGGTCAGCGATGGTAGTATCTGCTGTTTCACCCGAACGGTGTGAGGAAATTGCGGTATATCCTGCCTTGTGAGCCATCTTGATAGCTTCGAGAGTTTCGGAAACGGAACCGATCTGGTTGAGCTTGATAAGGATAGAGTTTCCGCAGCCGAGTGAAATTCCCTTGGAAAGACGCTCTGTATTTGTAACGAACAGGTCATCGCCTACGAGCTGTACCTTGCCGCCGAGTTCCTTTGTAAGGAGCTGCCAGCCCTCCCAGTCCTCTTCGTCGAGAGCGTCCTCGATAGAGATGATCGGGTACTTTTCAACGAGCTTCTTCCAGTGTTCGATAAGCTCTGCGGATGTGAACTTTGTGCCTGCCTTGGGGAGGACATATTCGCCCTTCTTTGAACCCTTCCATTCGCTTGATGCAGCGTCCATAGCGATCATGAAGTCCTTGCCCGGCTCATATCCTGCGTTCTTTACAGCTTCGAGGATATACCGGATAGCTTCTTCATCGCTTGCAAGGTCGGGAGCAAATCCGCCCTCATCGCCTACTGATGTAGCAAGTCCCTTGGATTTCAGGAGAGCTGCAAGTGCGTGGAAAACCTCTGCGCACTGTCTGAGAGCTTCCTTGAAGGAGGGAGCGCCTACGGGCATGATCATAAATTCCTGAACGTCAACTGTGTTTGCAGCGTGTGCGCCGCCGTTCAGAATGTTCATCATAGGAACGGGAAGTCTGTTGCCGCTTACGCCGCCGAGAAATCTGTAAAGGGGAATGTCAAGTGCGATAGATGCCGCTCTTGCTGCTGCGATGGAAACTGCAAGGATAGCGTTTGCGCCCAGTTTGGACTTGTCCTTTGTGCCGTCAGCGTCGATCATAGCCTTGTCAACTGCATAGGTATCGCAAGCGTCGATACCCTTAACAGCGTCGTTTATGATAGTGCTGATATTTTCAGCTGCCTTGGAAACGCCCTTGCCGCCGTATCTGGATTTATCGCCATCACGAAGCTCGAGGGCTTCGAATTCGCCTGTCGATGCGCCGCTGGGAGCTGTTCCTCTGCCTATCGTGCCGTCTGCGAGATAGACCTCAGCCTCTACTGTGGGGTTTCCTCTGGAATCGAGGATCTCTCTTCCTATTACTTTTTCAATTGCTGTATAAACCATTATCATGACCTCCAAAAATAATTTGCAGACTCGGAAAAATGCCGATTAACGGCAGATTTCCTTGCTATAAGGCGGCTGAAGCTTCCGCCCTGTATGATCTCAACCGTTGAAGCTCCGGTAAAAAGAGATGCAGCCTGCATGATCCATTCACATTAGCTGTTGCTAACTTGCTTACATTATAGCACGTATATGTCAGTTAGTCAATGCTAATTTATTTCAAGAAAAATCCCCATAAATATGCAAGCTTTAATGCGCATTTATGGAGATTAAAAACATATTCTAACAGTTATCCTACGCTAATGATTTGTAATATTCGATCGTGTCCCTTATCCCGTCCGCAAATTTTATCTTGGGATACCAGCCGAGTTCACTGCGGAGCTTTGAGCTGTCGATTGCATATCTGAGGTCATGTCCCATTCGGTCGGCAACATGGGATATGAGCGTTTCGGGCTTCCCAAGCTCACGGCAGATAAGGCGGACGATGTCAATATTGCGCATTTCGCAGCTGCCGCCGATGTTGTATATTTCGCCGTTTCTGCCGCTGTGGATAATAAGGTCAACGGCGGAGCAGTGGTCGGAAACGTGTATCCAGTCCCTGACATTTTCGCCGCTTCCGTAGACGGGCAGGGGCTTGTCGGCAAGGGCATTCGTTATCATCAGCGGGATAAGCTTTTCCGTATGCTGGCAAGGACCGTAATTGTTCGAGCAGCGGGATATGGTGACGTTCAGCCCGTAGGTCCTGTGATACGCCATAGAGAGCAGGTCTGCGGACGTTTTCGACGCTGAATATGGGCTGGACGGACGGAGCGGCGAGTCCTCCGTAAACAGAAGGTCGGGACGGTCAAGCGGCAGATCGCCGTAAACCTCATCTGTCGAGATCTGATGAAAACGCTTTGCGCCGTATTTCAGGCATGCGTCCATGATGACAGATGTTCCCGTGATGTTTGTTTTCAGGAATATTTCGGGATCATCGAGCGAACGGTCAACGTGGCTTTCTGCGGCGAAATTCACGGCGATATCGGGACGTTCCGACTCAAATATCCCGTAAACGGCATTCCTGTCGGTGATATCCGCCTTATAAAATGCAAAATTTTCTAAGTTCATCACATCGGCGAGATTGTTCATATCCCCCGCATAGGTCAGGCTGTCGATGCAGACGATCCGGTATCCCGGGTGATTTTTTATCATATGGCGGATAAAATTGCAGCCGATAAAGCCTGCGCCGCCTGTTACAAGCACGTTCATACTATCTTTCCTTTCGGTCATATGATATTTATGATACCGCAGATCAGCCTAAAAATCAAGCCATACTATAATAATGTTCGCAGCTTATGACGGCGGATAATATTGTTGTTTATGATGATAGATTGTCAATAGACAAAGTGAAATATATGTTGTATAATCTGATCGGCAAATGAAATTGATTTCATATAAAAAACAACATGAAAGAGGGATCGGGTATGGATAACAAAAAGACTGCTCACGAAATTCTGTCTGCCGTCGGCGGATTTTCGGTAGATCTCGGCGGATATGCAAAGCTTTCGTGGGACGGAAAATTATTCTCGCTGACATTTTCCGATGATGATAACTCAGCTCGGAGATGACACGTTCGGACACAAGACCGTTGTTACTGTATTTGCGAAATATAATTTCATGATAGTCTGACCTTGTTTTTGCTCATATTTTCTCGGAGCATATCATCATCTGAATGTCATTTTCCGATGACGGTTTTCCGCTGATATCGGCATAGCCTGCATATACCCTCATTCCGAGAGATGAGAATATGCTCTGTATCTCGCCGGGCGAATACAGCCTTATCGGATTTCCCTCTGTCATTTCGGGCTTAGGCAGCGGATCGCCGTAACGGTAATCGACCTGACCGTAAAGCAGCGTTTTTGTGCTGCTGTCCCACTCGAAATCGGACAGAGTAAGGCACTTTTCACCTGCGTCCCAGAGCCTGCACGGAAAATGCGTTTCGGCATAGTCAGCGTTCATTATGTCCATAAAATGCTTTCCGCCGTGCTTCAGCGCCTTGGAAACGACCTTGAAAATCTTTAAATTCTCCCCGTCATTTTCGAGATATCCAACTGCGCCGTCAGCCATATTCAGCACGGCATCAAACTCGTTTTCAAAGCTCAGCTCACGTATATCCGAACAGATGAACCGTGCGCCGAGCTTTTCCTTTTCTGCCTGCACGGATGCATATTTTATGTAGTCGGGAGTGATGTCAGCGCCTGTTACGTCAAATCCGCGGCGTGCAAGCTCAAGCGAATGTCGCCCGAAACCGCAGGCGAGGTCGAGTATCCTTTCGCCGCCTTTCAGCCCAAGCTTTTCGATGAGAAAATCTGTCTGACGCTTTGTGTCCTCCACCCAGGACTGATCTGTGATGTCGAGCGTCCAGATTTTTTTGTACCAGTCTTTTTCCATTGATTTCATGTATTTCAGCTCCTTTTCTTATGGTTATAACATTGTATCATGCGGATTTTGCCATGTAAAGGGATTTTGGCTATCCTGTAATATAATGCGGGCAAGCTGCAATTTTTCATGAAATAACGCTTGTTTTTGCTGCTGACAGCGATAAAATTATCATATTCGGAGGAAAAAGTGAATACCAACAAATCAAAGAAAACTGATATGCTGAACTGCGGTCTTGCGGCGGGAGATCCCCATAATTCAATGGGATTTTAGTATTATATATATACGGCAGATAATAACAAAAGCTGTTTATCGTTATCTGCTTGTTTTTTAAGAAATTGTTTTAAAACCGATTGACAAAATTTATGAATAGTGATATAATTATGTAATAATCCGATAACTGCAAAATGCTTATATTTTTCGGCTGTATGGGCAAAATAAAATGCAAATGAAAGGATGATAAACTTGGGAAAAGAAGGAAAACGAAAACAGCACCGCCGCAGATATTCAGATCTGCTTGCATCGATAACGGCATCTGCTCTGGCGGTCATGAACGTGCCGTTCGGCGTTATTGCGGGCGCAGAGGATGAAAACGCAGATCAGCCTGTCGTTGAATCCCTCGGCATTATCAGTACGGAAACATCGGCGGCAGCTCCGCGCTTTATGTTATTCAGCTTGAATACGGGAACTGTTGACCTGAAAAGCGGAAACCATCAGAACTGGATAGACCGTATTGACGTTCCCGACTACATAACATCGTTCTACAATGACCTTGTTGAATGGACCGATAATGACGGAACAAAGGACTATCTGATAGGTGATACATCGGCTTATGAAACTGTTTCAACAAGTGACGGTACATCGTATAACTGCGTAAAGCTGTTTAATGTTACACTTACAAGCAGCACTCAGGCATCTTATGTCAGAAATGCCATTCAGGCTGCATATGATGCATTCGACAGAGATCACCCCGAAGTTTTCTGGCTTGACGGAAGTACAAATGTACTTACTTCGTACAGCGGCAATAACTACACTTTTTACTGGGTAATAAGCGGCGGAGATTTTTCCGTGTTCAGCAGTGCATATCCGAACAGCTCGGCAATAAAAACTGCCATTTCCGAACGTAACAGCAAGGTGAATACTATCATAGGCGGAGCAAGCGGAACCGATTATCAAAAGGTAAAGTATTTCAACGAATGGCTCACAAATCACAATGAATACAACACAAGCCCTGACCTTACGGCTGCTCAGAGCAGTTATCCCGATGCGTGGGAATGCATAAGCGCACTCACGGGCAAAACAGGTACAAATGGCCCTGTATGCGAGGGATATGCAAGAGCAATGAAGGTTCTGTGCGACCAAAGCGGCATACCCTGCGTTCTCGCTGACGGAGATGCAGGCGAAGCACATATGTGGAACAACATCAAGATAGGCGGCAGCTGGTATGTTACTGACACAACATGGAACGACCCTAAAGGCGGAGCGAGCGGTGCGGTTTCGGGAGCTGAGAACGAAGATTATCTCCTTATCGGCTCAGCAAACTCAAAGCTCAGCAGCAGAACAACGCAGAACCGCGCTTCAACCGGCGGAGTAAGCTTCACAAACGGCCCCGTGCTTTCTTCTGCTGACTATGTTCCGATAGTTGAAAAAACAGTCACAGGCATTTCCGTGAAAACAGAGCCGACTGTCAAATCATATTTCTGCGGCGAAAGCTTTGATCCTTCGGGACTTGTTATAACTGTTGATTATTCAGACAGCACATCTGCGGATATTGCTTACAGCACAGCAAATGCGGCTGATTTCAGCTTCTCTCCCGATACATTCACAACAGCGGGAGATAACCTGACTGTAACTGTGACATATAAGGAAAAAACCGCCAACATAACCGGTATTAAGGCAGAAAAAAACAGCCTGACCGTTTCCGATTTTACATTCACACCTCCGTCAGATCTCACGTATGACGGAAACAGGAAGGACGCAGCTGTAACAGCAAAGAAAACGGGCGCAGGCACTGTTACCGTTAAATATTATAAAGACGGCACAGAAACCGCCCCGATAGCAGCAGGCACATACACGGTGAAGATCGATGTTTCCGAAGGTGCTGCATATAAAGAAGTGTCCGATATGACCGATCCTTCGTGGACATTCACGATAGGCGGCGCTTCGCTCAAAAATGCATTGGTAACTGTTGACAGCAGCACTGATTACTATTACAACAAGGGCACAGAGATCAAACCCGCTGTTACAGTCAAGCTCGGCTCGGCTGTTCTTACAAAAGATACCGACTACACCGTTTCATATGAGAACAACAAAAATGCAGGCACTGCAAAGGTCATCGTTACAGGTATAAACGATTATTCGGGTACAGCTTCTGCAACATTTACCATTAAAAAGGCAACACCGATTGTAACAGATGTTGCGGCTGTGGGTACTGTATACACAAGCACCGCTCCTTCAAATGTGCTGCTCACAGGAATAACGGATACAACAGGAAGCTTTAAGCTCAGCGGAGTATCGGCATTCACTGCGGGAATGAATGATTATTCTTACATATTCACTCCCGATGATAATTCAAATTACACGACAGCATCAGGCAATGTTTCGATAAATGCTGTATCTGACGATGTACAAAGCATCTCAATAATATCAGCCCCCAAAAAGACTGACTATTCAGCAGGCGAAAGCTTTGATCCGACAGGTCTTTCCATCAAGGTCAAGTATCTGAGCGGTGCTGAAAAAAATGTTAGCTACACCGCTGCAAATGCTTCATCGTTCACCTT
>OLGV01000718.1_pt1 | contig 12867 bp, 8 predicted proteins | sample 1605761 | NCBI WGS metagenome assembly OLGV01 (sample SAMN03283245) | human gut metagenome | biome: human-associated habitat; material: feces | host: Homo sapiens | place: Peru | collected 2012
TGGCGGAAAGCAGCTTACCGACGCGGATTTCCCGGCTATCGAGAAGAAGATGCTGGAATTTGCACGCGGTAAGGAGGAGTTCAAATGCTCCCATGTCTCCAAGGAAGATGCAGTAAAATATTTCACGGAGAAAGGCGACGAGTACAAGCTCGAACTTATCAGCGAACTCGAGGACGGCAAGATTACATTCTACAAGAACGGCAATTTTACCGATCTCTGCCGTGGACCGCACCTCAGAAATACGGAACTCATCAAGGCTGTGAAGGTGACATCCATCGCAGGTGCATATTGGAGAGGTGACGAGAAACGTCCTCAGCTTACCCGTGTATATGGTATCACATTCCCTAAGAAATCTCTTCTGGATGAATACCTTGTACTTCTCGAGGAAGCGAAGAAACGTGACCACAGAAAGCTGGGCAAGGAAATGGAACTCTTCATGTTCTCGTCACGCGTGGGCCTCGGATTGCCTATGTGGCTGCCTAGAGGTGCTGTCATGAGACTCCAGCTGGAGAACTTCCTCCGCAAGAAGCTTGACGAGTTCGGATATCTTCCTGTAGTTACGCCTCATATCGGAAGCAAGCAGCTTTACGTGACATCTGGCCACTATGCAAAATACGGCAAGGATTCATTCCAGCCTATCCGTACCCCAGAGGATGGTGAGGAGTATATGCTGAAACCAATGAACTGTCCTCACCACTGCGAGGTGTTCGCACGCAAGCCGCGTTCGTACAAGGATCTGCCGTTGCGCATCGCAGAGTTCGGTACTGTGTTCCGCTACGAGAAGAGTGGCGAGCTTCACGGCTTGACACGTGTTCGTACCTTCACTCAGGACGACGCTCACATCTTCGTGCGCCCAGAGCAGGTAAAGCAGGAGTTCGAGAACATCATCGACATCATCCTTAAGGTGTTCCGCATCTTTGGTTTCGAGAACTATGAGGCACAGATTTCACTTCACGACCCGAAGGATACTGAGAAGTACATCGGTAGCGAGGAGATTTGGGCAGAGAGCGAGAACGCTATCCGCGAGGCTTGCCGCGAGAAGGGTCTTGAGACTCGCGAGGAAGTAGGCGAGGCTGCGTTCTACGGTCCGAAGCTCGACTTCATGGTGAAGGATGCTATCGGCAGACGTTGGCAGCTTGGTACAATCCAGGTTGACTACAACTTGCCGCAGCGCTTCAAGCTCGAGTATACTGCAGAGGACAACTCTAAGCAGACACCGGTTATGATTCACCGCGCTCCGTTCGGTTCGCTCGAACGCTTCACAGCCGTTCTCATCGAGCATACAGCAGGTCACTTCCCGTTGTGGCTCATCCCTGATCAGGTGGCTATCCTCCCGATTTCGGAGAAGTACAACGACTACGCTCGCGAGGTTAAGACATTCTTCGACAAGGCTGGCGTACGCGCACTCATCGACGACCGCAACGAGAAGATCGGCCGCAAGATTCGCGACAACGAGCTCAAGCGTGTTCCGTACATGGTTGTAGTTGGCGAGAAGGAGGCTGCAGAGGGTCTCGTTTCTATGCGTAAGCAGGGTGGTGGCGAGCAGGCTACCATGACTAAGGAAGAGTTTGCAAAGCGCATCTGCGACGAGGTTGCAGAGCAGCTGAAGCTTGCTGAGGATTAAAATCATATATTCTATAATTATCAATGCCCATTAATCAGACTTCGATGTCTGACTAATGGGCATTTTTTTTGTTAATATGTTGAGGGTGTTTCTTTGTTAATTCGTTGAAACGAAGTGAATAAATGGGCGGCAAATCTTTGCTATTTCGCATATAATAACTAATTTTGTACTTATGAGTGAACCATTAGCTGAAAGAATGCGCCCGCGCTCGTTCGACGATTATGTCGGACAACAGCATTTAGTGGGCAAGGATGCCGTCCTGCGCAAGATGATTGAGAGCGGACGTGTGTCTTCCTTTATATTGTGGGGACCGCCCGGAGTGGGCAAAACCACTCTCGCACAGATTATTTCGCATCGTCTTGAGACACCGTTCTACACGCTTAGTGCCGTGACGAGTGGTGTTAAGGATGTGCGCGATGTGATAGAGCGTGCCAAGAGCGGACGCTTCTTCAATTCGGCTTCGCCCATTCTCTTCATCGACGAGATTCACCGTTTCAGCAAGTCGCAGCAGGATTCGCTGCTCGGCGCTGTGGAGCGGGGCATCGTCACGCTCATAGGTGCCACTACGGAGAACCCGTCGTTCGAGGTGATACGCCCGCTGCTCTCGCGCTGTCAGCTGTATGTTCTGAAACCTTTGGAGAAGGAAGACCTGCTTCAACTGCTCAACCGTGCTGTTACAACCGACGTTGAACTATCGAAGCTCAATATCCAGCTGAAGCAGACCGACGCTTTGCTGCGCTATAGCGGTGGCGACGCACGCAAGTTGCTCAACATCCTGCAACTCGTCGTTGAGTCGTGTCCCGGCGATCAGATAGTGATAGACGACGAAATGGTTGTGGCGTGCCTGCAGCAGAACCCGCTTGCATATGATAAGGAAGGCGAGATGCACTACGACATCATATCAGCGTTCATAAAGAGTATACGCGGAAGCGACCCTGACGGCGCACTCTACTGGATGGCGCGCATGATAGAGGGTGGGGAAGACCCGCAGTTCATAGCCCGTCGCCTCGTCATTAGTGCGGCTGAGGATATCGGACTCGCCAACCCCAATGCGCTTCTGCTTGCCAACGCCGCCTTCGACGCGGTGATGAAGATTGGTTGGCCCGAAGGACGCATACCGCTGGCTGAGGCTGTGGTATATCTTGCTACAAGTCCGAAGAGCAACTCGGCGTATCTCGGCATCAATCACGCATTGGAGATTGTGCGTCAGACTGGCAACCAGCCCGTGCCGCTCCATCTGCGCAATGCTCCGACGAAGTTGATGAAGGACCTCGGCTACAGCGATGGCTACAAGTACTCGCACGACTATCCCAACCACTTCGCGCCGCAACAGTATATGCCCGACGCGCTTAAGGACACACGCATCTGGCAGCCGCAACACACGCCCATTGAGGAGCGCCAGTATCAGCACATGCTCCAGTGTTGGGGCGATAAGTATAAGAACTAAGGATGAAATCAAAGGAAAGATATAATCTAACCAATAATTTTACAGGAATATGAAGATTGTAGTATTAGACGGTCAGGGCGTCAACCCTGGCGATATCTCTTGGAATAGAATTGAAGAACTCGGCGAACTTACCGTTTATCCGCGCACAGCGCCCGAAGAAGTGCTGCAGCATGTTGGCGACGCAGAGATTGCGCTTACTAACAAGACGGTGTTCGACGCCAATATCATAGCACAGCTCAAGAACACGAAGTATATCGGTGTGCTTGCTACTGGCTACAACGTGGTAGACACAAAGGCGGCACGCGAGCGTGGCATCGTTGTGACGAACATTCCGGCGTACAGCACGGACAGCGTAGCACAGATGGTGTTCGCCCACTTGCTCAATGTCTCTAATCATGTAGAACACTATGCTGAGGAGACGCGCAACGGCGTATGGAGCCGTTGTCCCGACTTCTGTTACTGGAACACACCGCTCTTCGAGCTTGCCGGCAAGACTCTTGGCATTGTCGGACTCGGACATATCGGTATGAAGGTGGCGCTGATAGCGCAGGCGTTCGGCATGAACGTGCTTGCCTACACAAGCAAGAGTCCCGACCAACTGCCCGAATGGATTCGCAAGACTACGCTCGACGGACTCCTTGGCGCTTCTGATGTCGTGTCGCTGCATTGTCCGCTTACAGACACAACGCGCGAACTGATGAACAGCGCTTCTATCGAGAAGATGCGCGACGGCGCGATACTCATCAACACTGGTCGCGGTCCGCTTGTGAACGAGGCTGATGTTGCTGACGCACTTGCTTCGGGCAAGCTCGGCGCCTACTGTGCCGACGTGCTCTCAAGCGAACCGCCATCGGCGTCTAACCCGCTTATCGGTGTGCCTAACGCATTCATCACGCCGCACGTGGCTTGGGCTACGCTCGAGGCTCGTCTGCGCTTGATGGACATCGCCGTATGCAACATCAAGTCGTTCCTCGCAGGATCACCCACTAACGTTGTAAACTAAGAATGATGCCTACAGAAGATATCTACCAGCCCTTGCTCAATGTCATCGAGTTTCTCGGTACCTTCGCATTCGCCATCTCCGGCATCCGCCATGCCGCAGCCAAGCGCTTCGACTGGTTCGGCGGTTTCGTCTGCGGCGTTGCCGTAGCTATCGGCGGCGGTACGCTGCGCGACATAATGCTCGGCGTAACGCCGTTCTGGATGACATCATCCATATACCTCATCTGTACGTTCATGGCGCAGATGTTCGTCATCGTCTTCGCGCGATCGCTGAAGCGACTCGACAACACGTGGTTCTTCTTCGACACGCTCGGCCTTGCGCTATTCACCGTGGCAGGCTTGCAGAAGACGCTCGACTGCGGCCATGCCTTCTGGGTGGCAATCATCATGGGCACAATCACAGGTTCTGCCGGTGGCGTGATACGTGACGTGCTTCTGAACAATGTGCCCGTAATCTTCCAAAAGGAGATATACGCTATGGCGAGCATCATCGGCGGACTTGCTTACTGGGCGCTCGTAGAGCTTGGTTGCGACATGACAATCTCCGTCATCATCGCCTTCCTTCTCATCGTAGTCATACGCATCCTCGCCGTAAAGTATCACATCTCGCTGCCCGTGCTGCGGGGAGAGGAATAAGCATTACATATTATTATATAAAGATAAAGCCCGACAACATGGAGCAGACACTCCGTGTTGTCGGGCTTTTTATTGTTTGTGTAGCGGAGTCCTTAAGGCTCCGCTACAGACTTGTCACATGATTTGCTAAATAAGATTTGCCAAATTGTCGCCAATCTTACTTGATAAGGTCAACCGAACGCTTCAGGAACGAGTCGAGTGCCGCACCCTTCAGCATGCCGTTCTGCAGCAATGCGAGGTCGATGAGCTGATGAACTACCTTGTTGCCGGCAGCATATGCGGCGATGATGCCGTTCTTCTTTGTGCTCTGCTCCTCAATAGACTGCTCCGTCTTCTTAAGGTCGTCCTTCTCCTCCTGCGAGATTTCCTCAGGCTTCTTGCCGTTCTGACTCTGGTGCAAAGCAGCGAGGCGTGCTTCGAGACCCTTCAGTTCGCTCTCTACCGGCTGCAGCTCTGCTGCGCATGCAGTCTTGCCGTCCTCGAGCACCTGCTTGATGAGCGGATGATCGCTGTTGAGCACGAGGTTGAACGCATCAGGCATCTGTGCGTAGAACGCCATGCCAGCCTGGAACTTGCTTGCCTCCTTCATACGGCGCATGTACTCGCTCTGTGTGATGATCACCGGCAGCGTCTGCTCGCCGAGAGCCTGCACGTCTACGTAGAACTCTGTCTTCTCCATCTTTGGCAGCTGTGAGCGGAACGCCTGCTCAAGGTTGGTACGCTCGTCCTTAGCGAGTTCGCTCTCCTTCTTGTCCTCCTTCTGTATGAGGCGGTCTATGATGTCGGCGTCCACACGCGAGAAGCGAGTCTTCTCAAGCTTCTGCTCGAGCATCGAAACCATCGGGTTGTCGAGCTGTCCGTCGAGCAGCAATACGCTGTAGCCCTTAGCCTTGGCTGCCTCGATGTAGCTGTACTCGCCCTCCTTGTCGTTGGCGTAGAGATAGATGAGGTTGCCTTCCTTGTCGGTCTGGTTGTCCTTGATGAGCGTCTTGTACTCGTCGTATGTGAAGTATTTGCCGTCTACGTCCTTCAGCAGCGCGAAGTCCTTAGCGCGGTCGTAGAAGTCTTCCTGCGAGAGCATACCGTAGTTGATGAAGATCTTCAGGTCGTCCCACTTCTCCTCATAGTCCTTGCGGTTCTCCTTGAAGATAGCTGCGAGACGGTCTGCCACCTTCTTTGTGATATACTTCGAGATCTTCTTCACGTTGGCGTCGCTCTGCAGATAAGAACGGCTCACGTTCAGCGGAATATCCGGCGAGTCGATAACACCGTGGAGCAGGGTGAGGAACTCGGGCACGATGCCTTCCACCTGGTCGGTTACGAACACCTGATTGCAGTAGAGCTGAATCTTGTTGCGCTGCAGCTCGATGTTCGACTTGATGCGCGGGAAGTAGAGAATGCCGGTGAGGTTGAACGGATAGTCGACGTTGAGGTGAATCCAGAACAGCGGCTCGTCCTGCATCGGGTAGAGTGTGCGGTAGAACGACTTATAGTCTTCGTTCTTCAGCGTGCTCGGCGCCTTTGTCCAAAGCGGCTCAACGTTGTTGATGATGTTGTCCTCGTCGGTCTCCTGCTGCTTGCCGTCCTTCCACTCGGTCTTCTTGCCGAATGCCACGGGCACAGCCATGAACTTGCAGTACTTGTTCAGCAGCTCCTCAATCTTCTGCTTCTCGAGGAACTCCTTGCAGTCGTCGTCGATGTGCAGCACGATGTCCGAACCGCGGTCTGCCTTTTCTACGTCCTCAATCTCGAACTCTGGGCTTCCGTCGCAGCTCCACTTCACGGCCTTTGCGCCCTCTTTGTAGCTGCGTGTGATGATGTCCACCTTCTTGCTCACCATGAACGACGAGTAGAAGCCGAGACCGAAGTGTCCGATGATAGCATTGGCGTTGTCCTTGTACTTGTCGAGGAAGTCGGTAACGCCAGAGAATGCGATCTGGTTGATATATTTGTTAATCTCCTCCTCGGTCATGCCGATGCCTCGGTCGCTGATGGTCAGCGTGCCTTTCTCGGTGTCGAGGCTTACGCGCACGGTGAGGTCGCCCAGTTCGCCCTTGAAGTCGCCGCGTTCGGCAAGCGTCTTCAGCTTCTGTGTAGCGTCGACGGCGTTAGACACCATCTCGCGGAGGAAAATCTCATGGTCTGAATAAAGAAACTTCTTGATGACAGGGAAGATGTTCTCTGTCGTTACTCCAATATTGCCTTTCTGTGCCATAGTATGAATTTGTATTTTTACTTTTAAGTTTTGTTTTTCTGATTTATAATCATAAACTTTTATTACAAATAGTGTGCCATTGCGACAGAAAGGCTCAAATTATGGGCAAACCAGGGCTATACAGACAGTTTTTAGTGTGAAGTGTGCCAAAAGTTGTCATTGCTTTCAGAATTTTACATATCTGAGTACGCTACGAATATGTGCATTTTTAAATGTTTTTAGCTTTTTGTCTTTTTACTTTTATATGCAAATATAGTTTTGAAAACTTCCGCGAAAAAACTCATTATAGAAAAGTCAGAAGCGTAAAACGAGCGTTTTTGTGGTTCGGCGCAGCGAAAAATCTGCTAAAACCGAGACTTTTCAACCTAAAACGATAGGTTTTGCAAACTTTTCGTGAGACTTTACAATATAAAACGTGAGACTTTACCCGGTAAAAGCATAGCTTTTACATGGTAAAGTCTCACGATAAGTTTGGTTTTACATAAGAAAAAATTGCACACTTTAGCGTTTATCGCCGCAAGGCGTTGTAAACCATGTGCTTACGGCTGCACGCTCAAAACTCGCGAAAAACCGACAACGTATTTTGTTTTTGATTTTGCGGGCACTCCTGAGCGGTTAAAACGTGCAAATATTGTCTTGGCAAAAAGTATGCCAATAAAATGAAAGAGTTACGGCTGGTATGCCGTAGCCTCCTATTTATCCGTCAATCTCCGAGAGTTCGAGCCAGCGCATCTCTTTCTCCTCCAGCTCGTCCTTCACGAGCGGCAGGCGCTTGCTCTTTTCTGTCAGTTCGTCGATGGAGAGGGTGCCGCTGCATAGTGCCTCTTCGATGGTCTTCTGCTCCTCTTCGAGCGCAGCAATCTCCTTCTCAAGGCGTTCGAACTCGCACTTCTCTTTGTATGTCTTCTTGCGGCGTTGTTCGCCTACGAATTCGCGCTTCTCCTTCTTCTCGTTATCGGCAGCGTTGTTCTTCGCGTCGGCTTGTTCCTTCGGTTTCAACGATTCCCACTCGCGGAACTGTGTGTAGTTGCCGGGGAAGTCATTTATCTCGCCTTCGCCGCGGAACACGAGCAGGTGGTCTACAATCTTGTCCATGAAGAAGCGGTCGTGCGACACGATTATCACGCAGCCGGGGAAGTCCTGCAGATACTCCTCAAGCACCTCGAGCGTCTGGATGTCGAGGTCGTTGGTAGGCTCGTCGAGCACGAGGAAGTTGGGGTTGCGCATCAGCACCGTGCACAGATAGAGCTTGCGACGCTCGCCGCCGGAGAGTTTGTAGACGTAGTCGTACTGCTGTTCGGGCGTGAAGAGGAAGTGCTGCAGGAGTTGCGTTGCGGTGATGTGCTTGCCGCCGCCGTAGTCGATGTAGTCGGCGATGTCGGCTATCACATCGATGACGCGCTGGTCGTCGCGGAACTTCATGCCGTCCTGCGAGAAGTAGCCGAAGCGCACGGTGTCGCCCACGTCGAAGCGTCCGCTGTCGGGCGCCACCTCGCCGATCAACATCTTTATGAATGTAGACTTGCCCGTGCCGTTGTTGCCCACGATGCCCATCTTTTCGAAGCGCTGGAAGTTGTAGTAGAAGTCCTTCAGTATTACCTTCTCGTCGAACGCCTTCGAGACGTACTGGCACTCGAATATCTTCGAACCGATGTATACGTTCTTCGACTTCAGGCGCATCTGTCGCTCCTCAATGCGCTGCTTCGCCTTGCTCTCGAGGTCGTAGAACGCCTCCTCGCGGTAGCGTGCCTTGTGTCCGCGTGCCTGCGGCTGGCGGCGCATCCACTCGAGTTCGCGGCGGTAGAGGTTGTTGGCGCGCTCTATCTCAGCGCGTGTGGCATCGATGCGCTCCTGACGCTTCTCCATGTAATACTGGAAGTTGCCGCGGTATGAATAGACGGTATGGTTGTCGAGTTCGAGAATGATGTTGCACACACGGTCGAGGAAGTAGCGGTCGTGCGTCACCATGAGCAGCGTCTTGTTGCCGCGCTGCAGATAGCCCTCAAGCCATTCTATCATCTCGAGGTCGAGGTGGTTTGTAGGCTCGTCGAGGATGAGCAGGTCGGGCTCGGTGATGAGCACGTTGGCGAGCGCGATGCGCTTCTGCTGTCCGCCGCTGAGCTGTCCCATAGGCTGCGTGAGGTCGGTGATGTGCAGCTGCGTCAGTATCTGCTTTGCCTTCAATATGCGGTCGGGGTCGCCCTGATGGTTGAAGCAAGCGTCGAGCACCGACTCTTCGGGGTCGAACTTTGGCTGCTGTTCAAGAAAGCCAACCTTGATGTCGCGGCGGAAGATGATGCTGCCCGAGTCGACACTCTCCTTGCCCGAGAGCAGCGAGAGCAGGGTAGACTTGCCCGTGCCGTTCTTGGCTATCAGACCTACGTGCTGGCCTTCGGCTATAGAGAACGAGATGTTCTCGAACAGAACGTGCGCACCGAACGCTTTCGATATGTTTTGAACGTCAAGTAATGGAGTCATTTATTCTGCGTCTTTAATTTCGTTCAGTATGTTTCCAATGTAGTCGAGCACCTCGTCACGGCCGGTCTTCTTCTCCGAACTGGTGATGAAGTAGGGCGGCAGCTCCTCCCACTGCTCCTTAAGCGAGTTCATCCACTTCGCTGCGTTCTGCTTGGCACGCACAGGTCCGAGCTTGTCGGCCTTGGTGAAGATGATGGAGAAGGGCACCGAGCTCTCGCCGAGCCAGTTGATGAAGTCGGTGTCTATCTTCATCGGGTCGTGGCGGATGTCGATGAGCACGAAGGTGTTCACCAGTTGCTGGCGCTGCAGAATGTACGATGTAATCATTTGGTCGAGCTTCTTCTGCACCGTCTTCGAACGCTTTGCAAAACCGTAGCCCGGAAGGTCTACCAGATACCAGTCGTTGTTGATGATGAAGTGATTGATGAGCAGAGTCTTGCCCGGTGTGGCAGAGGTCTTTGCAAGGCCCTTGTGGTTGCAGAGCATATTGATAAGACTCGACTTGCCTACGTTGGAGCGTCCGATGAACGCGAATTCGGGCTTTGTGTCTTTAGGACACTGGCTCACGGTGGCTGCCGATATCGTGAATTCTGATTTCTTTATATCCATATTCTATGTGTTTCGTTTTTTAGTGAATGAATTGTTATTCGTATTGCATTGTCTGCGTCGTGTGTATTACTCGTAACGCATTGAACGTGCGGGGTGGATGTGCGAGATGAGGTAGCTCGGAGCTATGAGCACCACGATGGCTATAAACATTGTGGCTACGTTGAGCGCCACGACGAACAGCCAGTTTATCTCCACCGGAACGGTGTCGACGTAGTAGGTCGCGGGGTCGAGCTTAGCAAAGCCGGTGAAGTGTTGCAGTATGACGAGACCCAAGCCCAACAAGTTGCCCCAAAGCAGACCCTTGCCGATGATGAAGGCGGCGAACCAAAGGAACGTGTGGCGCACCGTCTTGTTGCGTGCACCGAGCGCCTTGAGTATGCCGATCATCGTTGTGCGCTCAAGTATGATGATGAGCAGACCGGATATCATTGTGACAACGGCTACGGCGGTCATGATGGTGAGGATTATCCACACGTTGAGGTCGAGAAGGTCGAGCCATGAGAATATCTGCGGCGACAACTCGCGTATCGTTTTCGACGAGTAGGTGGCGCCGTTGCAGTCCATTGTGCGGTTCACTTTCTTCACGATGATGTGCTCCGTGTCGTCGAGCTTGCTGAAGTCGGCTACGGTAAGTTCGGCTCCCGACACCTGACCGGGACTGAAGTTGTTCAGCTTAACGGCTGTATACAAGTCGCAGAAGCAGATAGCGTTGTCGTATTGCGAGAGGTTGGTCTGGTAGACGCCCGTGATGGTGAAGCGGCGTGCTCTTACTCCGTTCTCGTCAATGAAGTAGGCGAAGATGCGGTCGCCGCACTTTGTCTGCAGCTTGTCTGCCATCGATTTAGATATGAGAATCTTGTTGCCGCTCTTCTCACCAGAGAACTGCGGAATGTAGCCTTCCACCATGTTGCTGTGGATGAACGTGGTGTCGAAGGCTTCGTCAACGCCCTTGAATGCAACTCCAAGGAAATCGTTGTCGGTCTTCAGTATGCCTTGCTTCATGGCGAAACGCTGCACATGGCTCACGCCGTCAATGTTTTTCAGCACATTTACCATCGAGTCGTTGATAACGATAGGCTGGTCGGTGGCTGATGTCTGCAACGCATAGAAGTTGGCTATCTGTATATGACTGCCGAAGCCTACAACCTTGTCGCGTATGGTATGCTTGAAGCCAAGCACTACGCACACGCTGATAATCATCACAGCCAGTCCGATTGCTACGCCCATCGTGGCTATGCGTATAGCGGGCTTCGACACCTTTTGGCGGTCGCTTATCTGGTTGGAGTATATGCGGCGAGCTACGAAAAGCGGAAAGTTCATAGTCTTCTGTTTGGTAGTTAAAAAATAAGGAGCTAAGAAGTTGAGCCGTTGTTATGGCTTGTTGTATCTGCCGTAAAAACAATGGGCTTAACTTCTTAACTCCTCAATTCTTATGTTCTATTGTCTTAATATCTAAATATATTTATTTTTGAATGTTCTTGATGCTCCGATTAACATGAATGTATTAATCGTTGCTGTCCACTCTGCCTGGATATGCCTCAAGAGCCTTGCGCAGAACGATGAGTGCACGCTCAAGGTCTTCCTTCTTCAGCACGTAGGCGATGCGCACCTGATTGATGCCTGCACCCGGTGTGGTGTAGAAGCCTGCGGCAGGAGCCATCATGACGGTCTCGCCCTCGTACTGGAACTCCTCAAGACACCAGCGGCAGAACTTCTCGCTGTCGTCTACAGGCAACTTGGCTACGGTGTAGAAGGCGCCCATAGGTATCGGCGAGTAAACGCCCGGTATGCGGTTGAGACCATCGATGAGACACTTGCGGCGCTCTACGTATTCCTCGTAAACGTCGCGGTAGTAGTCCTCGGGCGCATCAAGCGATGCCTCGGCTACTATCTGACCAATCAGTGGAGGAGAAAGACGAGCCTGACAGAGCTTCATTACTGCGGCGCGTACTTCCGGATTCTTCGATATCAAGGCACCGATGCGGATGCCACACTCGCTGTATCGCTTCGAAACGGAGTCGATATCCACAATGCACGCGCAGATTCTGTCGTCGCCCTCTGCCATTACGAACGGGCGCGGGCGTCCGTCGATGAACTTTTGGAGAATCGGCTCCCACTTGCGGCCGAGGCACGAGTGCCACGGGCCGGTCATGCCGGCGTCCGACAGGAACGCAAGCCCCTTGGGGAAAATGCGGGCGTCGTTTGTGGGAATGTGCGTGTGCGTTCCCACGACCGCCTGCGCCCTGCCGTCGAGATGCCACGCCATGGAGACCTTTTCGGAGGTCGTTTCCGCGTGGAAGTCGAGGAACACGGCGTCGCAAAGCGGCGCGACTTTATCGTACATGCGTGACGCCGCCGCAAACGGGCAGTCCGACTTTATTTTCATCAGAGTCTGCCCCAGCAGGCTGAACACGCCGAGTTTCATTCCGTTTTTTTCGACCACAACGAAGTCTCGCCCTGGGTTGCTGTGCGGCACGTTCGCGGGGCGGCATAGCCTGTCGATTGAGGCTATTTCGCCCTCGAAGCAGCGTTGGTCCCAAATATGGTCGCCGAGCGTAATCACGTCGATACCCGCGCGGTACAGCTCTTCCGCCATGTTTTTTGTTATGCCGTTGCCGCCCGCGGAGTTTTCGCCGTTGGCGATTACGAAGTCAACACCGAGCCTCTCCCTGATTGAGGGGAGGTTTTCGGTGAGGATTTTCCTGCCCGGTTTGCCTACGATGTCGCCTATGAAAAAAACGCGCATCGTTATTTAAGCAGTCCGAGTTCCTTGCAGAGGTCGGTCATGTCGGCGATTGCGCCCGCCTTTGAGAGTTCGGGCGGAATCGGGACGATAAGCCCTTTCTTCGAGTAGAA